>Ga0169931_10014583_pt1 | contig 10619 bp, 10 predicted proteins | sample Kivu_15m_20L_FD_129675 | JGI IMG/M metagenome (GOLD analysis project Ga0169931, IMG submission 129675) | Freshwater microbial communities from Lake Kivu, Western Province, Rwanda to study Microbial Dark Matter (Phase II) - Kivu_15m_20L... | ecosystem: Environmental > Aquatic > Freshwater > Lake... | reverse complement strand
TCGGCTTTGGTGGGCCCCTCGCCTGCAAATAGCCAAAGCAATTGGGGCATGTCAGCTAACTCCTGGATTGCACTTACTACTGAATCTAAGCCCTGTTTTTGGTTCATGGAGCCTGAATAAAGTAGTACTACCGTCCCATTGTCTATGCCCAGCTCATTTCGGTAGGGGTTACTGACTTTTTGTCCATCTCCCTCTGGTAGGATTTCCTTCAGATCAACCCAATTAGGCATTAGGCAGGCCTTCATTGGCTTCACCCCTTTGGCGATTGCCCTTTGCCGCATCGCCTCGCTGATTGTGCTGACTTTGCTGAAGCCTTGCAGGGTTTTGCGTTCCCAGTTCTCGGCGAGTTTCCGGATCCACTTGCCCTTCAGCATCCCCAGTTCAAATGCCGCGTCCAGCTCAAAGTCTTGGATATGTAGCCAGGTTGTTGTGGCCTCGCCACACAGTTTCCCTAGCAGCAGGGCTCCCGGTGCACAGAAGAAGGCAGGCGCCACCGTAAGCACCACGTCCGGTCGCCATTTCCGTTGGGCCAGCAGCACCGGCAGGCTACTGAGGGCAAAACTCGCCAGGTGAATCAATCTGCTTAGTCCACTGGGGCGCCCTGGCACCCATAGGGGGCAGCGCCAGATGGCAACTCCTTGCCTTTGTTCCCTTCTATAGCGGTTGGCGACCGCCCGCCATTGGGGAAAGTAGGGCGGTGCCGTGATCACACGCACCTCATGGCCCCTACCCGCCAACCATTCAGCCAGCTCGCCGCTGTACTTGCCTATGCCCACTGGTTCAGGGGCGTAGTTCAAGCCGTAGAGCAGCAACTTCATCCCAGATCTGGATCGGTTCCAGCATGAGTATGAGCAGACTTTTCCTTTGCCGCCCGCAGCGGGCAGCCGCTTGCGTAACCGTTTCTGTCAGCTTGCCCAGATCGACCCCCTGGCCTGGGTTTTGGCCGATTGCTAGTGCTACGGTCCAGGCCAGCTGCGTCGATTAGATCCCCCATGCGCGATGCCATCACTGGGCTGATTGGTCGCTACGACCAGCAGGGCCGCTACCTCGACCGTTCCGCGATCGACCGCATCTCCTCCTACTACTCCGAGTCTGGCTTGCGCCTGGCGGCGGTGGAGCTGATCAACCGGGAGGCGGCGGCGATCGTGCGTGAGGCAGCCCAGCGCCTCTGGTTGGCCGATCCCGAGCTGATCCTCCCTGGCGGCAACGCCTACACCACGCGCCGGCTTTCCGCCTGCCTGCGGGACATGGACTATTTCCTCCGCTATGCCAGCTATGCGCTGATTGCCGGTGACCCTGCCATCCTCGATGAGCGGGTGCTCAACGGTTTGGACGATACCTACAAAAGTCTGGGGGTCCCGACCGGCCCGACCGTGCGCAGTATTGCCCTGCTGGCCGATGTGGTGTGCGAACTTCTGCTGGATGCCGGTGTAACTGACACCAGGGCGGTTCGGGCGCCCTTCGAGCACCTCTGCCGTGGTCTGGCTTCCACCAATGTGCGGGCGCGATAGGGGTGCCCCAGGCACCATGCTGTAAATCCAGGCCTCGGCTTTCCTTTCCGTGCTCACCCCAGTCAATTCAGCCCATCGTCTCCCACTGGCACCGATCGCCACCCCCGAGCGGCTGCTGCTAGGTCCGGGTCCATCAAACGCCCATCCGACCGTCCTGGAGGCCCTGGCCAGGCCCCCACTAGGCCATCTGGATCCCCTTTACGTCGACTTGATGGGGGAGGTGCAGGAATTGTTGCGCTATGCCTGGCAAACCGATAACCGTCTCACCATTCCCATGAGCGGCACCGGCAGCGCCGCCATGGAGGCCACCCTGGCCAACACGATCGAGCCTGGCGAGAGGGTGCTCGTGGCCGTAAAGGGCTATTTCGGCCTGCGCCTGGCCGATATGGCCGGCCGTTACCGTGCCGAGGTCGTGACCATTGAGAAGCCCTGGGGGGAGGCGTTCAGCCTTGAGGAACTTGAGCAGGCCCTGATCACTCACCGGCCCAGGATCCTGGCCATCGTGCATGCCGAAACCTCCACCGGCATCTGCCAACCCATCGATGGGATCGGCGACCTCTGCCGCAAGCACGATTGTCTGCTGCTGCTGGACACGGTGACGTCCCTGGGAGCTGTGCCCATCTACCTTGATGAGTGGAAGGTGGATCTCGCCTACAGCTGCTCCCAGAAGGGGCTGAGTTGCCCGCCAGGCCTCGGCCCCTTCAGCATGGGGCCCCGAGCGGAGGCCAAGATGCTGGCCCGGCAGGGAAAGGTGCCCAATTGGTATCTAGATGTCAGCCTGCTCAACAGGTATTGGGGCAGCGACCGGGTGTACCACCACACGGCGCCGGTGAATATGAATTTCGGCCTGCGCGAGGCCCTCAGGCTCCTCGCCGAGGAGGGCCTGGAAGCGGCCTGGGCCCGGCATCGCAGTAATGCGGAGCGGCTCTGGTCAGGCCTTGAGCGCCTGGGCCTGCACCTCCATGCCCCCCTGCACCTGCGGCTTCCCACCCTTACCACCGTGCGGATCCCGGACGGTGTCGATGGCAAGGCCTTCTCCCTGCATCTGCTGAACCGCCACGGAATTGAGGTGGGCGGTGGCCTCGGTGCCCTCGCAGGCCAGGTGTGGCGTATTGGCCTTATGGGTTACAACAGCCAGCCCGAAAATGTTGACCGCCTGCTCAATCTGTTCGAGAGCGAGTTGCCCGCATTCCGTCCCGGGGCGGCCCTTGCAGGCGCCGCCGTTTAAACCAGGTGCCCAGCTGGGCAGATGCATGCTCCGCCAGCAGGCCGCCGATCACCTCCATCCTGTGGTGGGCACTGGCGCTGCTGGCCAGGTTGAGACAACTTCCCAGAGCCCCGCGCTTGGGATCGGCTGCGCCGAACACTACCCTTCCCACCCGAGCTTGCACCAGCGCCCCTGCACACATGGGGCATGGCTCCAGGTTGACTACCAGAGTGCAGTCGTTGAAGCGCCAGTCGCACCGCAACCGTGCAGCCTGCCCCAGGGCGACCAGTTCGGCATGGCCCAGGGGGTCGCCTTCGTTGCAACGACGGTTGCTCCCCCAGCCAACGCACCTGCCATCCCCATCCAGTAGCACCGCTGCTACAGGAATTTCACCCCTGTCCCCTGCCCTGGCTGCCTGGCGCAGCACACGCCTCATCCAGAGTTCGGCCTGGGCAGGCTTCAGACTTTTTGCATGTGGAAGTGCCAAGGGCGCCGGGGTGCGCGGTTCCACCCCTTGTAGTCCACCCCCCAGGGGGCCAACAGGTGAGAATGGGCGGATCTGTTGCTCACCCGTTGGCAAGCTCGCCACCTGCCCAGCAGGCGATCCAGCCCCTGCCCTTTGCCAGCCCAGAGCATCTGGATACCCAGCTCCAGGATTTCCTGGAGTCGGCCACGCGTCAGCTGTGCACCTGGCTGGGCAGTGCCAGCCAGCGATCGCCCCTGCCGGGACTGGGCGTGCTGCCGACCGTGCAGCCCGGGGCCCATGGTCTGGCGCCCGAGCTACTCCTTGCCGAACTGCAGCTGGTGATGGATGGGTCCTACAACCCGAACCATCCCGGCGCGCTGGCCCACCTGGATCCGCCGCCCCTGGCGGCCTCCATGGCAGCCGATCTGGTCTGTGCCGGCCTCAACAACAATCTGCTTGCTGAGGAGCTCTCCCCAAGCCTTACCAGGCTCGAGCGCAGCCTCACCGCCTGGTTGGCCGGCCAGCTGGGCATGCCCCCTGGTAGTGGGGGCGTGGCGGCCAGTGGCGGTTCCCTCTCCAACCTGATGGCCCTGGTTGCGGCCCGGCGCAGCCGCGGCCTTGCCACTGAAACTCGAGCGGTGGTGGTCACCAGTGCGGACGCCCATGTCTCCATGGCCAAGGCGCTGGCGGTGATGGGCTTACCCCCCGAGGCCCTCTGCTCAATCGCGGTGGATGGTGACGGTCGGCTGATCCCCCTGGCCCTCGAACAGGAACTGGAGCGGTTGGAGCAGGCCGGTCAACCGGTGATTGCCGTGGTTGCTACGGCCGGCACCACTGTGCGCGGTGCCGTTGATCCCTTGGAGGCGATCGCTGACCAGTGCAAAAGAAGGGGATTGTGGCTGCATGTGGATGGGGCGATCGGTGCCGTCTTCGGCCTGGTGCCGGAGCACCGTTTCCGGGTGGCTGGGCTGGAGCGTGCCGATTCGATCACGATCAATCCGCAGAAGGTGCTGGGTATCACCAAAACCTCCTCCCTGTTGCTGCTCGCCCAACCCCAGGCCCTGGTGCTGGCCTTCCAGACCGGTCTTCCCTACATGGAGCCGAGCTGGGGCGGCGGCCATGGTGGCGATACGGGTCTGCAGGGCACGCGCCCGGCGGAGGTGCTCAAGCTCTGGTTAGGCCTGCGCCAGCTGGGTTTTAACGGCATCAGTGCCGTGCTCGACGGTGCCATAGCTCGGCGTCGCCAACTCGCGGCTCTGTTGGATGGGAGTGAGCGTCTGCAGCTGCGCTGTGGTTCGTTCCATCTGCTGGCCTTCACCCCCCGCCACCTGGATGTCGGGGCGGCGGAGATCTGGAGCCAGCAGACGCGCCAGCTGCTGCTCCAGCACCAATTGATGCTCTCGAGGCCCCACTATGGCGGTCGCCACCATCTCAAAGCCGTGCTGGGCAATCCCCACACACGCAGGGAGCACCTCGAAACCCTCGCCAGCATCGTGCATACCAGTCTTGAGACCCTGCCATGAGCGGGACAGGATCGCCTGGGGGCCGTTGGCTTGCGATCTTGACCGGCGCTATTTCCATATTGATCGGTGTGCTCTATCTGGTCCTGATCGCTGTGCTCGACAGCCGTGGTCCGCTCCAGCCGCCGCCGCCGGAGGCCATGCTCGGATCAGCGGCAGGGTCTGAGGTGCCGCTCACTCGCTCGGTGGTCGGGGAGCCAGGCTCGGCTGCTTTGCCTGCAGGGGCTGCACCACCCGGTTGAGAGCCGCCTCAAGGAAACGGTTCAGAACGCCTTCGCGGCGGTTGAGGTCGTATTGCTGCTGCACCACCTCCTGCAGTCCACCATCGCCCCACTCCTGGTCCCGCTCGAAATAGGTGATGAAGCTCAATCCGGCTATCCGGGTCAGCCAGGCGGCACTGACCGCCTGCAGGGCCCGACTTACCACCAGGGCCGGGAAATTGAGGCTCAGGGCCGTGGCCAGCAGGCCCACCCCCCCTTTGACCAGGCCCAGGCCTGCCATTGTTTGACCCACTGACAGGGCCAGGTCCTGGGCACTCTGCCGGCTCAGGCTGATGCCATAAACCCGGGCAATCTCCACCACCATCTGGGCGTTGACCGCCGCCGCACCGAGCATGTCCAGGACTGGCACGGGGGTGACTGCCAGGATCCCCGCCCCGATCCACATGTGGCGTTCCACAATGGATTCGCTGTCACTGCGCCGCTGACGCGCAAGCAGGGTGCGGCTCGCCTGGCTGAGGCGACGGCACTGCAGCAGCAGGTTGTCGGCGATCAACTCCTCCCCATCGGCATGGAGAACCACGGCGATGCGGCGCAGCAGGGTCTCTACCTCAGGAGGGGGCTGGAGGGGCCTGCCCCCTGGCATCGGCACGCTCTGGGGGGCCGCACTTGCTGCAACCACATCCTCGGCGGCCACTCGTCCGCGGCAGCGCTGGCGCAGCAGTTCCAGGAGACGGGCCTCCTCCTGCTCGCCACGCAGGTCGCATTTGTTGAGCACAAGCAACAGGCGCTTGCCCATGCCGGCCAGGGCGTCGAATACCTCCAGCTCCGCGGCGCGCAGGTCCCCATCCACCACCAGCAACAGGAGGTCGGCCTTGCTGGCCTGCTCCCGCGCCAGGAGCTCGCGCTCCAGGCCAGCCGCGCCGGCCTCCAGGATGCCGGGGGTATCCACCAGCCATACCCCCCGCTGCAGGCCCTTGAGTCGCAGGCGATAGCGCTGGCTCAAGACCGTGGAGCCCATGGCGGCGCCCACCTCACCCACCAGCTCCTGCAGCAGGGCCCGGATCAGGGAGGTCTTGCCGGCCGAACCGACCCCAAGCAGCACGATCACCAGGTCGCCCCGTTCCAGTTCGGCGGCCATCCGTCTGCGTTCTTGCTGCAGGGCTTCCCTCTCCACCGCATCCCGTACCCGCTCAAGGGTTTGGTCGATACCCGCCAGGTTCTGGGCAGCTGCCTGGCGGCGGTTGGTGGGTGCTGGCTGTCTGGACCCTGCTGCCGATCGCTGCCTTGACGTCCAGCCACTCCGTAACCAGGGCCAGGCCAGCTGAACCAGCAGCAGGGCCCCAGCCGCGAAGATCAACAGAAAAATCGGCTGGACTATCCAGTAGGGGAGATACCAGCTCAGCTGCAGGTACAGGGTGTTGATGCCCTGCAGCACCAGCCCCACAGCGATCAGGGAAACAAGGGCCAGGCCTGCCAGGAGCCATAGGCGGGTCCGGGTTTTCACGCGAATGGTTGCATTACTTCAGGATCGCGTCGATCGGATGATCTCACCCCAGAGCCCGGCTGCGAGGGCGCTGCTGGCCTGGCTGGGGCCGTTGTCATCGTTGCCCAGCCAGATCCCCACCACCCAGTGGCGATTGGGTTCATAGCCCACAAACAGCAGATCTCGGCTGGAATTGGTCGTGCCTGTCTTGCCCCCTTCCGCCCCCCCCAGGCTGGCCATCTGGCCCGTGCCTTGCCGAACCACGGCCCGCAGCAGCTGCTGCATGGCCTGGGCGGTTTGGCCACTGGTCACGCGGCGGCCAGCCGCCAGGCTGGAAGGCTGACGACACTGGGCCATGGACTGGTCCGCGCAGGCCTCCGCATCGGTGAGGCGGCGGATTGTGGTTGCCCTATGCCAGATGCCACCGTTTGCGATGGCTGCATAGGCAGCTGTGAGCTCCAGCAGGGTCACTTCGCTCTGGCCAAGGGCGAGCCCCGGAACCGGTGCCATCGGGCTGGTGATGCCGAGGTCTTGCGCCTTCTGCACCACCGCATCCAGTCCTACCCGTTGGGCCAGGCGCAGGGCTGCCGTGTTGCTGCTCATGGCAAAGGCTGAAATGAGGCTCTGCTTACCGTGGCAGCTGCTGGCGAAGGTCTGTCCGCGCCAGCGGAAGGGAGCGCAGCTGATCAGGTCTGTGGGTTTGCTGCCCCGTTCCAGAGCCACCAGGTAGGGCATCAATTTGAATGTGCTGCCCGGTTGTCTCAGGGCCATGGAGGCCCGGTTGAACTGGCTCTGGCGATAGTCGCGTCCCCCGGCAATGGCCAGAATGCCGCCCGAGCGGTAGTCGATCACCACCACGGCCCCTTCCCCTACCCCCAGCCCCTTGCTGCGGTGGAGCCGCTGGCGCAGCAGCCGCTCCACCTGTTCCTGCAGGTGCCGGTCGAGGTGAGTGTCGATCAGGAAGTTGCCCTCAGCTGCCACCTCATCACCCACCAGAGCCACCAGATCCCTTTGCACCTGGTCTGTGTAGAAGGGAGCAGAGCGCAGAGACGCCCTGGCCGTGCAGGCCTTTGGCGAGAGGCGCAGGGGGCTGCGCCTGGCGCGGCGGGCCTGATCCGCCGAGATGCGTCCGGTGCCGGCCATCTTCTCCAGCACCCCATTGCGGGCCTCCAGGGCCGCCTTTGGATCGAAACAGGGGTCATAGCCATTGGGTGAAGGAAGCAGACCCACCAACAGAGCAGCCTCCTCAAGCTCGAGTCCGCTGGCGGACTTGCCGAAGTAGTGACGCGAGGCGTCCTCAAATCCCCAGCCCACCCCCAGATACACCCGGTTTAGATAGCTCAGCAACAGGTCGCGTTTGCTGAAGCGGGCTTCCAGCTGCAGGGCCACCAGCAATTCGCGCCACTTGCGCCCCAGGGTTTCCCCCTGACCAACCTGATCCGGGTAGAGGCTGCGAGCCAGTTGCTGGGTGAGGGTGCTGCCCCCTTCGAGCACTCTCCCACCCAACAAGTTGGTAAGCAGCGCCCGCGCCGTGCCCACCGGATCAACGCCGGGATGCCACCAGAAGCGGCTGTCCTCGCTGGCCAGCAGGGCATTTATCAACACGGTTGGGTAGTCCCGCAGGCCCTGGCGTTCCCGGTGCTCCAGGGCATCGGCCGTCGTGAGTACCTTGCCCTTGCCGTCGTAGAGCACCAGCGGACCGCGCACGTTGGCGAGGCTGCCCCGGATCGGGGCCTGGAGCACCGACAGGCCAAGCAAGCCGAACCCGCCGGCCGCCAAGCAAATCAGGGCCAGGCCCGCCCCCCGCAGCAACCGCTGCAAACGTGGCATGGGGCGAATCCGGAAATCCAGTTCCGGCAGGCCCGCCTCCTGGCTGGGACCAAACCGCAGGCTGTCACCATCGCGCAGCAGCAGCTGCCCGACCCGCCGGCCCTGCCACCAGAGCCCGTTGGTCGAGTTCTCGTCGCTCAATAGCCAATGGCCCCCCCGCTTCTCCAGCAGAGCGTGGTGGCGGCTGACCGCCTGATGATCCACACAGATCTGGCAGTCGCTTTCCCTACCTATCCGGTAGGCGCCCGCCTGCAGCGTGAGCAGGCGGGTGGCCTGGCCGGGCAGGTGGATGCTCAGTTGGGCCATCGTTGGCTGGTTGAACCAGCGCCAGCGGCGGCGCATGCTTTCAATGCTGGCGTTGGCCATGGCTCCCCAGCAGTTCGATGGCGAAGCACAGCACCGCCAGGTTTATGGACACATCGGCCAGGTTGAATACGGGAAAGGCAACCGGCACCAGCGCCAGGAAATCCACCACAGCCCCGAGCCGCCAGCGGTCCAGACCATTGCCGATCGCTCCGCCCAGCAGCAGACCTGCGCCCAGGCAGCGGGCCAGGGGCATCAAGGCCTGGCGCTGGATCCAGAAGATCGCCCCGATGGCCACCAGCAGGCTCACCAGACCCAGGAATTCAGGGTGACCGGTAAAGAGGCTGAACGCAGCTCCGCTGTTTTGAGTCAACTGCAGTTCAAGCAGTCCTGGCAGCAAGGTCCTGGTGCTACCTGCGGTCAGCTGGTTGAGGGCCCAGGCTTTGCTGGACTGGTCCAGCACCACCACCAGGGCTGCCGTGCCGTAGGCCAGGGCTCGGGTCCATCTCATGGGTCTACCAGCAGCAACCGGCGCAGCAGCAGGGCGACCACGGCCACCGCGCAGCAGAGCAGCAGCTGGGGCAGCAGCGGGGCGAGGCTGTAGCTGATCAACAGGGCAGCCAGGTTGGCCCCCCAGCGGCCAGCCAGGGCCCCCAGCAGGAGGTTGGCGAGGCCACAGAGCTGCACCGCTGCCAGCCCGACCACCGCCGCACCGAAGAGGTTGAGCAGGTCGTTCATGCCCGCCTGGCGGGCCAACTTGCCACTCAGCCAGGCGGCGGGGATGAAGCCGGCCAGGTAGCCGAAGCCCGGGTCGAGCAGATAGGCGCTTCCGCCTCCGCCCTGGAAGACCGGCAACTGGAACAGCCCCAGGCTCAGATAGGCGACCGCTGCGATCATGCCGCTGCGGGGGCCGCAAACCAGGGCCGCAACCAGCAGGGCGGGTACCTGGAGGCTGATTGGCAGGGTTGTGAGCACCCAGCCGCCGGTGCCGCTGGGCAGGGGAGTGGCGGCCTGAATCAGCCCACCCACCATGATCAGCAGTAGGCCGGCTATGGCGCCGCTCCAGGAAGCTAGGGCCCGCAAATCATCCCTCGGGGTTGCAATTCATTTTGGGGGCTCGTGCCATCGCCCTAGCTTCGATTCCACCAGTTTTTTGTGCATGGATCAATTCGAATTGGGAGCAGCCGTTCAGCTAAGGGTCGCGCCCCGTTACCTCAAAACCGCCGACACGATGCCCATGTTGCGCCCCCCTGACCTGGTGGATCTCGATGAGGTGGGAGAGGTGACGGCAGTCAAGGCAGCTAATCAGCTGGCTGTGCGCTTCCGCCGCGGCACCTTTCTGTTTGAGTCCGGCCAGCTCAGGCCGGCTCAAGGCAGCTGACCCAATCACCCCGTCAGGGGATGGCTATGCCAGGCCCGCTGCGCGGCATCAAGAGCCACGGACGGTCCACAGAGGCTGATCACCGGTGCCCCCAGGTGCCGCTGGGCAACTGCCAGCAGGGTTGCCGCATCTAGCCGCTCCACCCGTTCCAGGCACTCGGATATGAACCCCTCGCCGAGTCCATGGCCGAGCACCAGGGCCTGCTGCTCGGCGATCTGGCTGCAGGTCTGGCGCGCCATGGCGTCCTGGCCGCGGTACTTGGCTTTGGCCAGGGCCAGTTCGGCTGGGCCGAGCGGGGTTTCAAGCAGAATCTGCCACTCCTCCAGCAGGGCGGTGGTGGCCTCGCCCGCCCGATCAGCAGAGGTGGAGAGGTGCCAGATCAACGGGGTGGCGCCGCGCCTGGCGGGCAGGTAAGCCCCCACGTCGTATGCAAGGCCCCGCTCCTCACGCAAGGCAACAAATAGCCGGCTGGACATCCCCATGCCGAGATGGGCATGCAGCACCCTGAGGGCGAGGGCATCTGGATCGCCCAGCGGTACGGTGGCGAACCCGAGCATCAGCACAAGCTGTTCGGTGTTCTGTTCAAGCAGGGCGATGGGCCTGTCGCAGGGAGTGGCCAGGGGGCCAGGCTCGTAGCGCGGCGCGGCCGTTGACCAGGGGAAGCGGTGCAAAGCCCCATCGATCCCATCGGCCAGCT
>Ga0169931_10014581_pt1 | contig 10620 bp, 9 predicted proteins | sample Kivu_15m_20L_FD_129675 | JGI IMG/M metagenome (GOLD analysis project Ga0169931, IMG submission 129675) | Freshwater microbial communities from Lake Kivu, Western Province, Rwanda to study Microbial Dark Matter (Phase II) - Kivu_15m_20L... | ecosystem: Environmental > Aquatic > Freshwater > Lake ... | reverse complement strand
GTCATCACGCTCGAGGCCTGCGACTTTCTGGCAATTCCCAAAGAGAATTTTCTGGCGGTGCTCAGCCAAAGCACCGAAATTTGTCTGGGGGTCATGCGCGGCCTTGTTAAACGACTGCGCTCGGCCGACCGCAAAATCGAAACCCTGGCCTTGCTTGATGTGTACGGACGGGTTGCCCGCGTTTTGCTCGATTCATCCGAACTGGTCGACGGCAATCGAATGGTGCGAACCCGGTTACCCAGGCAGCAAATTGCGAAAATGGTTGGCGCGTCGCGTGAAATGGTGTCTCGGGTCATGAAAGGGCTGGAGTCCGAGGGCTACATCGTGCCCATGGACGAAGGCCGGATTCTGTTGCGTGAAAAGCTCTCTCATTATCTGTAAATCAACCTCGTCCTTTTTGAACTGAACGCGCCGTGGCCCGACTTTCCGCCGCTATAGCAGGTACCGCACCCCGCGCATCGTTGCTGCGGGGTTTGCGCGCCGATTTACCTGAGCGCGTGCTGCGGCTGATCAACGAGGTCCGCTGGATTGCCTGCGGTGCGCTCGGGGCCTATCTGTGGCTGGTCCTTGCCACGTATCACCGCGCTGATCCAGGCTGGTCGCATGCGGTTCATGGCGCCATTGTCAGGAATGCAGGCGGGCGTTTCGGCGCCTGGCTGTCCGACCTGCTTCTGTATCTGTTCGGAATCAGCGCCTGGTTATTCGTGCCGCTGCTGGTCGGTGCCCTGGTGCGCGGCATTGTCCGCAGCCGCGGCCGACTCAGGGCCGATGACCCTGAACTCACCCGCTTTGCCTGGGAGCGCTGGCTGGGCTTCTGGCTGATGTTTGGCGCGTGCGTGGTGCTTGAGGCCGCTCGAATGCACGGGCTTGGCGCAACATTGCCGCTTGGTCCGGGCGGAATCGTCGGACAGTCATTTGCGCCCTTTGTATTTGATTCGCTGGGCGCGGTTGGCGCAACAATGCTCCTGCTGGTCGCAATTGGAATCGGCTTTAGCCTGTGGGCAAGCTGCTCATGGTTTCAAATGTGTGAGCGGGTGGGCGAGCTTATCGAAGTTTCCATCGAGCGTTTACGGCTTGCCGTTTCTGCGCGCCGGGATCGCCAGCTGGGTGAGGCGGCCGCCACGGTTCGCGAAGAGCAGGTTCAGGAATTGCGCAAGGTCATTGATGACGACGATGACGAGCCTATTTATATCGAGCCGCCGGTCGTTCAAATCGAGCGTTCCAAGCGTGCCGAGGCCGAACGCCAGCCGCTTTTGTTTGCCGATTTGCCCGCGGGGTCCAAGATGCCTGCGCTCGGGCTGCTTGATGAGGCTCCTCCGGTACAAGAGGGGGTTTCACCTGAGACGCTTGAATACACCTCTCGCCTGATCGAAAAGAAACTTGCCGATTTCAACGTGGCCGCCAATGTCGTGGCGGCATATCCGGGGCCGGTCATTACCCGCTACGAAATCGAACCTGCCACTGGCGTCAAAGGCAGCCAGATCGTCAATCTGTCCAAAGATCTCGCGCGGGCCTTATCCATTACCTCGCTGCGGGTCGTGGAAACCATTCCTGGCAAAAATCTGATGGGGCTTGAATTGCCCAATTCACGTCGTCAGGGTGTACGGTTATCCGAAATCCTGGGCTCGCAGGTTTATGCGTCAAACAACTCGGCGTTAACGCTTGCGCTTGGTAAAGATATCGCGGGTCATCCGGTTGTGGCCGATCTCGCGAAAATGCCGCATCTTCTGGTGGCGGGCACGACCGGTTCGGGTAAATCGGTGGGCATCAACGCAATGATTCTGTCGTTGCTTTACAAGGCCGACCCATCGCAGGTTCGTCTGATCATGATTGACCCAAAGATGCTCGAAATGAGCGTATATGAGGGCATTCCCCACCTGCTCGCGCCGGTGGTTACCGATATGCGGCAGGCGGGTAACGCGCTCAACTGGTGTGTGGCCGAAATGGAGTGCCGCTATCGGTTAATGAGTAAACTCGGCGTCCGCAATTTGTCGGGTTACAACGCAAGAATCGCTGAAGCTGAAAAACGCGAAGAGCTGATTCCGAATCCATTTTCGCTCACGCCCGATGCGCCCGAACCGCTCGGGCGTCTGCCGCAGATCGTCGTGGTCATTGATGAACTTGCCGATCTGATGATGGTGGTTGGCAAGAAAATTGAAGAGCTGATTGCCAGGCTTGCGCAAAAAGCGCGCGCGGCGGGTATTCACCTGATCCTCGCGACGCAACGGCCGTCGGTTGATGTCATTACCGGGCTGATCAAGGCCAATATTCCCACTCGCATTGCGTTCCAGGTGTCCTCCAAAATTGATTCGCGCACCATCCTCGATCAGATGGGCGCAGAGTCCCTGTTGGGTCAGGGCGATATGCTTTATATGCCCCCGGGAAGCGGTGTGCCCGTCCGCGTGCACGGCGCGTATGTTGCCGACGAGGAAGTGCATAAGGTTGTTGAACACTGGCGCAGCGTGGCCGAGCCCGACTACATTGACGGTCTGCTCGAGGGCGGCGTGCCCGAGGAAGTCGACTCGGGTAGCGCGGTTGGCTTCGGCGGTTTGTCTCAAACGCTGTCAGAGGCGGGCGTCGACAGCGAACTCGATCCCATGTATGACCAGGCGGTGGCGGTAGTACTTAAGCACCGTCGCGCGTCCATCTCGCTGGTGCAGCGTCATCTGCGAATCGGCTACAACCGCTCGGCGCGCCTGCTTGAGCAGATGGAGAAGTCGGGTCTGGTGTCTGCGATGGCCAGTAACGGCAATCGCGACATTCTGGTGCCCTCGCGTGCCGATGACTGATCGGTGGCAGGGTCTCGTTGCCCGGCGCACAATTTTAAGAGCGGGGTTTGCAGCGGTCACGTCGCTCTGCAGCGGCATGTCGCTCGCAGCGGACGCTTCGCAGGCGGGTGCGGGTGTCGCGTTCGCTGAGTTTCAGGCCTTTCTAAAAAATACCCGCAGCGCGCGCGGCAACTTCCGTCAGCAGGTTCTTCATTCCAGCGGGCGGGTCATGGAGACCACCGAAGGCAGTTTCGCGTTTTCACGTCCGGGCCGATTTCGGTGGGAAGTCAAAAAGCCCTATGAGCAATTACTGGTGGCCGACGGCGAACAGCTGTTCTTCTTTGATCGCGATCTGAATCAGGTCACGATCCGCAAGCTCGGCGACGCGATCGCCTCAACGCCCGCTGCGATCCTGTTTGGTAATGAATCCATTGACCGCGATTTCGTGTTTGCCGAAGCAGGGCAGCACCAGGGCCTTCTCTGGCTTGAGGCGACACCGCGCTCGCGTGATGCGGGGGTCGAGCGTATGGTGATCGGTTTACGGGCAGGGCTTCCCGAGGCGATGGATGTGGTGGATGCGTTTGGCCGAACCTCCAGGTTCACTTTTGGCATGCTTGAGCGCAATTCTTCAATCGATGCGACACTATTTAGCTTTCGCGTTCCGGCCGGCGCCGACGTGATCCGCCAGTAAATTCAAAACCGGTTGGTGGGCAGTTCTACAACCAAACCGGCTCCTCGCTGACCTCGCTTCGTTTCCAGGGGGCCCCATGGCCGCTCAGTCTTCCGCTGCGGTAGCCGACTACGTTGATCCGCCGCTTAGCGCGCCGCAGCAAACGCGGGTTGTCGCCGTGGTGTCGATCGCGCATGCGCTGTCGCACTTCATGCAACTGATCATCCCGCCCGTGTTTCCGCTTCTCATGAGCGAGTTTTCGCTCAGTTACTCCGAACTCGGCCTGCTCATGACGGTGTTTTTTGTCGTGTCCGGAATCGTGCAGGCGGCGTCAGGCTTTGCGGTTGATCGCTTCGGGCCGCTGCCGGTTCTGCTCACATCGATTACGTTGTTTGCGTGCAGCACCCTGGTCATCGCATCGGCCCCAAGCTACTGGATGCTGATGGTCGGGTGCGCGATCGCAGGCGCGGCCAACGCACCGTTTCATCCGGTTGACTACTGCATCCTGAATGCGCGCATCGAAGGCAACCGCCTGCCAAGGTCGTATGCGGTGCATGGCGTCGCAGGCAGTCTGGGATGGGCGGTGGCCCCCCTGGTGCTGGTGGGCGTGTCCAGCGTGGCGGGCTGGCGCGTTGGCATGCTGACCGCTGGCCTCATTTGTATCCTGATCCTGGGCCTGGTGTGGTGGGCACGGGATGAACTACGCGTATCACCGATCCGGGTGGCGCGCAGCCAAGACGCCAAGCCGGGTGAGGCGGCTTCCGACGTCAGTCAGTCCACGTTGGGTTTTATGAAGCTGCCAGGTCTCTGGATCAGCTTCGTCTACTTTTTCGGCACTGCGTTTGCCATCGGCGGGGTTCAAACCTTTGGGCCCGAGTCGGCGGCGCAACTGCACGACCTGCCCGCAGCACAATTGGCGCTGCTGGTCAGCGTTTACATGGTGGCTAGCGCGGTGGGTGCGCTTGTGGGCGGTTACACCATGGGTGATGTGCGCTATGCCGAGCGTATTGTGAGCATTTCGCTGGTCGTTGCGCTGTCGGTCTCACTTACCATTGGTTACCTAACGACACCCATCTGGATGTCCTCGGTTCTGTTTGGCGTGATGGGGTTTGCTGCGGGGGTCGGTACGCCTGCGCGCGACCTGCTGGTCAAACGCGCCGCCCCGCCTGGTGCCACCGGACGCATCTACGGCGTTGTGTACTCAGGCCTCGATGTGGGCGTTGCGCTCGCGCCGGCACTGTTCGGTTTCATGATGGATGCTCGCTGGCCTGCAGGGATCTGGATCGGTGTCGCGCTGGCTTATGTGCTCATGATCGTCTGCGCCAACATGCTGGCCAAGCATTCCGTGAATCGCCCGGCGGCGGGGCGCGCCTGACGGGCAGGCACGCATGGCTGATGTTGCCTCGCCGCTTGCAGAACGCCTGCGGCCCGCCAGTCTCGATGAGGTCATTGGTCAGTCTCATCTGCTTGGGCGGGGTAAGCCGCTACGTGTGGCCTTTGAATCGGGCAAGCCGCACTCCATGATTTTCTGGGGGCCGCCCGGCGTTGGTAAAACCACGCTGGCCCGACTCATGGCCCATGCATTTGAGTGTCACTTCATTGCCCTGTCGGCCGTGCTCGCCGGGGTCAAGGACATTCGCGAAGCGGTTGAAGAGGCGCGCAAGGCCCAGCAGCGCGGGCTCCGAACCATCGTGTTCGTCGATGAGGTTCATCGCTTCAACAAATCGCAGCAGGATGCGTTTCTGCCGCACGTTGAAAGCGGCCTTTTCACCTTCATCGGTGCCACGACCGAGAATCCGTCATTTGAGGTTAACGGTGCGCTGTTGTCGCGTGCGCGGGTGTATGTGCTCAAGGCGCTCACACCCGAAGAGATGCAGCAATTGTTTGATCGCGCGCTCGCGGGTCTGGCTGCTGGTGCGCCTGAGTTCGATGAGGTTGCGCGCGAACGCCTGATTGGCTGGGCCGATGGCGATGCGCGACGTCTGCTCAATGCGATCGAAATCGTGGCGGACGCTGCGCATACGCAGGGACTGTCGCGAGTGGACGGCGATGTGCTTGAGTCAGCGCTCTCGCAAAATCTCAGGCGCTTTGACAAAGGTGGTGATGCGTTTTACGACCAGATCAGCGCATTGCACAAATCAGTTCGCGGCTCGCATCCCGATGCAGCGCTCTACTGGTTTGCTCGCATGATCGATGGCGGTGCCGACCCCCGCTATCTCGCCCGGCGCATCATTCGCATGGCCTCTGAAGATATTGGCAATGCCGATCCTCGGGCACTGGGTCTCGCGCTTGATGCGGCCGACACGTACGAGCGACTCGGCTCGCCGGAGGGCGAATTGGCGCTGGCGCAGGCGCTGGTGTTTCTGGCTGCGGCGCCCAAGTCCAACGCGGTTTACGTGGCCTGGAATGCGGCGCTGGCGCATGTTCGGCAGGAGCAGTCCCGACCCGTGCCTGAACATCTTCGAAACGCGCCCACCAAACTCATGAAGCAGTTGGGCTACGGCCGGCGCTATCGCTATGCGCACGATGAGCCAGAGGCTTATGCGGCGGGCGAAACCTATCTGCCTGAGGGCATGACCGAGCCACGCTGGTACAGGCCGGCACCGCGTGGACTTGAGATTCGAATTTCAGAAAAACTTGAGCGGCTGCGCCAGATGGACGAGGATGCCGGTAAGACTTCCTGAGCGCGTGCCGCTCCTATGCGGTCATTGAACTGGGTTCGCGCCGACGTCCTTGAGCACGCCCTCCCAGCGGGTGATTTCCTGCCGCCAGAAGGTGTTGAATTCGTCAGGGGTCATGTTGCGGGCGTAAACGCCCATGGTATCGAAGCGTTCGATGACCTCAGGTTGCTTCACGACCGAGGCCATGTCGCGATTGATGCGATCGATTGCCACAGGATCTGTTCCAATTGGCGCAACAATGCCGAACCAGCCGTTGACGACCATGCTCGGATAGGTTTCGGCAACCGCCGGTAAGTCAGCGCGGCCAGGCACGCGTGCGTCAGCAAAAATTCCGATCGCCTTCAGTCGTCCGCTTTTAACCATTGCATCCAGCGGCGGTACCCCATCGATCACCGCCTGTGCATCGCCGTTAATGACCGCGGAGACGCTTTGGCTTGCCTGGGTGAAGGGAACCGAGCGCATCGGCACACCGCTTGCCTTGGCCAACATGTCAGCGGTTAGATGTGGCACCGAATATTGGAAAGCGGTTACGACGACGAACTGATCGGGCTGTTTCTTCGCCTGAGCGATCACGTCGGCAAGCGTGTTGGCAGGATTGCTCGCGCTGACCGCGATCATCATCGGGCTTAAGCCCACCATTGCCACACCGGTGAAGTCTTTGACGATATCGACCTGGGTGGGGCGAAACATGTATTGCGACATGGTCAGCACCGAGGCGGGTGCGAAGGCAAAGTTGTGTTGATTGCGCTCGGCGGTTTTAAGCGCGGTCATGCCGATCACGCCGCCCGCGCCGGGACGGTTGTCAATGATCACAGGCTGACCCCAAACCTTCGAGAGCCGGTCGCCAATGGTGCGCGCCATGATGTCCGGTGCTGTCCCTGCTGCGGCGGGCACCATCAGTCGAACCACACGGTTTGGCCACGCTGCCGGCGCGGTGCTCTGGGTTTGCGCGAATGCGCCAAGGGTCATTCCACCGAGGATGAGAGCGGTGGTCACGGCACGGTAAAGGACATAAGGCATAGGCTTCCTCTCTACACACCTTTCCAGCCCGTCTGGATTGTAAGAGCGTGGCCTTCGCATGAGCGCTGATAAAATCGGTTCGTTTTTTGCTCAACCAGTTGCTTACGGAAACCCCATGCTCGATATCGCGCTCCTTCGCAAAGATCTCGACGCGGTCGCTCAGCGTTTGGCCGCCCGTGGCTATTCGCTTGATGCCGACGCGTTCCGCGCCCTGGAAGCTGAGCGCAAGGCGCTGCAGGTTCGCACCGAGTCGCTTCAGGCAAGCCGCAACGCGCTGTCAAAGGCAATTGGTCAGGCGCGCAAAGCGGGCGATGACGCCTCTGCGTTGATGGCAGAGGTCAACACGATCGCAGATGAACTTGCCTCGGTTAGTTCGGAGAACGACGCGGTACAGGCGCGGCTTCAGCAATGGCTGCTTACGGTACCAAACATTCCCCATGAGTCTGTGCCTGTCGGCGCCGATGCAGGTGCCAACCTTGAGGTGCGTCGGTGGAGCCTGCAAGGAACCGAGCCACAGCCACTGGGCTTTGCGCCGCGCGATCATGTGGATGTGGGCGAGCCGCTTGGGCTTGATTTCGCGTCGGGTACCAAGCTGTCGGGGTCGCGGTTTGCTGTGATGCGAGGGGCAATCGCCCGACTGCATCGCGCGCTTGCGCAGCTGATGCTTGACATGCAGACCGGCGAGCATGGGTATACCGAGTGCTACACGCCTTATGTGGTCAATCGCGAATCGTTGATTGGCACCGGACAGCTGCCAAAGTTTGAACAAGACCTGTTCGCTGCCAAAAAGGGGGGACAGGAAGGCGAAAGCGAATCGCTGTACCTGATCCCAACTTCTGAAGTGTCGCTTACCAACCTGGTGCGCGGCGACATTGTTGCTGCCGACCGCCTTCCGATGCGGCTCACAGCGCATACGCCATGTTTTCGCTCAGAGGCCGGTTCTTATGGGCGCGATACGCGGGGCATGATCCGTCAGCACCAGTTCGACAAAGTTGAAATGGTGCAGATCACCACCGCCGAACAATCTTACGAAGCGCTCGAACAGATGGTGGGCCATGCCGAGGCAATCCTTCGGCGCCTCGGTTTGCCGTATCGCGTCATGTTGCTGTGTACCGGCGACATGGGATTTGGCGCCGCGAAAACCTACGATCTCGAGGTATGGCTTCCAGCGCAGGGCACGTATCGTGAGATTTCGTCGTGCTCCAACTGCGAGGCCTTTCAGGCCCGCCGCATGCAGACCCGCGTTCGCAATGCGCAGGGCAAAACCGAGCTGGTGCATACGCTAAACGGTTCGGGGCTCGCGGTCGGTCGAACGCTCGTGGCCGTGCTTGAAAACTATCAGGAGGCCGACGGTACGGTGCGGGTGCCCGAGGCGCTCGTGCCCTACATGGGCGGGCTGACTAGGATCGGGCCTGCGGTATAATCTTAGATTCGTCATTCTCGACCCGCGCCGTCCGACGAAGGCCTTGCCGGCTTCGAACCGCGGGGTGCGCAGTACCCAGGAAAGGTGGCAGAGTGGTCGAATGCGCCGGATTCGAAATCCGGTGTACGGGTCTCCCGTACCGTGGGTTCGAATCCCACCCTTTCCGCCAGATCACCAATAAATAAGCGCCTCCTGGGCGCTTATTTGTTTTTACATACCCAAAAACATGCCCAACTGATGTGTGCTTGATCTGTGGGGTCTCATCGATTCAGCCATGCGATAAGAGCTACAAACTCATGCATGTGCTGGGGTAATGGTCGAACTCGTTTGCAACACATTTCCACGGTGTCCATCCCCCCAGACCCCCCTACGTTTTGCTCACCTCATGTGGTGGATGTGCCTCTTGATTCTTGGTACACCCTGTTTGACAACACCCCCCCTCCGAATTGTGGGGAGATAGTCAGTCTGGCTCGACAGTCTTAACATATTGAAAATCATCACGGTTAATCCGCTCCAAAGCGGCATTGAACTCTGATGTATCGGCGATCCGTTCGTGAAGCGGAGTCGATGTAGTGACCCACACCTTTGTTTTTGGATTGATTCCAAGTGGAATAAGCCTTGGCAGCAAGCCTTGAACTGCAGCAGCGATAGCCTGTTCTGTGTTTTTCGTGAGTTCAATCGCACCGTACGAGGCCGGTGCACCTAAGGGAGAGTGAAATAACGGCGGGCTAAATGTGAGTCTGCCAGACTCAGACATCCACAGAGTCAACTCCTCGCCCGGCAGCGAGTCGCCAATCAAAAGAAGTGCCTCACCTCTCAGCTCTTTTCGATCCAGTCTGATCTGTCGAAGGGTGATAGTTGAGGGTGTGGAATAAGCACGGACGTTTTTCTGAAGCCATTCTCTTACGGCTTGGATATGCTCGCGTTGTGAATCGTTAACTGTCATGGTGTTGATACCTTTGAGGTCTTCGACAGCCACCAGACCAGCAACGTCCCGACTATCTGCGTATCCAAATTATGTCCGCTCTTTTGCACAACGGTCATCCTTTCGGGCGAGGCTCCTCGATGAACTTGGGAAAAAAATCAGAATAAATTACTGCTTCTTAGCGAGCTTCCCATCAGCCAAGACAAAAGGACCAGCTTGCCGTAGTTTTCCCTCATCAATTACAAAAGCGGTACCTCGCATGTTTTGCGGATTTGCTGGTGGCGACTCTGATTCTGGAGTCGCAGATGGTGGCTCTGCTGGCTGTTTAAGAGGAGAGGGAGACCGAAAGACCGTTTGCAACAGTTCATCAGTTACATCAATACCAAGCTTCACTTGTTCTGCACGCAACTTGATGTACTTTGCTCGAGCGAGTTGCTCATCGCCAGCAGCTTCTGAAAACGCTTTAGCCCACATCCCGGGGCGAATTTGCCCAGATGCGATTTCATGAGCCACCACCTCATAAACCTGTTCTTCGCGAAGATTGGCGAAGAATTTTTCCTGTTTGGTTTTGAACCAGCGCATTTTCTATTGATCCTGTACTTGGTCGCATAGATGTAGGAGTCATTATGCCGAGTAATGATCAAAATCAACGTACTGTGATGGTCCCCGAAAAGCCGTACTTGGCCAGAAAAATTAGCTCGTCAGCTGCTAAAGCGTGGCCTCTACCTCTACCTTGGCGATCATCTCAGACGGTTGCACCTTCAGGACCGCCGCCAACTTGAAAATCGTCGTAATCGTTGGCTGGTTGATTCCTCTTTCAATCAGGCTGATGTAGTTGCGCTGCAAATCAGCCTCTAAAGCCAGCGCCTCCTGCGACATACCCCTCAGCTACGGATATCTCTGAGTACGAGGCCAAAGGCTGCACTTGGTGACGATATTTTCTTGCCCAACATACTGGGCAAGGTTCGCTTCCGACGCTAGACTTGTATAAGAAATATATTGTGAATATGAAAGTCTTTTTTTTCTTAATCATCACTCTGCTGTTGCTTTTCGTCACGCGGTCAAATTTTGCTCAGTCTGCTTCGATGGAAAAAGTCGTTCTGCTGAAATGCAAGGGAAATTTAAATGTTTCC
>Ga0169931_10014580_pt1 | contig 10620 bp, 8 predicted proteins | sample Kivu_15m_20L_FD_129675 | JGI IMG/M metagenome (GOLD analysis project Ga0169931, IMG submission 129675) | Freshwater microbial communities from Lake Kivu, Western Province, Rwanda to study Microbial Dark Matter (Phase II) - Kivu_15m_20L... | ecosystem: Environmental > Aquatic > Freshwater > Lake ... | reverse complement strand
GAGTACTCACCGGTTGACTGGCTGAACTTCCGCGCGATCTACAACCGCGCGGTCCGCGCCCCGACGGCCTTCGAGCTGTTCCAGGCTGGCGACCAGAACTTCCCGAGCTATTCTGACCCCTGCGGCTCTACAGCCGTCAGCGCCCTCTCGGGTGCTGCCCAGACGACGCGTATTGCGACGTGCACGGCCTGGTTCTCCGCCGGCGGGGCGTCCTACTCGGGTCTGAGCCCGTTCACTCAGGTGAACTCGCAGGTCCAGGCATTCGCGACGGGTACGCCTGGTCTGCAGCCGGAAATCGTCGACACCTACACCTATGGCGTCGTCTTCAATCCGGAATGGTGGCCGGTGGGTCGGATCGGTATCTCGATCGACTCCTTCCTGCTCGACCTGCAGGGGGGCATCTCTCTGCGCTCGGTCGCCAACATCCTTAACTCCTGCACCACCGGTGGTGGTACGGGGGGCGATTGCCTGCTCTCACCGCGCCGCTCGGATGGTAACATCGACTTCGTCAACCAGACGCGCTCGAACGTCCCCGGTCACAGCGAGATCAAGGGTATCGACTACAATATCCGCTGGAGCTACGACCTGGCCGATGTCGGCCTGGCGGGTGACTTCGGCATCGCGACGCTGGTCACCTGGATTGACACGAACGAGTTCGGCTCGATCGGGTTCCACTCCGGCGGCATCGGTGGCGGCGATCCTGAATGGAGGGCTGTGACCTCCTTCACCTATAACTGGGATAAGCTGTCGGCCCTGCTGCGCTGGTCCTGGACGGATGACATGACCCAGTTCAACGCCCGCGCCTCCGTGCCGGCCTATGATCTCTGGAGCATCGGCGCGCGGTATGACCTGGCGGATAACTTCTCCATCTCCGCCAACATCGACAATATCTTCGATGAGCAGCCGCCTGTGTTCCCCGAAGCCCAGTTCTTCGGCCAGTACAACACCGACGGTTCGACCTATGACCAGCTGGGCCGTTCCTTCCGGATTGGCCTGACGTACAGAAACTAATCGACCTTGAAAGAGGCGAGGGGAGACGGCTGCTGTCACAGGCAGCCGTCTCTTTTTTTGTGATGCGAGGCTTGAAGAGATGGGAGTAACGCCCCTGTCGGCGGCGCAGCGCCTGGCCGAAGCGGTGCGGCGTCTCCAGGCCGGACACCCGCAGGAGGCCGACGCCCTTCTTGGCCCCCTCTCGTCTGTCATGGGCGCTGATCCCGACTATCTCAACATCGCCGCCGCCACCGCCATGCAGCTCCGACGGGCTGATCAGGCCATTGATCTGTGGCGACGCTCGCTGGCCGCCCGTCCCGCTCAGCTGCGGACCGCCATCAGTCTCGGACATGCGCTGCGGAACAGGGGAGACCTCACGGGCGCACGGGCCGTCTTTGAGCAGGCGCTTGTCGGGGCGCCGGGCGATGCTGACGCCTTGTTCGGACTGGGCCTCGTTGCAGAGGCGCTGGGCGATTATCCGGCGGCCCTCAGCGCCCTTGAGCGCGCAGCTGCCGCCTCCGTGCGCCATGCCGGCGTGCGTGAAGCTCTTGGCGCCCTTCTGACCCGCCTCGGCCGTGCGCAGGAGGGTGTGGCCGAACTCGACGCGGCCCTGCGCCTTCAGCCGGCGAGCCCGACGCTGCCTCATAATCGCGGCGTCGCCTTCGAGGCCCTCAGGCGCGATAAGGAGGCCGGCGAGGCTTTCAGCGAGGCCGTGAGACGTCTTCCCCGTCAGCCCGCCTCCTGGTTTGGCCTTGGCAATGTCCGCAGGCGCGCCGGCGACATGGCCGGAGCCCTCAGCGCCTATCGGCAGGCCGTGGCGATCGCCCCGTCCTTTCTGGAGGCGCACGCGGCCCTCAATGAAACGCTCTGGCAGGCCGGACAGGAGGGCTATCTGTCCTCCTATGTGGCTGCCCTCAGGCAGGCTCCCCGAGACGCCGCCCTCAGGGGCGCGTACGCACGCCAGCTGACCCGGATCCGCAGCTATGATGAGGCCCGCCAGGAGATCACAGAGGCCCTGCGCCTGTCCCCGGACGAGCCCTCCCTGCTCGATGTCCTCGGCCAGTGCCTTCTCGGTCAGAAACACCCGGGAGCGGCCGCAGACGCCTTCGCCGCCGCGCTCCGGCGCACGCCGCAGGATGCGCGCCTGAGCGCCCGGCTGGCCGAGGCGTACATGCTGTCGGGCGAGGCCTTGAAGGCGCGCGATGTCCTGTCTTCAGCATTGGCCTCAGACCCGCATGATCAGGAAAATCTCGCCCTCATGAGCGTGGTGCTGCGCCTTCTGGGGGATGAGGCCGCCTGCCGGTACCTGTGCGATTATGAGCAGCTTGCCCGGGCGCTCGATGTCGAGCCGCCGGAGGGCTATGCCAGCATGAGCGCCTTCCATGATGAGCTGGGGCCCTACCTTGTCGCTCAGCACCTCACCGAGCGCCATCCGACGGATCAGACCCTGCGCGGAGGAACCCAGACCCTCGGCGCGCTGTTTGAGGATCCGCATCCCCTGATCCAGCGCCTGCGTGAGCAGTTAGCAAAAGCCGTGGCCCGCTACATTGCGCAGCTGCCGAAGGATGCACGCCATCCTTTCCTTGCTCGCGCAGCCGCCGCATTCGACTTCTCCGGCTCCTGGTCCGTCCGGCCGGGACAGGGCGGGTTTCATACGAACCACATTCATCCGCGCGGCTGGATCAGTTCGGCCTACTATGTCCGGCTTCCGGAAGGTGTGGCGGCCAGCTCCGACCGCCAGGGGTGGTTCAAGCTTGGAGAAACAAACGCCGACACCTGCCCGGCGCTTCCTGCAGAAAAATGGATACGGCCCGCTGAAGGACAACTCATCCTGTTTCCCTCCTATTTCTGGCACGGCACCCACCCGTTCGCGCAGGGGCAGGAAAGACTGACCGTCGCCTTTGACGTTCTGCCACGATGAGGACGGATGTCCTGGCCCGGAGCGGTGGAGGCTAATCCCCGATGGCGTGAAGCGCGCCGCCGCGCTCATGCAGCCAGCCGCGCGCCTCGCGCCAGTCAGGATAGCAGCGCTCCACCAGCGCCCAGAACCGCGGCGAATGATTCATTTCCCTGAGGTGGGCCACTTCGTGAACGGCGACATAATCAAGCGCAAAGGGCGGGGCGCAGATGAGCCGCCAGGAGAAGTTGAGACGACCATCTGATGAACACGAGCCCCAGCGTGAGCGCATGTCCTTGATGGCGATCGAGCGCGCCTGAACCTTAAGGGCCGCAGCATGCACGCTGACACGCTCAGCAAAGTCGATGCGCGCCGCCGCCCTCAGAAACGCCCGCACCCTGTCAGCAAACGCCTCGCGCGGGCCTGGCGCCACCAGGAAGGGGGTTGGACCTCCGCTGCGTTCAATCCGCACGCTGCGGCCGCTGTCGGCATGCTTCAGTCTGTGTATGACGCCGCGCAACGGGATGTAGACGCCGGGCCTGAACAGGATGGGCGGGGGCAGGGCCCCCAGTTTTTCAGCAATCCAGTCAACCCTCTCGGTTGCAAACGCGATCGCCTCAAGGGCATGGCGGGCCGCCGGTATGGTCGCCACCGCCTCGCGGGCCATGGCGTCGATCCTGACCGACACGCGACGGGCCCGGCGGTCAATATGGACCCGGACAGGAACTGATGTCCCTGATTTATCAAATAAAAATACGCGAGGATGCGTTTCCGCGATGACCATTCCGAAGGCTAGCCGCGCACCACCCCCAAAGGCAATAACGCCCTGCCGGCGGACTGATCAAAAGAACCGCCTGCGCGCTGCACCCCTTTTGTTGCAATTATGCAACGCCTTACCTGCGGCCAGCGGTACGCCCGCATAAACGCGCCGGCTGACTTGCCCGGGGTCAAGGACGCAGCGTTCCTTTCTGCGCTGTCGTCTGTTGTCGTCTGAGATATGTCAGGCGCGCGCCTGCTGTCTCCAAGACAGGTTTAAGGACCCCAGAGCCATGCTCAACGCCATGCCCATGACGCGCCGCCTTGTTGTCCTCAGCCTCCTTCTCCTGTGCGGCTGCGGACCCAGCCGGGAGGCCATGCAGGCCCTCTCGCTGATGCAGGGCGAGCCTCTCCTGGACCGACCCGGCCTCTCCTATGCCCGGATGTCAGGCTCGGCCGGAGACATCACGCTTGAGGACGTCTCCCTGCGCGCCTCGGAGGGTCTGGCCGGCATGCTCGGCCTGCCGGTCGCCACCGCGCGCGGCGCGGATCGCCCGGCCGCCCGCCTTAACGCTGAGACCGTCGTGATGAAGGGCCTTGGCCTGACCGACGGCCGGCCCGTCGTGCGCGATATGGTGATCAGCGGCATAGCGCCGGCTGAACCTGTCCCCGGCATGGACGTGCGCATCGGCTCGCTGGCCATGGAAGGCCTCTCGCCCCGGCTCGGCGCCTTCATCGCCAGCGCCTTCACGCAGCAGGGCGCAGCCGATCCGCCAGCCTTCTCCGACTGGGCCTTCACAGCAGTTGGTCTGCGCGATGTGTCCCTCACAGGCGATGTCGCGGGACAAGAGGGTCTCAGCCATTTTGACGTCAGACTCGCGGAGGTCTCCGTTTCTGATCTCGCAGACGCCCGCATAGGCCGTCTCCGGATGGCCGGCCTCACGGGCCAGATGCAGCTTGCGACCGGCCTCATTCCCCTCGAGGCCAGCTTTGATCTGGGAGAGCTGGAGATCTCCGCCCTGCGGCCGGATGTGTTTCCTCTGCTTCTCATGACGGCGTTTGACGGAGCAGATCAGGCCCCTGACGCGCCTGCAGCGCCGCCCGGCAGCCCGCTGGAGGCCGGCTATGACAGGCTGAGCTGGTCGGGCATGACAGCTGACGTGTCCGGCCTCAGGCTTGAGGTGAGCCCGCTTGTCCACACGCTGAGCCGCGATCCTGCCGGTCTTGCGATCGCATCCGATCTTGCGCGCACCCGCCTCAGCCTCAGGGCGGATCGCTCCGGCGGCCTCGCAGGCGCCATGGGCCTCATGGTGCTGGCCATGGCGGGCTATCCCTCTGACAGCATCGAACTCATCACCGAAGGCAGGGCGGCGTTTGACCCGCGCACCGACATGACCCGCCTCAGCGACTACAGGCTGGAGCTGAGGGATGTCGCCAGCCTCAGGATGGATATGGGTCTTTATGGCCTCAGAACCAGCCTTCCGGCGCTGATGACCGCGCTGGGCGGGGCCGCGGGGCTGATGGCCGATGAGCCAGCCGCCGGGGGTGATCCGGGGGAGGGCGCCGATGGACGCGCTGAGGCCGACGCGGACGCGGCGGCGGTGGGCATGCAGCTTCTGTTCGCCCTCATGCCGCTGCAGCTGACGGATCTTGATCTTTCGCTCTCCGACCAGAGGCTCATGGACCTTATCCTCAGCCAGCAGGCGAGGGCGGCCGGCCAGCGCCCGGAGGCTCTGCGCGCCGACCTTGTGTCCATGCTGCAGGCGAGCGAAGGCTTCATGGCGGATGCAGGCATTGATCCTGCGATCGCAGGGGAACTCGCAGCCGCCATGGCCGGAATGGCCGCCGGTCCCGGAACGCTGCGCCTCACGCTCAGACCACAACAGCCCTTTGGCCTCCTCGCGGCCATGATGACGCCGGTGACGAAGGACAGCCTGGGCTTTTCAGCGACCTTCTCGGCCCCTGAGCCTGAGCCTGCGCCTGCGCCTGAAGCGCGGCCTGCGCCCGCCAACTGAAGAGGCCAGGCCGGCCAGGACGCCAGCGTGTGCGGTGAGACCGGACCGGTCTCAGCAGCATCCGGGTTCGGGACACTCCCCGAACTCGATTTCTATCGTTGCGTGATCAATGTTGTGAACGTCCGACAGGCGCGCCTTGAGCCGCGCGACCGTCGCAGGCCCGTCCGCGCCGGCGGGGATGCGCGCATGGAGCGTTATCAGGCCTCCCCGTCCGTCCAGCGACCAGAGATGCGCATGGTGAATGTCGCTGACGCCCTCGACATGGGCAAGAAGATCGGCCCTGACGACCTCCAGGGAGACATCCTCAGGGGCCCCCTCGAGCAGGATGTGGGCGCTCTGTGCGATCAGCGTCCAGGCCGAACGCAGAATGATCAGCGCGACCAGCATCGACAGGATGGGATCAGCCTCCAGGCGGCCGGTTGTCATGATGATCACCCCGGCGCCAATCGCCGCCAGCGATCCGAGAAGATCGCCGATGACATGCAGAAACGCCCCCCTGACATTGAGATTGTCGCGATCAGCCCCGTGCAGGATGATGACGGCGGCGATGTTGACCAGAAGTCCGCCTGCCGCGATCGTGGTCATCAGGACCGGTTCGATCGTGGTCGGATCTGCGAGGCGTCCGATCGCCTCAGCGATAATCCAGATGGCGATGGCGAAGAGGCTGAGGCCGTTGACGAAGGCGGCCAGTACCGGAAAGCGCCGGAAACCGAATGTCCGCCGCGCATCAGCCGGGCGCTGCGCCATCCGGAAGCCGATCCAGGCCAGCGCCAGGCTCGCAAAGTCGGACATCATGTGCCCGGCGTCGGCGATGAGGGCCAGCGAGCCTGAGATGACGCCGCCGGCCAGTTCCACCCCCATAAAGGCGCCGGTCAGAAGGGCGGCGAGGCCAATGCGCGCGGCGCTGCCAGCGTCGCGTGCGGCATGAGGCAGATGGCCATGGGCATGTCCGTGACCATGGATATGGTCATGTGCATGGTCATGTGCGTGATGAGCGTGGTGAGCATGCCCGTGGGGGGGAGCAGACGGTGCGTGAGCCTGATCGTGCGCCATGAACCCTGACCTACGCGGGGCAGGAGCAAAGATCAAACCATCCCGTCCGCCATCCCGTCCGCCATCCCGTCCGCTGTCCGGTCAGCCCTGCGCGGGCCCGCCGGAGGGCCTTATGGCGGGCGATCCCCGGGGCGGGCTCGCCTCGATCATGGCGATGGCGATCTCCTCTTCGCCCGAGATAATGACATCCGCCCCGCGTCCCGCCAGGTGCGCGGCCTCCGCATCGGAGTGGCTGCGGGCCAGGATGCGGATGGCCGGGTTGAGCTGCCGGCCGAGCTCGACCACGCGCCCGGCCTCAAACCCGTCAGGGACCGTGACATACAGCAGCTCTGCGTGATCAAGGCCCGCCATCCGAAGAACCTCCACGGAGGCCGCGTTACCCTCAATCGTCGTAATGCCGGATGTCCGCAGCCGCCCGATCACCTCCTCGCGCTCCTCAACGACAGTATAGCGGATGCTCTGGCGCTCAAGCTCGCGGCCAATACGCGAGCCGACGCGGCCAAAACCAACAATGACTGCGCACCGGGGCGCAGCCGGGGGCGCAGCGATGGGGGCGGCCGCCGGCGCCGGCGCCGGGACAGCGCCGGCCGGCCCCAGGCGGGCGGCAAAGCGCTCGAACACCAGAAAGACGAAGGGATTAAGAATGATCGACAGCATCGCCGCTGCGAGGATCAGCGTACGGCCCTCCGGCGGCAGGAGGCCCAGACCAACGCCCAGACCGGCCAGGATGAACGAGAACTCCCCGATCTGGGCGAGGCTGGCTGCAATGAGGCCGGCATTGCCGCCCGGCTGCCGGAACAGATGCATGATGGCGAGCGCCGCCACGGACTTGCCGACGATGACGATCAGCAGCGCGCCCAGAACCGTCAGCGGACTGTTCACCAGCGTCATCGGGTCAAAGAGCATCCCCACGGAGACGAAAAACAGCACCGCGAAGGCGTCGCGCAGCGGCAGGGTCTCATGGGCCGCCTGCTGAGAGAGTTCGCTTTCAGCCATGATCATGCCGGCGAAGAAGGCGCCCAGCGCAAATGACACGCCAAACAGCTCGGACGCGCCAAGCGCCACGCCCAGCGCGATCGCAAGGACAGACAGACGGAACAGCTCGCGCGACCCCAGATGCACCACCCGGTGCAGCAGCCAGGGGATGATGCGCTTGCCGGCCAGCAGCATGAGCAGGACAAACCCCGCCACCTTGCCCAGCGTCGCAGCCAGCGCCCAGGCGATCTGGCCGGCCTGTTCGAGGCTGAAGCCGGCGCCGCTGGCGGCCATGTCGGCCCGCAGCTGCGCCCATGTGGGCAGCAGCACGAGCGCCAGGACCATCGCGATGTCTTCCACGATCAGCCAGCCGACGGCGATACGTCCCTTCTCCGTCTGCACCACGTGTCGCTCCTGCAGGGCGCGCAGGAGGACGACGGTGGAGGCGACAGACAGCGCAAGGCCAAACACAATACCCGCCTCAAGGCTCCAGCCCATGGCCGCGCCCATGCCAACGCCCATCAGCGTCGCGGCCGCCATCTGGGCAAGGGCGCCGGGGATGGCGATGGCGCGCACGGAGAGGAGGTCGTCCAGGGAAAAATGCAGACCGACGCCGAACATCAGAAGAATAACGCCCAGTTCGGCCAGCTCTGCGGCCAGATACCCGTCAGCGACATAGCCCGGCGTGAAGGGCCCGATCGCCACACCGGCGATCAGGTAGCCCACCAGGGGCGACAGGCGCAGACGCGAGGCGATCATCCCGAACAGGAAGGCGAGGCCAAGACCGATGGTCATCAGCGTGATCAGCGGCGTGGCGTGCGGCATGCGTGGGGCGGCCTCCTCTGATCGCGGATGTGTATTCACGTGGGGTGGACAGGCCCGATTTGCACCCCCCTCCTGGCGATAATCCGGCCGCCGGAGGCCCCGATCCGGGCGGGTCAGGCCTCCGGCCCGGGGCCTCTTTGCGCGGGCGCATCGGAGAGGCTAGCTTCAGGCGATGACACAGACGTCTATCCTTGTCGGAGATGTGGGCGGCACCAATGTGCGCTTCGCCCTGGCCAGCGCCTCCGGCGCCGGCCTCAGGCTTGAGGCCATATGGAAGCGCGAGGCCGCCGCCTTCGCGAGTTTCAGCGAGGCGCTTGACGCGTTTCTGGATGACACAGCCGCCAGGCCCGGCGGGGTGGCGCTGGGTCTGGCCGGGGTCGTCGAGGGCGATACGGTCGATCTGCTCAACCGCGGCTGGCGTGTTGATCTCGGCTGGGTGCGCAGACGCCTGGGCGAGGCCCCGCTCGTCGCCGTCAACGACTTTATCGCCATGGCCCGTGCAGCGCCCGAGCTGGGAGATGATGAACTCGAGCCCGTCCGCTCCGGCCGCGCCAGCCCCGGGGGCTGCGCCGTGGTCGGTGGTCCTGGCACCGGTTTTGGTCTCGCCCTCCTGCGCCACGCAGGGGCGGGCTGGGTCGTCATCGGCGGGGAGGGCGGACATCAGGCCTATACCCCGCAGACCCTTCTGGAATGGGAGCTGGCGCAGGCCATCCGCGCGCGCGGCGTTTATGTCTCCACCGAACTGGTGACGGCGGGTGCGGGATTTGAACTGACGCGGGACTGCCTCGCTGAGGTGATGGGACTGCCCCCCGTCAGCTGGTCACAGGCCGACGTGATCGCGCAGGCCCTGGCGGGGGAGCCCTTCAGCGTCGCCTTCTGCCGGCTGCGCGTAGCCGCCGTCATGACGACGCTCGGAGACGCCGCCCTGGTCTGCAATGCGTCCGGCGGCGTCTTCCTGGCCGGAGGGGTCGCCAATCACCTCGCACCCTGGTTCGACGAACCTGAGGCGATTGCACGCTTCGAGCAGCGCGGCCCGCGCACCTGTCTTCTCGACACCCTCCCGATCCGCATGATCGTGTCGGAGGCCGCCCCGCTCCTGGGCGCTGCGCATATCTGGCTCGATCAGTCCCGGCGCGGCTGGATCTGAGCGGGTCGGCAGACGGGTCCGTGCTCAGAAATCGACGGCCAGGCCCTTTTTTTCCCAGTCGCCATAACGGGTCGGCTCGCCGCCCTCCCGCCGGCCATTGATTTCCGTGGGCAAAACGGCGGCCGGCGCAGCCTGACGACGCGCCTCGGCCTCCAGAAGAGCCCGCACCGCCGCCTCGCTGAGCGCCTTGCCCGGAGCGGCCCCGGGTATCAGAGGGGCGGCCTCAGGCGTTCCGGCCGGCTCGGGCGCCCCCGCCGGACCGGTGGCCTGACCTTTCGCAGGACCCGCCTCCGGGCCCGCCGCGGCGCTGCTCTGTGAGTTGTGATCTGTCATGAGGCCGGACGTTCACCCTTTTTTTCGAATTTGGAAAGGAAGCTTTCACCATAACACGCAAACCTGACCGCCGGGACGCCGCCCGCGCACGAGAGACCCGTCATGAGCTACCTTAAAGCCGCCGGACTGATGCTTCTCATACATCTGAGCTTTGCAGGCCTCGGCTGGATGATCGCCGGGCGCGAGGGCGCAATCCTCGCAACCCTGACGGCTCTGGCCTTCCACCTCCTTGTTTTCTGGTACGCAGAGACCATCGTCCTGCGGCTGCACCATGCGCGCGAGGTGAACTCAGACGACCCGTCTCCAATCATCCGGGCGTTTGTCGCCGACTGCGACCGGCTGGCCATGCGCGCCAACATGCCGCGTCCGCGCACCTACATCATCGACGCTTTCCAGCCGAACGCATTTATCGCTGGCCGGGACGCGAGCCATGCATCCATAGCCGTAACCGACGGCCTCCTCAAAACGCTGAGCCGGGCGGAAGTCTCGGCCGTCCTCGCCCACGAACTGGCCCACGTCAAACGCGGCGATGCGCTTGCGATGAGCATCTCATCGGGGCTGGCCGCGCTCGCCGCCGCCCTCCTGGGCGCCCTTGCCTGGCCCCTTGGCCAGCGCCGCCGGGTCGAACG
>Ga0169931_10014579_pt1 | contig 10621 bp, 11 predicted proteins | sample Kivu_15m_20L_FD_129675 | JGI IMG/M metagenome (GOLD analysis project Ga0169931, IMG submission 129675) | Freshwater microbial communities from Lake Kivu, Western Province, Rwanda to study Microbial Dark Matter (Phase II) - Kivu_15m_20L... | ecosystem: Environmental > Aquatic > Freshwater > Lake... | reverse complement strand
ATTAAATTAATTATTTATATAATTCATTTTCTTTAGAAAATTACAGAAGAAAATCGAAAGGAAGAAGAAGAAGGTGATAAGGAGCTGAATCTTGATGAAGATAATGAATCAATAATGAAAGAACTTAAAATGCGAGAAATCAAAATCAGTCTTTTAGATAAAAATTCAGAGGAAAAAGAAGAAAAATCTAAAGAAAAACCAGATTACACAAAGCAAATCGTTGAGTTTAAAAAATTATTAAAAGAAAAAGGCGTTACAGCCTCTTCCAAATTTGACCAAGAGCTACCTCGGTTAATTTATGACCAAAGATATCTTAACTTAGCTGCTGATTTGAGGAGAGATGTCTTTGATGAATATGTGAAATCTTTTACCTTAGTCGAAATCAAATCAGATAAATCAATTGATAGAAAGAAAGGACAAGAAATGATGAAATATCTTCTAAAACGAGCCATCGAAAATGGAGATTTAAATTTAAACACATCATTTTATGAATTTCAAGAAAAATATGGAGAAAACAATTCATTCTTACAAACCTTGCCTGTTGACAGAGAATTTCTATTCAACGAAGCAAAATTAAAACTTAAAAAATTACTAGAAGAGAGTAAGAATGCTGATAACGATTTATAAAATAATTTTAGGAAAAAATAAAAATTTAGCTGCATTTAAAGAAATGCTGAATATTAAAATAAATTTTGAAATTATAGACAATAATACTAGCTACAAAAGTGTAAAGAAACTAATTAAGTCAGATCCTATATACAAGCTGATCCCGTCTAAAACAGAAAAAAAATCAATAATAAATCAGCACATCGATGAAATGAAAAAACTCTTAAAACAATGCAATAAAGTGTTTCCCCATGATGAGATATATAATACTAATAGCTTAGACATTCAAGAAAAGAAAAAACTTTTAGAAAAGGAATTAGCCATATCTGACTTCGAAAACCTTCTAAAAGAGAAAATAAACAAAAATGAAGTTTCTTGGGAAGAGTCTCTTAGAAAATTCGGAAATGAGATAAGATGGAAGAATGAAAACATAGACGATGTTAAAAAAATGGAGATTTTCAAAGAATATATGTTCAATCTAAGGGAAAATAAGAAAAAGGAATTTAGGAAACTTCTTCAAGACAAAATAGGGCTTAACCAAGAAGTCAAATGGCACGATGCCCAGCATTTGTTACAGAATGATGAGAGATTCAGAGAAGTCCAGGTAAGAGATCGAGAGGTTATATTTACTGAATATATGACCTTTGTTCAGGAAAGAATAGCCGAAGAATTTGCGAAGTTCATCGAAGAATGTGAATTAATCACAAAAGATTTACCCACAGATGGAATAGAATTTAAAAATTTTGTAAATAAACTTAACTATGACATAAGATTCCAAAGAATGTACAAACATCCTGATAAAAGGGATAAATTGATAAAAAACAGAATAAAATTTCTAAAATTTCAATTCGAAAAGCAGAAAAGGCAAGAATCTAAAATGAATAACAGATACAGGCCGAATAATAGAAATACTTCAGAAACCTGGGAAAAAGGAAATATTATAAAATAAATAAAATAAACATTAAACTAACCTATGATAGCCTTTTAACTATTTAGATTATTTTAAATTTAAATTAAATATTTGTATTATTCAAATATTTTAAAATATGAATGCCAGGTTTGCAAGAAATTATAAATTATTATTTGAAGATTTAGCTGATCAAATTAAATATGCTAAAAAAATGTTTAAAAAATCAGATGACGAATTATTTGTAAGAAATAGGTTAGAAGTTTTGTACTTGTATCGTCATATGATAAAAAATATTCCTCCCATGCACAAAAGTCTTTTAGAAAAAAGATGTGCCTATGAAGTAAATTAATCAAAATCATATTCCTTAGTAGGAAATAAAATTTAATTTTAGAGAAGGGTCCCGCGAAACTGATTACGAGACGATATGCTTACTGAAGAATGCGTGCTACATGATAATAGAAAAAATAAATAAAGGTGTGTATCCTCCTTTTCCGAAATATAAGGCTTAAAGAAATTATAATCAAAAATATTTAAATTCTCTAATTGTTGTAATTTAAGGAAAACTTAATTTATTAGGAATATTCTACAACTAGTATTATATTTAAACAAAATTTCCTCTCTTTTAATTGTTAAAACTTTCCTCTTCAAAAATATAATGCATTTCAATTTTAAAATTAGGGTCAAATAGTTTATTACTTTTATCCTTACAAGCTACATCAAGCATTGATTTTTTAATTTGTAAAATTCCTTCCTTTGGTATTAAATAAGTATGAAACCAGAACGAAAACATTTTATCTTTACCGAATGTTTTTCTATTAAAAAATTTTATTCTGACATCTCCCAAAGCAGAAAATTTATTAACGATAAATTCAGCATAGGCTTCGTTTTTAAAAGACTTCAATCCATCCTGACAATTCTCTTTATATTTATAAAAAATATTTTGGTTTTCAATTACAAAATCAGGTTTGCATTTCTTTTTCCCTAAAACATTAAAATCAGGAATAGTGAAAAATTTCAATTTGGTGATGAATATTTTAGGAGAAGGAATACAGAAATTGTCGATTTCTTTTGACCAATTATTAATTTTAAGGATTTCTTCAAAATAGTATATGTATCTGAGCTGACTTGGTATCGTAACGCCTTTTCCGTTTGTTGTCCTCATCGATCCATAAAATTTTATTGCTTCATCGGCTGTTTTTACGAATTGATTATACAAAAGATAACAACATATCATCGTCCCTGTTCTACCTTTACCTGCTTTGCAATGGATAGCAGCCACATTATTAGCATCTGCAGATAACCACTCGTCCACATCAATACAAAATGGAAGAATCAGCTTCAATGGGGGAGCCTGGTGATCCTCAAACGGATAATATGCTTGATTTTCGAAGGTTCCTTCTGGATATTCTCGCTCCGAGCAAAGATTATATACTTTGTACTTCTTTCCATGTTTTAATTCAAAGAACTTTTTTACTTCTTCAATCCCATTTCGATAAATCTTCTGGATATTTTCTGATGGGAACCCCATTGCGATCATATTTTCTGTAATGTATGTTAAATCTAAACTGAATCCCTCATACTCGAATCTACATTTCTTTTTAGATATCACGCTCTTTAACACATTTTTTTCGAAGAAGGAGTTTGACTTTTTAATTTTGAGCGACACTTTTTCTTTGGTCATTTTAACCAAAGATTCGAGATCTATCTCTGAATTTTTATCAGTTTGGTTCTTCGATTTTTCATCCGTCTCATTCAAATCATATTTAATTTTGTTTTTAATGGAATTTTCACTTATGTATTCTGAGCATCTTTTTGAAAAATTTTCCATTAATTTAAATTAATTTTTCCTAAAGAATTTTTATAAAATTACAGAAACTATAGCATTTTGAGAAAAAACTTTTACAAATTTAAATATGATGGATGTTATTCATTTATTGTACCTTTTATTATTAATGATAAGATATGAAAAATGCTTTATTGATTTTTTCATAAAATATTCCTTTACCTAAATTAAAATACAATTTAATGTAGTCTTTTATTTTATATTATTTTTAATTATTTAAATATAATACAACTAATAATTTTTATTTTTATTTCATATCATGTCTGAATCAATTGATGACTTACTAAATGACATTAATTCCTCATCAACTAAAAAGGGAGGAAAGAAAAAGGGTGGCGCTCAACAAGCAAAAAAACCAGAACCAATTATAGAAGAAGTAGAAGTGAAAACTGAAGTAATCACTACCGAGAATCCCCCAAAAATTGATAATGATGATCTTCTTAATGAATTAGATAGCATGCCATCTAAAAAAGGAAAAAAGAAAGCTCCAGCTAAATCAAATATAAAACAAGAACCAGAGCCTATAGTAGAAGAAAAACCTGTAGAAAATACAACAAATGATGATCTCCTAAATGAATTGAGCAGTATGCCATCTAAAAAGAAAGGAAAAGGTAAGCAACCAGCAAAAGAAGAGAAACAACCAGAACCTCCAAAAGAAGAAATCAATGAACCAAAACAAGAAGAGCAGCCTGAAGAAGCAAATGACGATGAAAAGGAAGAAGCTGAAGAGAAACCTGAAAAAGGAGGAGATAAAAAACCCAAGAAAAAAGTTGTCAAAAAAGTAGTTAAAAAACAAACCAAGGAGGATAAATTCTTAAAACTTTTGCAAGAACAAGCAAAAAAGAAAAAAGAACTTGAAGAAAAATTACAAAGGGAAGCAGAAGAAGAAGAAAGAAGAATAAAGGAAGAAGAAGAGCGTCAAAGAAAAATTGAAGAAGAAAAAAAGAAGCAGGAAGACTTAGAAAAACAAAAAGAAATAGAAAGATTAGAGTTGCTGAGAAGTAGAGGTATCAAGGCTGCTGATCTGAAGAAATTGGATCAGAAAAAGCAACAAACTGAAGAAGAGTTAAAAAAACAAGGATTCACTGGTGGTCTTGATGAATTTTTGAAATCGATTCCTACTAAGGGACCAATAAAAAAGAAGCCTGCCAAAAAAACTCAAACTCAGACTTCAAATGTACCAAAACAAGAAGAGGAATATGTACCTAAAGAAGAAGAACAATTACAAGAACAAAAAGAAATAATAGAAAAGCCTAATGAAGAATTATTAAAATATGCTGAAAAAGATGTCAGCATGAAAATTAATACTGAAAATGATGACTTGGATTGGGAAGATTTTGATGAGAACAAAGTTGAAGAAAAACCCAAGAAAGAAGCTCAAAAAGAAAAGGAAAAAGAGGAAATTGAAACAATTAAAATAGATATAGATAAAGAAGTCTCTAGCACTGCAACTGACAATAAAAAACAAAGAGCAAAACCCAAAGAAAAGAAAGCAGCAGTTGTTGAAGAACCAGAATATATCCCTCAGGCAAAACTAAGATCTCCGATAATATGTATATTAGGACATGTCGATACAGGAAAAACCAAGATTCTTGATAAATTACGTAAGACTAACGTCCAAGAAGGAGAAGCAGGAGGTATCACTCAACAAATCGGAGCTACATTTTTCCCTATTGAAAATTTCGCTCATCACGTGTCAAAAATCCCTGAAAAATTCAGGATAGACCCTAAAGTACCTGGATTTTTAGTTATCGATACCCCTGGACATGAATCTTTCCAAAATCTTAGAGTAAGAGGTAGTTCTCTGTGTGATTTAGCAGTGTTAGTTGTTGATATAATGCACGGTCTTGAAAAACAGACAATTGATTCGATAGAACTTTTAAGAAGACGTAAAACTCCATTCATTATTGCACTTAATAAAATCGACAGAATTTATCAATGGAAATCCACCGAATGGGGAGGATTTAGAGACTCTTTTGAGGTTCAGAAAAAGAATCAAACAAGAGAGTTTAATGATCGTCTCAATAAAATTATAATGCAATTAGTACAAAATAATCTGAATGTAGCCCTTTATGATGAAAATCCATCTATGAAGGAATATATAAATATTGTCCCTACATCTGCTGTAACTGGAGAAGGTATGCCAGATTTAATCGGAATGTTCGTATATATCGGCCAGAAATTCTTAATGAAAAAAATTGAATTCAAAGAAGAAATCCAATGCACAATTTTAGAGGTGAAAGTCTTGGAAGGAACAGGAACAACTATTGACGTCATATTAGTGAATGGAACATTGAAAGTAGGAGATAAGATAATAATAGGAGGATTATTTGGTCCTATTAAAACAACCATAAAAATCCTACTTACTCCACATCCAATGAAAGAAATGAGAATTAAATCAGAATATTTACATCATGAGAGCATCTCAGGTGCGATAGGAGTAAAAATATTCGGAACTGAGTTAGAAAACGCCTTGGCTGGTTCTCCTTTATATGTTTATAAAAGCGAAGAAGAAGCAGAAAAATATGCTGCTGAAATTACACAAGATTTCAATTCTATTATCAAAGATTATCTTAGTAAAACAGGAAAAGGAATTATGGTGCAAGCTTCTACACTCGGATCTTTAGAAGCCATATTGACATATCTCCACGAAAAGAAAATCGAAATAGCTGCTGTAGGTTTAGGAAACCTTCAAAAGAAAGACATAATAAAACTTAAAACTATTCACTCCAAAGAGGAAAATCCATTAAAGGAATACTTAACAATACTAGCTTTCGATATAAAAGTAACTCAAGAGATCCAACAATTTTCAGAAGAAACTGGAATAAAAATATTCAGTGCAGATGTTATTTATCATTTATTCGACTCCTATGTTCACTACTCTCAACAATGTAAGGAAGAAAGAAAGAAACAAAAAGAAAGAGAAGCAGTGTTCCCTTGTATGTTAAAGATTGTTCCTAATGCCGTATTTAACAGAAAAGATCCTATAATTGTAGGAGTTGATGTTACCGAAGGAATCCTAAAAGTCGGAACTCCTTTAATAGTTTTAGACAAAAAATTACCACTCGGAATAGTAGAAGGTATTGAAAGCAACAAAAAGCAAATCAACAATGTAAGACCTAAAGATGGAAGTGTGGCTATCAGAATAAAACCATCTGACTCATCGATTACTGTAGGCAGACAATTCGAAGAAACTGATGTTATAGCATCTCATGTATAATATCTTTATATAAATTTTAGATCAATAGAAATTCAATAAATTCACTCAAAGAATTCTTTAGAGATGATATGACCAAAGAAGATTGGCAACTCATCATTCAATTAAAGAAAACTTTAGAAATCATCTAAATAAATTGTTATTCAATAAATAATATTTAATAAATTAAATATGGGAACATATTTCTTATAAATTTTACTTTTATTTTATCTAATTTTCATTTTAAAAAATATTAATGTATAAACTATGGTTTTTCACAAGCCTATTGTGTTTTACACAGTCTCATGATTAGGAATATAGTTAGTGTGTTGCCACTTTATATGCAATGTCAACTCAACGAAGGCTCCTTTAAATCGCCACGTAAGGAGTTGAAGTATATTCAGTCCTCAAGGGACCTATTCTACTTATCATTGCGTATATCACTATCAGTAAAATATTAAAATAAGACTAGAATAAATTTATTTATGGTATGATGATTATAATTTGTTTATTATTTAATTTAAATTTAAAAAAAATTATTTAATGAGTTCCTATTATTAATTTAAAAGAAAGACTATAAAATAAGATGATCAAAAATTTTATTAAGACAGATAAAGACTATTAATAATCAAAATAATTGTATCATCATTTGGCCATGATAATTTCTTAAAAATATACAGTTAATTTATAAAAATAAATAAATATTAATTTTCTAATGGAAAAAATAAATTTAGATAGTGCAGAAAACATAATTGGTAAATCATATTTGGAAATCGGAGAGGAAGTATAATTATCACCATAAATACGAATATAGTTACTTAACTCGAGAAGGAATGTATTCAAGAAAATATTAAATAACAAATCCGTCCCAGATGAAGGCTTAGACGAATTGACGATTGAATATATTCTAAATACATTAGCCGCGATGGATTCAAATAATGGGATAAATCACATTGGAATAGGTGAAAGAGAAGGCAGAGTATTTTCTAATATTGTCAAAAAGAGAAATTTTAATTTAGTACATGGAATGGGGAGGTAATTTTTAATTAACAGCTACATATTTAAATATTCTTTTCATAAATTATATAAGATCAGGGAATGTAAACGAATTGCAGCCTAAAGCGGTTGGTTCTTCTCTTTTAGTCCAACTTACATGCTCTTTAGTTAAAAATATGCTTCATTCAATTGGAATGAATTTTGTAAATGATGTAATAGTTTTCCCATCAGCAACTGGAATGGCCATTACAATAAGCTTATTAACTCTCAAAAAAGAGAAAGAGGTAATTAACTTCATACAATTACAAATAGAACTCAAAATATATAATATGGCCAAGAATCGATCAAAAAACTTGCTTTAAATCAATGATAACTGCGAATCTTCAACCTGTTATAATTGAACCAGTATTAGACTCAAATTATGAACTGACCACTGATCTTGAAGAAATAGAAAAACAAATAAGCATATTAGGCCCTGATAAAATTTTGTGTATTTTTTCTACTACCAGTTGCTTTGCTCCTAGAGGTTATGATAAAATAATAGAAATATCAAAATTGTGTAAAAGGTATAATCTATTTCATCTCATCAATAATGCCTACGGAATATATTGCACTAAAATTGCAGATTTGTTAAATCAATCAGTCAAGGCAGGGAAGGTAGATATAATTGTTTCTTCCACAGATAAAAATTTTATGGTACCTGTAGGGGGTTCATTGGTTTATTCCCCTAATTCTCAAATGATGGAAAAGATAAAAAATAATTATCCGGGTAGAGCCTCTCTTAGCCCTTTAATGGATATATTTATTACTTTGTTGGAAATGGGAAAAAATAAATTTAAATTTTTAATCCAAGATCGTAAAAATAAATATACAATATTTAAGGAAGACATGAAAAAATTTGCAGCGGAATTTGATGAAAAAATAATAGAAAATCCTAATAATAAAATTTCACTTTGTATGAGTTTAGTTAATATTTGTAAAAGTGCTAGGGATAAAAAGGACATAACATATTTAGGTTCATTGTTCTTTAAGAGACAAATTTCAGGAATTAAAATAATCGCACCAAGCACTTCTTTAAATTGGAATGGATATAATTTTAATAATTATGGTTCACATTGTCAAGAATATCCAATATTACCCTATTGCGCTTTTGCATGTGCTATTGGAATAACAGATGATGAAGTAAAATTTTAATAAAAAATTTATTTAGATTTTAGGGTTCCAAAAAAAATTTAAAGATTTAATAAAAGATTATAAAAATTATATGAACAATAAATTACTTATCAGAAACAAAAATGTGGAGAATGTAGCTTATAAAACAAATAAAAATAAAGATAAAATTAAAGAAAGTAATGAGAAATCTAAGCTTATTTTCACAGAATTAAAAATACAATCGATTCAAAAATTCACATATTATAGTAAGGAAGAAAAATGATAATTTGAAAATATTCTTATAATTAATTGATAGTAATACAATTATAAATTGTTAATAGTTGAATTTATAATTAAATATTTTCAGAATTCTAAATGAGAATTCATTAATTTAACAAATGATTAACCAAAAGCAATTTTTTTTCTTCCTCTCATTTCAACTTTTTTTAAATGTTCGATTATTTTATCTCCTTTGTTAGCCAGTTGAGAATAGATTTCCAACATTTTGTTAAACTAAAGAAAAATATAAAACTTAAACAAAATTCTTACAATCTCTTCTGTTTTTGGATTAACAGATATCATTGCCTTCTTAAGAACGTATAGATCAACTGCTTTATCCTCAATTGCGCTAGCTACATAGCTTAAACCAAAATCTATAATATAGAAACAGTCAAAATCTGAATTTGCAATTATCTGTTCTAGCCCATTGTTTAAAAAATTTTCTATTTCTAATTGTGAAGGATTCGAACCTAATAATTGATGAGAAAGATCTTCTGATCTTATGGGAATACTTGTAAATTTAATTAAAAAAGTTATGTGCTATTCATACTTAATTTTCAATAACATGTTGGAGGTAGTAAGATCTCCATGAATGATATTACTATTATGCATTTTCGCTAGGTTTTCTCCCATTTGAGTGTAAATTTTTTCAAGCATTTTTTGATATCTAAAGAGTCCTACGTTTGAATCAGCTGAAGATGCATTAGATAGAAAAATTCTTCTTAGAACTTCTTTTAGCTGAACTGAATTATCTACATATTGCATGAATATTTTTCTATTAATTAAATCAACAAATAATAAATTAGGAGTGTTTATTCCAGATTTGTATGCTCTTGCAATATTTCTACTTTCGTTGATTATTCTATCTTTTGTAATTTTTATATCTAATTCCTTAACACGATATTTTTTTTCGAATCTTTCTTTTACGGCACTAATTTTTCCTAGGAATTTTGTGAGATATAATTTCTATCAAAATAAAATTAAAAATCCTATTTACAGCTTCAGCTCCTTGATTTAGTAGTATATCATTTGATTTAATATTTTCTATTAATTTATTTGAATTGTGTATTGTATAATTGATTTGATTATCATTTTCATTTGTATTTTCCATTAATAAATTAGAAAAATGAATAATTATTTGAATAATATTTGTAAAAATTTAAAAAATTTTTTAGTTTACAAAATTTACTCCCTAATTACAATCAATCTGACTTTTAAAAATGAGTAATTAGAATGGTTGAATTTCAATCAAATTAAAAATGTATTTGTATTAATTCAAATAATTTATTTAATTATTTTAATAAAACTATATTTATTTTATAATAATTTAAATGAATTCAGTGAATTTTGATTTGATTTCAAATTTAAAAAATCCTAATTATAAGGATTTAGAAGAATTAGAAAATAATACATATTCAATAATGGAGACTACTTCAAAAGGGACATCTTCTAATAAAACTTCTGGCTTATTATTGGATAATAAAATGAAAAAATACATAGAATCTATGACAGAACAGGTAGAAGGAAAAATGCTAGAAAAGAAAATAAATTTGCAAATGTCTAAATCTATTATATTGAAAGAATTCCAAGATCCTAACATGAATTCTAAAAGAAATTTATCATATTTCTATTTAGAATT
>Ga0169931_10014578_pt1 | contig 10621 bp, 9 predicted proteins | sample Kivu_15m_20L_FD_129675 | JGI IMG/M metagenome (GOLD analysis project Ga0169931, IMG submission 129675) | Freshwater microbial communities from Lake Kivu, Western Province, Rwanda to study Microbial Dark Matter (Phase II) - Kivu_15m_20L... | ecosystem: Environmental > Aquatic > Freshwater > Lake ... | reverse complement strand
TTTTCCCGTGCCCAGTTTTGTTTAAAACGATTGGGCGCTGTAAGCCGCAAAATGGCTGGTTTTTCGTGAGAAATCAAGCCATTACACTGTAATGGTTCAATCCAGGTGGTGTATTGTTGGGGTGTAAAAAGTGTCTGCAGGTGGTCGAGACATTGGCCCCATTCCACGGAAAGCGTGTCTGGTAGGGACTGAAGTTGTGGTTCGAGCGAGGACATCAATTCATTCTACTGGAGCCAACCAAGTTATCCACATGTTAGCGCTTACGATCACTTTGGCGCCCGCCACAACCTTAAGACAAGATCGAACTCAGGATACAATCGAAGGCTTTTTATAAGGAGTGGTTTAAATGAAACGCACCTATCAACCGTCGGTTGTACGCAGAAAAAGAACCCATGGGTTCCTGGTTCGCATGAAAACGCGTGGTGGTCGTGCCGTCATTCGTGCACGAAGAGCAAAGGGACGCCATAGACTCGCGGTCTAATGCCGTGTGGTGTCCGTCGCAATGAACGGGCGGTGACGGATGTCTTTAGTAGCGCTGAACGACGGTACGGTTTTTCAACGTTTAAGTGCGACCCGACATCGTTTGCAGTCGTCTGTATTTGTACTGTCTTTCCATCCTTTAGATGTCGTTTCAGAGACCGCGCATCACTCTGACGACGGGAATCATCCGATTTTTCTTGGGTTTGTGTTGCCCAAAAAGTTAGTGAAAAGAGCGGTGGATCGTAACCAGATCAAGCGGTGGGCAAGAACTTTTTTGCGCGCACACAATGCTTCGCAACCCTGTGCTGTGGTCATTAAGGCAAAAGCAAAGCTGTTTTTTAATTCCGCGACGCGGTCTGATGTTCGTGAAGATTTGGCGGGGCTTGTGGATCGTTGGACGCACCAGATGCGGGATGTCAAAACCCCAAGGTTGGCGTAGTTGTATGCGTTTATCTGTGGCGGAGGCCATGGTCTGGGCGTTGCGTAAGCTGATTTGGCTGTATCAAGTGAGTCTGCGGGTAGTGATCGGCCCGCGGTGTAGATATTTTCCGAGTTGTTCTGAGTACGCTTCGGAAGCGCTCGAACAGCACGGGTTGTTTCGTGGAAGTCGACTTGCGGTAGGGCGGCTCTGTCGTTGCCGTCCGGGGGGGGGTTCTGGTTTGGATCCTGTCCCTGCGCCTTTCGATGAAAGAGTCCTTTAAAGAATGAGGCTATGGATACGCGTCGAACAATTCTCTTGATGGTTTTTATGGTGTCGTTGTTCTTGTTGTGGGATGCCTGGATGCGACAGGGTGCAACCCCGCAGGTGACCACGATGGGGTCTTCAACCTCGACGACAGCCGCCACGGGAACCACCGGCGTGACACCAAGTGCATCAACGCCATCAACGCCATCAACGCCGGTGCCCTCGGCGCTGCCTGTTCCGACGATGTCCGCCCCGGCTGCCCCCAGCGCGGTGACTTCGGCTCCCATGCCTGCGGTCAGCGCCCAGAAGGTGGTGCTTCAAAACAAAAACCTTCTATTAGAAGTCGACCCCCAGGGGGGGCGAATTGTGAAGGCAGTTTTGCTCACGCAAGAGTCGGTCAACTATTCCGATGGCTTGGTGCAACTCTTTAGTGATGATCCCTCCAAACGGTATGAGGCCCAGACCGGGCTGGTTTCTGCGGTTCAGGGCGCCTCCTTGCCACCGAATCACACCATGGCCTTCTCCGTGGCTCCCTTAAAAGAAGGGCAGGACCCCGATCGTATGGTGGTGCTTAGCGCAGAGTCTGCCGGCCTCAAACTCACCAAGACTATTGCGATCGAGCCAGAGGGACATCAGGTGAGGGTAGCCCACAATGTCTTGAATACCGGCGCTGATACGGCAAGCCCTTCTCTGTATCTTCAGCTCATGCGCAACAACGAGCCCCCGCCTGGGGAGAGTGCGTTTTATATGACATTTACCGGTCCGGCGATTTATACCGAACAGGGGAAGTTTCAGAAGATTGACTTTGCAGACATTGAAAAAGGAAAACAGAACTTTGTGAAGCAGGCGGCCGACGGCTGGGTCGGCATGGTGCAACACTATTTCGTGTCTGCCTGGCTCGTGGGTAACCAGTCGGCGCGTGAATTCTTTACCCGTCGCGTGGACAACAACCTCTATACCGCGGGCATGATTCAGCCGCTTCCGGCCATTGCGCCGGGCGCGCAGCAATCGCATGAGGCAATTCTCTATGTGGGTCCGCAGGAGCAGCGCGTTCTGGAGGCGCTCGCACCCGGTCTTGATTTGGTGGTGGACTATGGCTGGCTTACGGTTTTGGCCAAGCCGATTTACTGGCTCTTGGAGCAGCTTTATGCGCTGGTGAGCAACTGGGGCTGGGCAATCGTCTTACTCACTATTCTGATTAAGTTGCTTTTTTATCCCTTGTCGGCTGCGAGCTATCGGTCGATGGCCAAGATGAAGGCAGTGTCACCACGGCTCATGCAGATTCGTGAGCGCTATGCCAATGACAAAGCCAAGATGAATCAGGCCATGATGGAGCTCTATCGCAATGAGAAGATAAATCCTCTCGGGGGCTGTCTTCCTGTGCTCATCCAGATCCCCGTTTTTATCGCCTTGTACTGGGTGCTTTTGGCGAGTGTCGAGATGCGAAACGCCCCGTGGATTCTCTGGATTGAAGATCTCTCGAGTCCCGATCCTTTCTATATTCTGCCGGTCGTGATGGCTGTCACGATGTTCATTCAAATGAAATTGAACCCACCACCACCCGATCCTGTGCAGGCCAAGGTGATGATGCTCATGCCATTGATTTTTTCGGTCTTCTTCTTCTTCTTCCCCGCGGGACTCGTACTCTATTGGTTGGTGAACAACGTGGTCTCAATCGCCCAGCAGTGGTCCATCATGCGACGGGTCAACGCGGGAAGGTAGCAGGCACGCGGGAGGTGTCGTGGGGGCAATGACCCAGTCCGCATCTCCAGCGACTGTGACTATTGCCGCCATTGCGACGGGCCCCTCCATGGGGGCCGTCGGGATTGTTCGTGTATCAGGCCCAGCCGTAACGCAGCTTATTGCTCAGGTCTGTCGCGCGCAACTCCGGCCGCGTCAGGCTCAGGTCTGTCGGTTTTATAGCGCCGGGGGTCAGCCAGTGGACCACGGCATTGCCTTATTTTTTCCAGGGCCCCACTCCTACACAGGGGAAGATGTGCTTGAACTTCAGGGGCACGGGGGCACGGCGGTATTGCAGTCTGTTCTCCATGCTTGTCTGGCGCAGAACATGCCTGAATTGCCGATACGGCTTGCCGAGCCGGGTGAGTTTACAAAGCGCGCATTCCTCAATCACAAGGTCGATCTTCTCCAGGCACAGGCAGTGGCTGATCTGGTCGAGGCGGGTAGCCAGCAGGCGGTCCGTGCGGCTGTTGCGTCGCTCACCGGGGGTTTTAGTCGGGCGGTGCAATCGTTGCAGCATGCCCTGACCGAGGTGCGGATGCGGGTAGAGGCCTGTCTTGATTTCCCCGAAGAGGAGGATGTAGACCTCTTATCGGAGCAGGCGATTGATCAACGACTTCGTGATCTCCGTTGCGCTTTAACCGAGGTGCTTCAGGCTTCCACACGCGGGGTGGCCTTAAAGCAGGGATTGAAGATCGCCCTCATTGGGCCACCCAATGTGGGCAAGTCGTCATTGCTCAATGCGCTTGCCGAAGAAGAGGTGGCGATCGTAACTCCGATCGCGGGCACCACCCGCGATCGCATCACCCAAGAAATTCAGATTGATGGGCTACGGGTGCAGATGATGGATACCGCGGGCATTCGAGAAACTCTTGACCCGGTAGAACGGGAGGGGGTTGCGCGTAGCTGGCAGGCCATCGATGCGGCGGATCTGGTTCTGCTTCTGGCCGATGCGAGCCTGCCGCGGGATGCGGTGCCGGCGGCGGATCGTAGGCTTGTCTCAGAGGTGGTCCAACGGCTTGTGCAGGCAGACAACACGGGCGTTCGGGCTTCGGGTGTGCAGGGCCGAGCCCGCCCGTTGTGGCGCATCTACACCAAGGTGGACTTGTTGTTGGAGGGGCCGCCCGCCGCAGATGAAGGCGTCTTTTGGCTTTCGGCCAAGACGGGTGCCGGTCTCGATCGACTCCGCGATGCGTTGAAGTCGGCGGCAGGGCTTTCCGGCGGCTCGGAGGGCGATGTATTCAGTGCCCGCACCTGGCATGTGGAGACCTTACACCGGGTGGGCGACTGTCTGCAGCGGGCCGAGGCCCATCTTTCTTTGGCAGAACTGGAGCTTCTTGCGGAACAGTTGCGCCTGGCTCAGACGCTTTTGTCAGAGCTGACTGGGGAGTTGTTGCCGGATGATTTGTTGGGTGTGATTTTTAGCCAGTTCTGTATTGGTAAGTAGTTCTTACGGGATCGTGGTCCAATTGCTTGTTGCTTAGCGGGTCTTGTTTTCCGCGTTGGGGTCCAGCGCGACAAACCGTCCCAGAGCGCGATCTTTTTCCACAGCATCGGCCGAGAAGACGCGACCCGAACAAGCAACCCAGACGCCCGGGGGCTGACACTGCACCGCGGCGATGGCCATGCCGAGGTTAAAGAGGGCATCGGAAGCGGCGCAGGAGGCGGGAACCATCGCGCCGGTAAAGAGCACCACCTGTTCTGGTCGCTTGGTCTTTACTGCTTCTTTTGCAGATGCTACGAGGGTATCGGTGCCATGGATGACGACTACGAGCGTCTCCGGGCAGTCTCGAATCTGCCGGCACAAGGCCGAACGCTGCCCGTCGGTCATCTCCAGACTGTCGACTAGAAAGGGGACCGCGAGTCGGGTGTTTTCTGGCATGTGGCATTGGGTTTTCCAAGCGGCGATGGCGCTTTCGGTGAATCCGAGTAGGCCTGTGAGGGGGTCATAGATTTTTTCGAAGGTGCCGCCTGTCGAGAGGAGTGCAATCGGTGGTGGTGCAACGGCGGAGCTCTGAGTCGTGATCATGGGGGGGGGCTTTGTAGGGTCTCGTCTATAGGGATTGTCATGAATGCGGGGAGGGCCCCAATATGGGGCGTCTGCGCTAGACTTTCAGCACTTTAAATTTTTGGGAATCTACTCCATGGCTGCTATTCCAATGACTGCTCCCTATCCCTTGGACCATAAGGCATTGGTGTCTTGGGTTCAAGAGGTGGCCCAGAAGACCCAGCCCGACGAGATTGTCTGGTGTGATGGCTCTGAAGAAGAGGCTGCCCGTCTCATGGCGAAGATGGAGAAGGGGGGCACTATTCGTAGGCTCAACCCTGAGAAGCGTCCGAATTCATATCTGGCATGGTCTGACCCCAATGATGTGGCCCGTGTCGAAGATCGCACCTTTGTCTGCACCGATAGCGCCTTGGAGGCGGGTCCTAACAACAACTGGGTTGCCCCTGCCGAGATGCGTGCGACACTCGATGGACTTTTTCAGGGGGCGATGCGCGGGCGTACGCTCTATGTGATTCCTTTTTCCATGGGCCCATTGGGCTCTCCGATTGCCCAGATCGGGGTCGAGCTCTCGGACTCCCCGTATGTGGTGGTGAATATGCGGCTGATGACGCGTATGGGCCGGGCCGTTATGGCGCAGCTGGGGGTCGATGGAGCCTTTGTTCCCTGTGTCCATACCGTGGGCGCACCGCTGCAGCCAGGGCAGAAGGATGTGGCCTGGCCGTGTAACCCCACCAAATACATCGTTCATTTTCCAAAGACCCGCGAGATCTGGTCGTTTGGCTCAGGCTATGGGGGCAATGCACTCTTAGGAAAGAAATGTTTTGCCTTGCGCATCGCCTCGACGATGGGCCGCAACGAGGCAAAGGCGGGTGGCACGGGATGGCTCGCCGAGCACATGCTTATTCTGGGTGTGCGTGCCCCTTGGGGCAAGAAATACCACCTGGCGGCCGCCTTTCCTTCGGCCTGTGGAAAGACCAACTTTGCGATGCTCATTCCGCCAGACGGCCTGGATCAGAATGGCTGGAAGATCACCACGATTGGTGATGATATTGCCTGGATTAAGCCCGATGCGCAGGGCAGGGTGCGTGCAATCAACCCAGAGGCGGGCTACTTTGGGGTGGCGCCAGGCACCAATGAGAAGACCAACAAAAATTGCATGGCCTCGTTGCAACGGGATGTCATCTTTACCAATGTGGCCTTGACGGATGATGGGGATGTCTGGTGGGAAGGGATGACCGAGACTCCCCCGGCACATTGTCTCGATTGGCAGGGAAAGGATTGGACGCCGGAAATTGCCCGTACGCAGGGTAGAAAGGCGGCGCATGCGAATGCCCGATTTACGGTCTCTGCGACCCAGAATCCGGTGCTGGACGATGCCTGGGACGACCCAGAAGGCGTGGTAATTGATGCCTTTATTTTTGGGGGCCGCAGATCCACTACGGTGCCTCTGGTGACGCAGGCCCGGTCGTGGGAAGAGGGGGTCTATATGGCTGCCACGATGGGGTCAGAGACCACCGCCGCGGCGGCAGGCCAGCAGGGTGTGGTGCGTCGTGATCCTTTTGCGATGTTGCCTTTCTGTGGATACAACATGGCGGAGTACTTTGACCATTGGCTGGACTTTGGGAAGATGCTGCGAGGCCGTGGCGGGCCGTTGCCGAAGATTTTCTGTGTGAACTGGTTCCGCACGGATGCGGCAGGGCGGTTTGTCTGGCCTGGGTTTGGCGAGAATGCCCGTGTCTTGAAGTGGATGCTTCAACGGATTGAAGACAAGGTCGGCGGGGAGTCACATGTCTTTGGCGTCTCCCCGCGGTATCAGGATCTTGATTGGACAGGGCTCTCGTTCTCGACGGAGCAATTCCAGACCATCTCTGCGATCGACCCTACAGCCTGGCAGGAAGAGTTCAAGCTGCATGACGAACTCTTTGCGCGACTGGCCCACGGGCTGCCTTCGGTGCTTCCCCAGATCAAGGACCGACTCAGCGCTTCATTAGCCCAACGGCAGGCGGCGTAAATCTAGAGCCGGTCCGGACGCACGGTCTTTAAAAAGGCCTGGCCAACCGTCTGGTGTCGGGGACCCGGCCGTACCGTGATGACTTGTCCGGCTGCCAGCGTGCCGGGGTTGAGTACGGTGAGGTACCAGCCGCAGGCCTGTTCGAGCACCATTTTTTTACTTGCTTGAGGGTCTCCCATGACGGCATTGAATTTGAAGCAGGGCTCTCGCGGCAGAGTGACTTGCAAGCAGACCTCGCCCACTTCCCAGAGGTCGCCTAGATAGACACTGTTTTCGTCGAGCTCGGCGATGGTGAGGTTTTCTCCCAGGGCGCCGTAGTGTTCGAGCCGCTCTTGGCGGGTTGCCGAGGCTGTGAGCGCACGCTTCCAATATGCATAGTGACGTTCGGGGTAGCAGTAGAGGGCCTTGTCGCGCCCCCCATGTACGGTCAGGTCGGCCTGCGCGTCTCCCTCGAGGCCGAGCACCCCGCAGAAAATGGGGAGCGGGTTGTCGAGGCTGGATACAGGCGATTTACGAATGCCGGACACCACACTGCGGGTCGCCCCCGGGCCGTCGTCACGAATGAGTAGGGGTTGGCAGAGGCCGACGGCAATGCTTATGAGGCGTGGGGTGTGGTGCGCCATGGAAAGAGGAGGGCGTTGCGTCACGGCAGGCTGGAAGCTGCCCGGCGAATTGCTGCAAGCAGGGAGGCCGGGGAGGCGCGCAACGCATGGGCAATATCGAAGGCGGTACCGTGGTCCACACTCGTGCGCAGAAAGGGCAGCCCCAAGGTGATATTCACGCCGTCATCAATGCCACGCAGCTTCATGGGGATTAATCCCTGATCGTGGTAGAGGCAGACCACCAGGTCAAAGCTGCGTGCGGCGGGCTGGGTTCCGAGTGCTTTCATAAACGCCGTGTCCGCAGGCAGGGGGCCGGTCACCGGGATGCCTTCGGCCCTCGCCTGGGCGACAGCCGGTTCGAGAATACGCGCCTCTTCGTCCCCGAAGAGCCCACCGTCTGAGGCGTGTGGGTTCAGCGCAGCCAGCGCAATGCGTGGAGAGGGGGTGTGGAGTAGTGGGCCTGCGGTCTGTGCGATCCGTAGGGTCTGAAGCAGGTGTGATGTATTCAGACTGGCGATGGCCTCGCGCAGGGGGACGTGAATGCTATCTAAAACAACACAGAGGTCGTCGGATATCAACAACATCCGTACGTCGGGCAGGTGGGGCTGAGCGCACAGGTGGGCTAAGAACTCCGTGTGCCCTGGGAAGTTGACTCCGGCTTGTTTGAAGGCCTCTTTATGGATGGGTGCCGTCACCATGGCTGAGAGTCTGTGGTCGAGGCAGTCGCGAGCCGCCTGCCGAATGGCTTCGGCGGCCGCCTTGCCGGCGGCGGCAGAGATGACGCCTCGCGGGTAGGGGCCAAGGCCTGCACAGTGCACGACCGATGCCGGGTCGATCGTAAGGGCGAGCTGGCTTGCGAGCCCTGTCAGATGGGGGAGGTCGCCGTAAAGCCGCAGCGCGATTGGCTGACCCGAACGCGAAACCAACGGCGTGGTCTGGAGTTCTGCCCAGGCCTTCAGACAAATCTCAGGTCCGATGCCTGCCGGGTCCCCCATCGTGATGCCTATAGAATGCGTGGTCCTGGGCGAAGGGGTGTCGGGCATGGACGTGGTGGCAGGGGCGGTCTGGAGGGTCACAGGCGTGGGGGCAAGGCCGTGGATGAGATAGGCTTAAGTGTAGGGCTCTTTCTGGTTGCCGCCGCCTTTCTTGCGGGCTATATGGATGCCGTGGTCGGTGGGGGCGGGCTTATCCAGCTGCCGGCCCTCTTTGGGAGTCTGCCTGGCCAGTCAACGGCAGTGCTCTTAGGTACCAATAAAGTCTCGTCTCTGGCTGGTACTACGATTGCCGCCTGGCGTTATGTCCGGTCCGTGAAACTGCCGTGGTCGGTGTTGGCCCCGATGGTGATTGCTGCGGGCCTCTCGTCGTGGCTGGGGGCACATGCGGTGAGTCTGGTGTCGCGCGACCTTTCGCAGCCGGTGATCTTGGGGGTGTTGATCGTGGTAGCGGTCTTCACCTTTCGTAAGAAGGAGTTTGGGCTTCTTCATGCGCCGCAGCGCTCGGCCCGCATGCAGATTGTTTTGGGTGTCTGTGGGGCGACGGTCTTGGGTTTTTATGATGGGGCCTTGGGCCCGGGTACTGGGGCATTTCTCATCTTTTTCTTTGTACGCGTATTTGGCTACGATTTTTTACATGCGTCGGCCGCGAGTAAGGCGGTAAATTGGGTCACCAATGCGGCCGCGCTTTTCTTTTTTCTTCCGATGGGGCATGTCTTGATCGGGTTGGGGCTTATCATGGCGGGCTGTAATGTGGCAGGCGCTTTGGTGGGCGCGCGCATGGCGGTGCATCGAGGCAGCGGCTTCGTTCGGCGGGTCTTTCTTGTGGTGTTGTGTTTCATGATTGCCCGAATGGCTTGGGCTACCTGGGAGAATTTAACGTGAGTGGAGCGGGAATGATGAGTTGGCAGCCTCCGGCGGTGTTGGGCAATTGGGTACAAGGGTCTGTTGTGGTTCCGGGGGGCGCGAAGCGCGCGCCGGTCTTCAACCCAGCGGCAGGCGTTGTGGCGCGCGAGGTTGTCCTTTCTTCTGCCCAAGATGCGCAGCAGGCTGTGGCGGCGGCGCAGCGTGCCTATCGTGGGTGGGCGGATACGCCCCCAGTAAAACGCGCGCGGGTGCTGTTTGCCTTTAAGCAATGGGTGGAGGCGCACCATGATGTGTTGGCAGGCCTGATCACCCAAGAGCACGGCAAGACCTTTGATGACGCCCGGGGCGAGGTGCAGCGGGGTCTGGAGGTTGTGGAATTTGCGTGTGGAATTCCCCATCTCCTAAAAGGAGAGTTTACCGAGCAGGCGGGCAGTGGCATTGATGCCTGGAGCGTGCGGCAGTCGCTCGGCGTTTGTGTCGGCATCACGCCTTTTAATTTTCCGGTCATGGTGCCGATGTGGATGTTTCCGGTGGCCTTGGCCTGCGGCAACAGTTTTGTTTTAAAGCCGTCTGAGCGCGACCCTTCGCCCGCACTGTTGATGGCCGAGGGGCTCAAGCAGTGCGGTCTGCCCGATGGCGTGTTCAATGTGGTGCAGGGCGGTCAAGAGGCGGTAGAGGCGCTGATCGATCACCCCGATGTGGCCGCGGTAAGTTTTGTGGGTTCTACCCCCATCGCGCAGGCTGTGCATCGACGCGCCAATGCCCTGGGTAAGCGGGTTCAGGCGCTCGGGGGTGCGAAGAATCATTTGGTGGTGATGCCCGATGCTGATCTCGACCAGGCGGTCGACGCCTTAATTGGTGCGGCTTATGGGTCTGCGGGTGAACGGTGTATGGCGATTTCGGTGGCCGTGGCTGTGGGCTCGGTGGGCGATGCCTTGGTTGCTCGTTTGAAGGAAAAGGCCCAGGCCATTCGTGTCTTGCCCGGCATGGAGGCAGGCGCAGAGATGGGCCCGCTCGTCACCGAGGCCCACCTGCGTAAGGTGTTGTCTTATGTGGATGCAGGCGTAGCCTCGGGTGCGGAGCTGGTGGTGGATGGCCGCGGAGTGAAGCCGGCCGCGGCCCAGGCGGGCTTTTTTATGGGCCCCTGCCTGTTTGACCGCGTGAGTCCCACGATGTCCATTTATCAGGAAGAAATCTTTGGCCCGGTGCTTTCGGTGGTTCGGGTTGCGGATTTTG
>Ga0169931_10014577_pt1 | contig 10621 bp, 9 predicted proteins | sample Kivu_15m_20L_FD_129675 | JGI IMG/M metagenome (GOLD analysis project Ga0169931, IMG submission 129675) | Freshwater microbial communities from Lake Kivu, Western Province, Rwanda to study Microbial Dark Matter (Phase II) - Kivu_15m_20L... | ecosystem: Environmental > Aquatic > Freshwater > Lake ... | reverse complement strand
TTTTCCTGGCCCTGAGCACCACACACCTCATCACCCCAGCCCACCGCATCTTCGTGGCTGGCCACTGCGGCATGGCCGGCAGCGCTGGTTTGCCGAGCACAGGCCCAAGGTGGTGGTGCTGGCGGCGGCGAAGGTGGGCGGCATCGCGGCCAACAACAGCTACCCGGCCGATTTCCTGCTCGACAACCTCAAGATCCAGACCAACGTGATCGAAACGGCCTGGAGAGCCGGCGTGAAACGGCTGCTGTTTCTGGGCAGCAGCTGCATCTACCCCAAACTCGCCGAGCAACCGAACAAAGAGGAAGCCCTGCTCACCGGAGCGCTTGAGCCCACCAATGGGTGGTATGCGATCGCCAAGATCACCGGCATCAAGCTCTGCGAAGCCCTGCGCCGCCAGCACGGCTTCGATGCCATCAGCCTGATGCCCACCAACCTCTATGGCCCGGGCGACAACTACCACCCCACCCACTGCCATATGCTGCCGGCACAGATCCGTCGCTTCCATGAGGCGGCCCAGGCCAAGGCCGCCAGCGTCACCTGCTGGGGCAGCGGCACGCCGCTGCGGGAATTCCTGCATGTGGACGACCTGGGGAGGCCTGCGTGTTTGCGCTGGAGCACTGGCAGCCAGGCCCCGATGCGCTGCAACACCTGAACGTGGGCACGGGCGTGGATCTGGCGATCCGCGAGCTCGCCGAGCAGGTGGCAAGCGCCACGGGCTTCAGGGGTGAGATCCACTGGGATGCCAGCAAACCCGAGGCACCCCGAAAAAACAGCTCGATGTGAGCCGCATGGCTGCCCTGGGCCTGGCGTGCACGCATCCCACTAGCCAAGGGCCTGGTGTCCACCGTCGCCGATTTCCGCCAGGGCCTCAGCAGCGGCACGGTGCGCCTCGGCTGACCACACCGCGCACCCCGTGGCAGCGGCGGGAGTCGGGGTGTCGGTTCAGCACGCCGCAAGGATCCGCCTCAAACCACACCAGATCTGGTGTCTGTTTTGGCGGATCCTGTGAGCGCTGCGGTGTTCACCTCCCCGGGGGCAGCACGTGCCACTGGAGCTGCAGGAGCTCCTGGCTGGCGGGGCGTCGGCGCCAGGCGGGGGCGTTGACGCCTGCCAGGGGGCTTGCCAAGGGAGGGCTCCCTGGCTAAAGATGAAGCATGTCCACTTGGGGCCGCGCTGCCTCCAGGTACGCCGTTGCGAGCGCCAGCGCGATCGGTCTGCACTGCTGTACCCGCCGCAGCCCTCAGCCTCCTGCCGCAACGGCTGACGCATGGGTCGGCGGCGATGGATGAGCAGCGGCTCCCGAGGCCCTGACCCATGGACATCGTCGTCTACAGCCAGTTTTGCTGCATCCGCACCCCGGAGAGGCAGCTGGAGGTCGCCGAGAGATTGCGGCGCAACCTGAACCTCCCCGGCCTCAGCCGGATGGCGCTGGTCTGCGAGAGCGATGCGCCGCCGGCGCCGGAGGGCACGCCGCGTTGGGCAACACGTTACGAAATGAGTTTGGAGTGGTCTGGCTACGACCTATGGAAGGCTCGGCAACGGCTCGATCATTGCGGCCTGGTGCCGATGGAGCTGAAGCCGGCTTGATCCCGCGACCGGTGACGGTGTGGCCTAGGGGGATGTTGATGTGGTCATCAGAGGAGAAGAGTGCCACCAGTTCACGTATGATTCCAATAGGAACGTCATCGCCTTTGTGCCATCGGACGGCCCGTTGACAACCACCTTAGGAATTCCGCACCGCAACCATCAACGATCGAACATGCGTATTATGCTTACGTGGTCTGGGGCGATGGTCCCGGAGCTTGCGCACAGCGATCGCCTGGCGCTGATGGACGCCGTGGATGATCTGCTGCCCCCCTGGAAGCCTGATCTGCTGATGCGCCTGGAGCTGGCCAGCGAGCTGGAGCGCCCTGGGCGGTGGGAGTTTCTCGGCCTGTGGAGGCAACCATGACCAGCCTTAACCCGCAGGCAAGGCGGAGGACCGCCGACTGGAACCCGGGCCCCGTTCCCTGGGTGAGTCGTTGCTTCCAACGCCAGGGATCCGGTGGTTTGCAGGGCCGTAGCCAAGGTCTTGGGGGATGGTCTGGGGCTGGCGGCAGCATGTGCCGAGCTGCTGCCGAGCTCGCGCCCTGGCTGGCCGGGGGCGGTGCTGATCTGCGAGCGGGCCTAGGCGGCGCTGCAACACCAGCAGGTGGGGGAAGCCTTTGGGGCGGTCATCGACGATCACTGCTGTGCGGTTCACCTTCACCATCCCAACGACTGGCTTTTGCCAGCTGGGGATCCAAGCTCGTGGCAGTTGCACGCTTGGTGCGATCGCTCACTGGCTCTGGAGGTGCTGCTTGGCTGTGCGAGCTGCTGACGCCCCATGGGCTGTCAGTGGAGCTGGGGCAGTGGTGCGGGTTGTGTGCTGTTGACACAGACAACTTGCGCTATTTTAGATGCTGCAGCCACTCAGGTGTCTGTGAAGAGCGAGAACATTGTGACACCATGACGATCACATCAGCCGACCTGAATTGGCTTGCAATTGCCAATAGGCTAGAGCGGTTTAGAAATCGACATCAAGGCGAGCGCGCAATTTTGCTTTGCAATGGACCATCACTGAATAAAGTGAATTTCAAGACTATTAGGGGAGAAAGGCTATTCGGCATGAATAAGATCTACCTCGGCTTTAATCAATTTAAACTCTATCCAACGTACTACGTGGCAATCAACAAAATGGTCATAGGACAGGCCGCAGAAAACATACGGAAGCTGAAATGTGTTAATTTCATTCCTCCGGTGGAGGGGCTGGCAAGCGGGCTGTCCGAAACTGTCTACACCCATTGGATCAAAGCTGATCTCAATCCACTTGGGTTTTCGACTGACCTCTGCAATGGTGTTCATCAGGGCTGGACTGTCACCCATGTAGCATTGCAGATCGCTTACTTCATGGGTTTCCAAATTGTAGTAATTGTGGGCATGGATCATCGCTATGAGTTTAATGGTCAACCCAATGAGTTGCACCACATGGCTGGACCAGATCCCAATCATTTTACTGCAGACTATTTCATGAATTCATATTGGAATAATCCGGCTCTTGCAGAAGCCGAGAATTCCTATCGACTGGCTCGCAGCTTCTATGAAGCCGATGGGCGGTCGATCATCGATTGTACGATCGACGGCGCCTGTGATGTGTTCAAGAAAGGCTCACTAGAGGAGGTACTAGCATGAGACATCAAGCGGCTACGATTGAAAGTGCCTGTAGTTTTCAGCATCTTGGCCAGACTGGTCTTAAAATCGATGTTGGTTCAGTGTGCGTGCTTGTCGATCCATATCTCAGCCATTCAGTGCAACTTCTGGATGCTCCCGATCTTGTAAGACAGGTGCCGATCGCCTATGAACCACAACAGCTGACGGCGGTGGATTGGGTACTAATAACCCATGAGCACATGGATCACTGTGATCCACATACCATACCCGCCCTTGCCGAAGCTTCTGCTCAAGCGCAATTTGTGGCCCCGGAGCCGGTGCGGCGACAACTGCGGGAGTGGGGCATCGCCGAGACCAGAATTTTGCCGGCGTCCAGGGACTGGATCGAACTTGGATCCGATCTGAGGGTTCGGGCGGTGCCTGCGGCCCATCCACGCATTATCCTCAGTCAAGACGGCCAGCCCAAAGCTGTGGGATATCTGCTTGAGCGCTTTGGCAAACGAGTATGGGCTGCCGGAGATACGAGTGTCTGCGAGGAACTGATTCAGTGCCTTCAAGAACTCAAGCCGATCCAAACAGCTCTATTGCCAGTCAACGAAGACAACTTCTTCCGCCGCCGTCGTGGCATCGTAGGCAACCTGAGCATTCGTGAAGCATTCGGGTTGGCGGCCGAGTTGAACATCAAGCAGGTGGTGCCTGTGCATTGGGATTTGTTTGAGATCAACAGCACAAGTCCTGAAGAGATCCAGGCTGTGTATCGCGCCTATGGTTGGCCATTCGAGCTGACTATGGCGGTGGAGGGGATCTGTCTATGAGATCCGTTGAGGCCAGCATCATCATTCGCACCTTGAACGAGGCGCGCTACCTTCCCTTGCTGCTGGAGGCAATCGATGCGCAGCGGTCGGAGTTCCGGAGTGAGGTGATCGTGGTGGATTCCGGCTCCACGGATGGTACTCTTGAAATTGCCAATTCCCATGGCTGCAGGATTCTGACAATTGCAAAGCAGGATTTTTCGTTTGGCAGAAGCTTAAACATGGGATGTCAAGCCGCTCTTGGTGAATACCTGGTGATCATCAGTGGACATTGTGTACCCTGTCACGGGAGTTGGCTACAACGCTTGGTTGCACCGTTAGCCGATAGAGTTGTTGCGTATACTTACGGACGCCAACTCGGAGGACCTGAAACCCATTGGAGTGAACACAGGATCTTCGCCAAGTACTTTCCAGAGACAAGCTCCGTACCGCAACAGGGTATTTATTGCAATAATGCCAACAGTGCACTGATCAAATCAGACTGGAAACGTTTTAAGTTTGATGAGCAGCTCACTGGTCTTGAAGATATGCACTTAGCTCAACGCCTTGTCTCCAGCGGCGGCAGAATAGGTTATATCGCTGAGGCTACTGTGTTTCATTACCATCATGAGAATTGGAATCAAGTTAGGAAGAGATTTGAACGAGAAGCCATTGCACTTCAGCAAATTCGCCCAGACTTAAGCCTTAGAAAGAGGGATTTTTTACGCTACCTCTTCAAAGCTATTCTTGCAGATACCAGCCATGCTTATCTAGAACGAGTGTCAGTTGGCAAGTGGACAAGTATATTGCGATACCGCTTCTCACAGTACTGGGGAAGCTATTTCGGGAATAGACATACTCGCCTCATTTCAGCGAGCCTTAGAGAAAGTTATTTTTATCCAACCGAGAAAAAGGGACGTGCCATGGAGCATATAAATTTACTTCCAAACACCTCACAGCATTCTCCAATGAACACTTCAAATCCCATCAGGATTGTAGCGCTGCTACCGATGAAAGCTCACAGTGCAAGGGTAAGTGGTAAGAACTTTAGAGATTTTTGTGGCAAGCCGTTATTCAAATGGGTCTTGGACACACTTTTAGAAATTGATAGTGTAGATCAAATTGTTATTAACACTGATGCCAGAGATATTCTAAAGCAGAATGGGCTTATTGATACCGATAGAATTCTTATCCGCGATAGGCCTCAAGAAATTTGCGGAGACTTTGTCAGCATGAACAAAATTATTGCTGATGACATAGCCAATGTACCTGCTGACATGTATCTCATGACCCACACAACCAATCCATTATTGAGTAAAGAAACGATCTGCAAAGCTATACATGCTTATCAGGTTGGCCTGGCTAGTGGTGCGACCGATTCCTTATTTACTGTAGACCGTATACAAACTAGGTTTTACAGGAGAGATGGAACACCAGTCAACCATGACCCAAATCAATTGCTGAGGACACAAGACCTAGAGCCATGGTATGAAGAAAATTCAAATCTTTATATTTTTAGCCGAAGTAGTTTTTCCAAAAAGAACGCCCGTATTGGCGAATACCCTCATCTCTTGGTGACGCCTAAGTACGAATCCATTGATATCGATGAACCAGAAGATTGGCAATTTGCACTGGCAATCACCAGTCATTTTATGCTTCAGCGGACTCGTTAAGATCTATTGCTGACATTTTTACCAAGAAAATAAAATGGAAGGACAACAGTTGAACAGAAAAGTACAGCTCAGAATTGCCAGTCTTCTTAGGAATGGTAAACCAAATGATGCAATTTCCTACATAGAGCACATAAAGTCTAAATATATAAATACGCCAGATATTAAGTTTCTCGAGTTCTTGCATAAGAAGAGTCTTGAACTTGCCAATAAGGATATTATTTCATCAGATGCACCTCAGTTTAGTACGACTGAGCTCAAATATAAGCTTAGCCACAATCTTGCTAATGACTTTAAAAGTCTTATTGATCAAGAAGCTAATCATCATTACCAGCAATCTGAAGAGCTTCTTGATGAGACAATTGTAGCAAGACTTCTGCAAGCCTCATCAGTTGCTGAGCAAGAGAAGATCCTCCCATACAAGGGGAAGATTTATCTTCCGACTGATCGATATTCCGAAGCAGAGCAATTAGTGGCGATTAGGAAGACTGCAGCATTCTTGAGCTCATTTAATGCGACTGTCACTGGTAGCAGATTGCGCTTACTTCGTAAACTAATAGTCGATAATGGCTTTTCGGAATGTCTCATAGTCGCCAACGGCCCAAGCCTAAGGAACACAAATGTTGCTATGCTTCAAAACATGTTTGTCATTGGACTCAATAGTATATTTCTACATCCGTATATTACCCCGCATCTGATTGTATGCGAAGATCATCTTGTCGGAGAAGATAGATCGCAAGAACTTAATAATCATGTTCAGAGTATTAAGGCGATTCCCGGATACTTGACATATTGTGTAAATCCTGACGATTTCACCATTGTACTTAATCATAGGCCTAGAATCAGCTTCCCCATCGACATAGATTTCTCTGCAGATATTGACAAGATCACGTATACAGGAGGAACTGTGACATATACCGCATTACAATTAGCAGTTGGTCTTGGATTTCAGCAGATTTCGTTAGTGGGTGTTGATGCTTCGTACAAGGTTGAAAATGTCAAGGAAGATCAATCTTATTCCACAGGCATCTTAGAAAGCCTTGGAGATGATCCTAATCATTTTAATTCTGGTTACTTTGGCAAGGGATATAGATGGCATGATCCCAATCCTTTGCGTATGATGCAAGCTTATTCTGTTGCCAGTCGCTACGCAAACAAAAGCAAGATCAGTATTACCAATCTAACACGAGGAGGCATGTTAGATGTATTCAAAAGAGAAGATTTTCTCAGTAAAGTTTTTGAATGTTATTCGAAGACTTGCATTATAGACTGGATCGACATTAATTCCCAGGCAGCAACTGGTGAGGTTAAAAAAGCCCTTTTTAAGGACTGGCCTAAGGATAAGCTTCTACATATCTATTCCCCCAAACCTGCACAAATAGTTGTTTACAAGTCATCTAATGGTGATGTTTTTCTTCCGGACAACGCTAGTGTCTTACCGGCATGGAAAGCCATCATTGAGAGTAATCCAACTAACTTCTACTGGAGGCCTACACATAATCGACCAATCCTTAATCTTTTTGCAGCACTAATCCTCTTGGTTGAGAAAAAGCCATATGCTGTTCATTTGATGGACTATTGGACGGTGAAGGTCCCTCAAAGTGATCTTCGGTTAGCTTATGAAAACGCACTTGAGAATCTAATTAAGAATTCAGCCCATTTCTTTGTAATCAGCCAGCGAATGAAAAATCGGCTTGCAGCAAAGCTAGGTCTTCAGTCGCATCAAGTAACAGTTTCACATAATTATTCACCATCAACCTTTATGCCGCCTACAGCCCCATGCGACATGCAACAAAATAAGAGAACTGTGTTTTATTCGGGAAATCTTGATCCAGATCAATCAATTGATCCTCTGTTGGATATTTGTGGTGCGATTTATAGCCTTAACCAAAAATCCTCGATTCAGTACACTTTTATAGTCCGTACATCTGAATTTCACATTAAAACAAACAGCCAGCGATTGCTTGATTTTGATTTTGTACTTCTTGAATCCCAGTCTGATAGTTATGATGAATATATCCAGCAGATTGCCAAAGCAGATCTGTGCATCCTCTGTTATGGCTTTGGTTCAGAATCGCGGAACTATTTACTAGATTCGATGGCCAATAAGCTACCTGATTTAGTCACAGCAAGGGCAAAGTTTTTTGCCTATGGTGACGAAGAAATAGGAACTCTCAACTATTTGAAGACGATTGGCTATCCATTTTTGGAATCTAAACGGGATCATCCATCTATAGCAAAATACATAGAAATACTATGCTCAATGGATTATAATACTTATGCCAATGAGTGTCAAGCAGCTTTATCATCTATTAAGGATGAATTTTCTGAAATGGCTCAATGCCATGTCTTTCAAAAACAGCTTGCCACCTGCTCATTGCCAGACACAAGTCATCTGAATATTCTGAAAGCATACACGTCTCTTGTTGACAACTTCCAGCAGATACTTAAATTGTCAAAAACTTCTTTACCTAAAGGCGTGCAGGAAGAATTTCAATTAATGTTTTACCTTTCTTCTCGGCAAGACTTGGCTGATTTAGTTTATAATTCTGTGCGCGAGCATGGCATATCTTGGTCTGTTAATTCAGTCAAGACAGTCCTCGAAAAAGCCATGAAGAGTTCATCGCTTGACAATAATTTAATTGTTCAATCCCTAGCTTGGATGATTGTGACACAAAGACATAGTAGATTCGCAGATCTTTGGGATAAACTATTTCATCTTATTGTCCAAGATTCTTCGGCAGCTACTGCGCCAAAGCCAGGCTTGGATGAGTCGCTATGTTAAGTTTTCATGTCATCATTTAGGTGCAGAATTAATTCAAGAAGCTCTAGACAATCATCTAGCTTAAACTCTTTGAACTACATATTGAATGATTCATACTTTTCTACTCCAATCAGGATTGTCTCCCGCGCATTTGACACATCCTTTATCGCCGTGTTACGTTGAGCATTCTACAGCTGCAACAGATGGGACTGCAATATCGCCGGCAACATCAATGAGCCCAAAAACTGCTGTTAGGCGCTGCTTTGGCATGCGAATGCGACTGACAGGGCATAAGCTGTGATACACTTGAAGACAATTGTTACATTAGATTAACTGAGGGTTGGGCCTGGCTGCTCGCGGAGCAAGACGATTGACTAAGTGGTATGATGAAGATTAAATTTGCCATGTCGGCAGTGAGCATTTCGGTGAGCGCTTTGCCATGCACCAAGAAAGCACTCTTCAATCATATCAAAGATGATTTTCCCTCAACGAGGCCTGTACAGTTTAATTCTGTATTCATTCAAGAAGTATTTGCATCGCACATGGTTGGCGACCGTTTACGTCAGTCAAGTGATAATGAATTATATGTAGGCACTATTTGCAATAATCCTTCAAGAATCATTTCACACCTGTCAAGTTTGACTAGTCGTCTCTATGCAATAAGCATCAATAACAACAATAAGTCGGAATATGCCTCGAAAGATTCAGATACCGTGAGGGCCGATCAGGGATACACTCCGCGCCAACTGGAGCGGAAAGAAGCCAAGCTTACGCTGGTGCCAAGTGGTGCTGCCCAGAATGGACAAAAAGACCGAACACATGGAAACGAATGCTTTGTCGGGGATTCTGGCTCCAAGCTGGCAAATAACATGTTTGACATTTTAGTTTCCGTAAGCGTTGTCGAAAATGTACCTACAACTCTTTGGGATATCTTTTGGAGTGATCAATTTCGAATTTTAAAGCCAGGTGGTGAGGCGTTGCACTTCATCAGCTTCTATTGCGACAACAGCGGACCATCCTCAATCGTCAGGAAGATCTATAAGACTCTTCACAAGTATGACGGTTCATTTTTACTGCAACCTGAGGACTGGGCATTTCAGACATCCTGGTGTTCAAACGATGACATGACAATGTTTAACTGGAATCAATCCAAGCCAGACTTATCGCCAATTCGAAACTCGCACCAGTCATGCTCGATGATCCTGTCAATTACGACCTAATGCTTTTGTCGGTATTTCCAAGTCGCATGTGAGTCGCATCTGCCAGGAGATCGATCACCAGGTGCAGGCCTGACTGATCCGGCCGCTGGAGAGCAGCAGCTACGCCTACGCCTTACCTGGATGCCACCTCCCTCAAGGGCCGCCTCGGCAAGGCTCGGCAGGTCTGCTCCAGATCCGTGGTGGTGGCCATCGTTGTCCGGCGACAATGAAGTTGGCCGGCGCATTGCATCATTGCGGAATTTACTTGCGTAAGTTTTTTGCATCAATGGATAAGTTTATTGCATCAATGGACGGGACCGGGTGTCGACCAGGCGAGCCAGCGGCGATCCCAGGAAGCCGCCAGTCGTTGCAGCCGGCAGCGATCGGCAAATCCGAAGCCTTACCTTGGAAGCGGACTGTCGTCGTTATGGGGCCCTCAGCGCCGCGGGGAAGCGGAGGCTCCTCGATGAGCTGCAGGAACTGACCGGGTACCACAGCAAGTCCTTGCTGCGGCTGCTGAACCGCCCCGAGCCCCCAACCGCAGCGCAGCTGGACGGAGCCCCTGCGGAGCTTGAAAGACCCCACCACCGCCGCCGCTACGGCCCGGAGGTGGTGGCGGCACTGGTACCGCTGTGGGAGGCGAGCGATCGGCTGTGCGGCAAGCGGCTGCAGGCGTTGCTGCCGCTGCTGGTGGCGTCGCTCGAGAGCCACGGGCACCTGTCTCTGGAGCCGGCGGTGCGGGAGTCTGAGGTGGTCTGACTTTTCTGGACAGGGTCCATCGTTAACCTCTGAGGCGGGGCCTCCAGCCTCTTATAACGCAGCAGCTCGGCGCCTATCAGGAAAGTTGTCCGCGCGTAGTGCTACTCCTAGCACCTCATAAATCCTACTCCATGATGAGGGTCACTGGGTTCGGGTTCGGAAAATCAACGGCATCATCGCTTGCACTTTCGCGAAAGTTTAAGCCCAGGTTTGTGCCGCCGGCCCCCGGGCGGGGGATGAGGCCGATCC
>Ga0169931_10014576_pt1 | contig 10622 bp, 13 predicted proteins | sample Kivu_15m_20L_FD_129675 | JGI IMG/M metagenome (GOLD analysis project Ga0169931, IMG submission 129675) | Freshwater microbial communities from Lake Kivu, Western Province, Rwanda to study Microbial Dark Matter (Phase II) - Kivu_15m_20L... | ecosystem: Environmental > Aquatic > Freshwater > Lake... | reverse complement strand
TAGGTGAAATGAAGTTTCTAATACATTTATGCAAAATATTCAATTAAACAATCTAGTTCGTAGTGCGACATTTTTTCAACATGCAGGAATCTCGATGGTCTTTGTATTCATGCCATTAATTGCAAAAGGAGTCACAAGTTCTATTTTTGAGATTGGTTTGATCATAGCATCATTTAGCTTTGCACAAATATTATCAGAAATTTATTTTGGCAGACATTCAGATAAGAAAGGAACTAGGCTCAGATTTATCAGAATTGGCTTTATTGGATGCGCTATTACCTTTGGCCTACACTATTTTGCAGATGATATATTTTGCCATAGCAGTAATCATTGCTGGATTTGTAGTGTCTCTAAAAATAAAAGCTGAAAAGATTAACGAAGTCCCCATCTAGACATTACCTTATTTTCAATTCGCTTAAAGATAATTCCATCAATAACAATACCAATCATCATAATTACTAACATTATTGCAAATACTTGAGAGATATCATTTAGTTGTCGTCCTACATTAAGTAAAAAGCCTAATCCTAGAAATGAAAATAGCAATTCTGCTCCAATTACACCTCGCCATGCAAAAGCCCAACCTTGTTTGAAACCTGAAATTAAATGAGGAAATGCTGCGGGAATTAAGACATATGTGGCTAATTGAGTGCCTTTGGCTCCCATATTTCGTGCAGCCTCAATATAGTGGGGGTTGATGGTTTTCACTCCAGCATAGGTAGAGATTGTTATTGCAAACATCGAACTAACTGCCGTGACAAAAATAATTCCACCGTCAGTTAATCCAAACCACAATATTGCTAATGGGACCCAAGCAACAGAAGGGATTGATTGCAATCCCAATACCAGAGAACCAATAGTTTGATTTACAGTTTCTATTCTAGCCATTAAAATTCCAAGCAACATTCCGCCAACTATTGCAATAGTCAATCCAATCAATAATCGTAAAAGACTAGTTCCAATTCCAAAGAACAAGCTACCATCTGATGCAGTATAAACTAGATCTTCAGCAACTTCATAAGGTGACGGAAATAGATTATTTGGCCATACACTAGACATTGCAACAAGTTGCCAAATTACAACAATAGCAATATAGAAAATAATTTGTTTAACTAGAGAAGGTTTTTTCATCATACATCACTAATTTTTCTTAACCTCAGGTCGTAATTCAGATAAAATTTCTTGTTGAAGCGGAAATAAATTTTGATCATCAACTAATCGTGGTCGTTTGTAATCAATGTTAATGACTTTTTTAATTGTGGATGGTCTATTGCTAAATACAGCAACTTTAGTTCCAAGTACTGTAGCTTCAGTTACATTGTGAGTTACAAATAGAATTGTCTTTTTTGTTTTCTCCCAAATCAACTGCATTTCAACGAGTAACAAATCTCTTGTTTGTGCATCAAGTGCTGCAAATGGTTCATCCATTAGTAACACATCAGGATCCATAACAAGTGCTCTAGCTATCGCTACTCGTTGTTTCATTCCAGTTGAAAGTTGGTATGTGTACGAATCAGCAAACTTTGTCAACTGCATCATATCCAGATATCTTTTGGATATCTGAGCACGCTCTTCTTTTGGAATTCCTGCCATTTTTAATCCGAATTCTACGTTATCTTGAACTTTCAACCAAGGAAACAATGCACCCTCTTGAAAAACGATAATTCTTTCAGGGCCAGTTGATGTTACTGGTTTTCCATCAAAGAAAATTTCACCCTCATCAGGAGTTTCCAAACCTGCCACTATTCGTAAAAATGTAGATTTACCACATCCAGATGGACCAACCAGGCATACAAATTCACCATCTTCAATTTGTAAATTCACGCCACCTAATGCCTTGAGACGATGACTGTCATGTTTGAAATATTTTACAATATTTTTAGCCTCAAGTTTGGTCATTATTTACTAAAACCTCCTGTGATTGGGAATTTGAATTTTTGTCAAAGAAAAGTCCATCTAAGTTATACCCATGTCTTCCTAGATAACCAAGCGAGTCCGCTCTTTTAGCGATTGTGTTAATTGAGCTTACAATTGGATCTGAAGTAATTTCTAAATTAGATAATGATTCATCAATTAATTCAACTGGTAATGATTTACCCATTTCATTTTTCATAAAATCAAAGAAAATAGTTTTAGTTTCTTCTTTATTGGAATTAATCCAATCCGCTGTTTGCTGATGTGCTTCAAGCCATTTCTGTATAATTTCAGGATGGGAATTCACATATTCTTCTTTAGCAATCAACACCACGGTTGCAAACTTGTTTTCAGGCCAAAGTTCATTTTCATTAAACAATCTTGTTCCACCCAATTGTTGAACCAATATTGTAGCAGTAGGTTCTGGAACCCATGCACCATCAATATCCCCCTTTGCAAATAATATGTAGATATCAGAGTTACCAGTATTCAAAATAACTACAGAACCACCCTTTTCTGCAGGCTTTAATCCATTATCAGAAAGATATGTTCGAAGAGAAATATCCTGTGTGTTTCCAATTTGAGGAGCAGCGATTCTTTTTCCAGCAAAATCAGCAACAGATTTTATTTCAGATTTCGGATGAACAATAAAACTAACACCTCCACTTGCAGCACCAGATAGAATTTTCACATCATGTTGTTCAGATTTCAAAAATGCATTGATTGCAGGTCCAGGACCAACATATGCAATATCAACAGAACCGGCAAAAATCGATTCAATTACCTGAGGTCCAGAATCAAACAAGATCGGTTGAATATCAGTATCACTTCCAATGTGATTTGAAAAAAATCCTTTTTCAATTCCAACAATTGGTATTGCATGAGATATGTTGGGAAAGTATGCTACTCTAATCTTGTTTTCATGCGTATTTTGATCCTGATTTGTCATAATTCCTACAGAGATCAAAGTCAATACAACAACACCGATCAAGATATAGATCTGAATTTTCATAAAACAGCGTTATATTCTGGCTGTTAAATAATCATCGAATTTTAGCTCAAGCTAGTTTGAGAATTTTTTGATTTTTTCAGCGTAACACAAAAGATAAATTCCAAATTACGACGGGGAATGTGTTTTATGGCTGAAAAAGGAATTCTTGCATTTTCTGGTGGATTGGACACATCAGTTGTGATAAAATACCTTCAAGAAGAATACAATATGGATGTCATCACAGTAACTGTTGATGTAGGTCAAGGCGATGATCAGAAAAAAATTGAAGCTAAAGCCAAAAAACTTGGAGTAATAAAACACTACAATATCGACGCCAGAAAAGAATTTGTTGAAAATTTTATTTTTCCGTCAATTAAAGCAAATGCACTCTATCAAAAAAAATATTGCTTAGCAACTGCATTAGCTAGACCATTAATTGCAGAAAAAGTTTTAGAAATTGCAAAAAAAGAAAAAGTAACATCATTAGCTCATGGTTGTTCAGGTAAAGGAAATGATCAAGTTAGATTCGACATTACATTACGTTCTGGTTCTGATTTACCAATCATTGCACCAATTAGAGATAAAAATTTAGACAGAGTAACTGAATTAGAGTTTGCAAAAAAACATGGAATCGAAATTGACTCAGTTGCAAAGAGATTCAGCATTGATCAAAATTTGTGGGGACGTGCAATTGAAGGCGGAGTACTAGAAGATCCATACAACGAACCTCCAGAAGATGCATTCATTTGGGTAAAAACAAAAAATTTGCCAGATAAACCAACATACTTGGAAATAAAATTTGAGAAAGGAATACCAGTTTCAGTAGATGGAAAAATTCTTGAACCAATAAAATTAATTGAATATGTAAACAAAAAAGCAGGAGATGCAGGAGTCGGAATTGTTGATCATATAGAAGACAGAGTTGTCGGAATTAAATCTCGCGAAGTTTATGAAACACCGGGAGCATTATGTCTTATTGAAGCTCATTCAGATTTAGAAAAAATGGTCCATACTAAACATGAAAATAAATTCAAATCAATTATCGATGATGAATGGGCATACCTTGCCTATTCAGGATTATGGCAAGACCCATTAAAACAGGATCTTGATGCATTCATTCAGGCATCACAAAAACCAGTATCTGGAACTGTAAAACTAAAGCTCTTCAAAGGAAGCATTCGTGTTGTTGGACGAAAATCAGACTATTCATTATACAATCACAAGATCGCCACTTATGGTACTGAATCAACTTTTGATCAAAGATTGGCAAAAGGATTTGTAGAATTGTGGGGAATTCAATCAACAGAAGCTAATAAATTACAAAAGAAAAGGTCAACAAAAACATGAACTGTCAAGAATGTGATGCAACTCTTAACATCCCAGACGACGCCTCTGTTGGAGAGATAATCTCCTGTCCTGATTGTGGCGCTGACTTTGAGATCGCAAAAAAAAATGGATCTACTGTTGAGCTAAAACAAGCAGAAAGTGTAGGCGAAGACTGGGGAGAGTAATGTCAAAAATCTGTATTGTGTTTGACCGCCTAAGATCAGAAGAGAAGATGCTCGAGAAAGAGGCATTGAATCTAGGTCATGAGGCAGTAATGCTAGATGCTAAGATTACCCAAATCAATACAGATAGTAAAAAAAGTGATTTTGATTTGGGAAACGTGGTTTTAGAAAGATGTGTTAGTTATTTTAGAGGACTTCATTTTACTGCCAGTCTTGAATTTATGGATGTACCAGTACTCAACAAATTTTTTGTTGCCTATCAATGCGGAAATAAAATGTTCATGACTCTAATGCTAAAAAAATACAATGTACCAACACCAAAAACATATTTTTCGTTTTCAAGTGAAAGTGCATTAGAGAATATAGAAAAAATTGGATATCCACTAGTAATCAAACCAGTCATTGGAAGTTGGGGAAGAGGAGTTATGCAAATTAAAGACAAAGATACTGCTGATGCATTATTTGAGATCAGAGATATTACTGATAGTCCACACGATAGAATTTTCTACCTTCAAGAGGTGATAAACAGACCGCCAAGGGATATTCGAGTCATCACAATTGGGGACGAACCAATAGCAGCAATGTACAGAAAATCATCAGGCGGTTTTAAGACAAACATAGCATTAGGGGCAGACCCAGAATTATGTGAGATCACAAAAGAGATCGAAGATGTAGCAATTAAAGCCTCAAAAGCTATGGGCGGAGGAATTTTAGGTATCGATATTATGGAAGACGAAAAACGCGGATTTGTTGTACATGAAGTTAACAATACTGTAGAGTTTAAAGGACTATCAAAAGTTTCAAAGCGAAATATTCCAAAAGAAATGGTAGAATTTGCTTTAAACTATGTTAGGAAATAAATTATAGTTCATTATCGGGAGAGTTATGGTAAAAGTCGGTGTTGTAGGAGCATCAGGTTATGTTGGTGGAGAAACACTTCGTCTTCTAGTAAATCATCCAGATGTTGAGATCACAATGGTTACCTCAAGACAACATGTGGGAGAATATCTCCATAGAATTCAACCTAGTTTGAAAGGATTTACCGATCTAACTTTCTCAGAATTAGATTATGATAAAATGACAGATAATTGTGATATTGTATTTACTGCAGTTCCACATGGAACTGCAACTGAAATTGTAAAAGCATTGTATGACAGAGGCCTCAAAGTCATAGATTTGAGTGCAGATTATAGATTACATACTGCGACTGATTACGATAAATGGTATGGATGGGAACATCCACATCCAGATTACTTACCAAAATCAGTATTCGGAGTACCAGAATTACATAGAGAAGCAATCAAGAAAGCTCAGCTAGTTTCTTGTCCAGGATGTATGGCAGTAACTTCCACATTGGCCCTTGCACCACTTATTCGACATGACTTGATTGACACGGAACACATCATTGTAGATTCAAAGATTGGATCATCTGGTGCCGGTTCTGGTTCAGGAACTGCTCATGCAATGAGAGCAGGAGTAATCAGACCATACAAACCAGCAAAACACAGACACACTGGAGAGATAGAACAAGAGTTAAGTGAAATAGCAGGTAAAAAAATTCATGTTTCAATGAGTCCACATGCAGTAGATGTAGTTCGTGGAATTTTGTGTACAAACCACACATTTATGAAAAAAGACATAGAGGAAAAAGAATTATGGAAAATATTTCGTGAGGCTTATGGTCAAGAGAGATTTATTCGATTGATTAGAGATAAAAAAGGATTGTATAAATTTCCAGATCCAAAATTCGTAGTTGGTTCAAACTTTTGCGATATAGGTTTTGACATAGATGAAGAAAATCATAGATTGATTGTAATGTCAGCATCCGACAACCTAATGAAAGGCGCAGCAGGTTCTGCAATACAAAACATGAATGTGATGTGCGGCTTTGATGAAATGGATGGCTTGAAATACACTCCACTCACTCCAGTATAGAAATGATCACAATTAAAATCGGCGGAAGTGTAGTAGATAATTTACATCCATCAACTATTGCAGACATGAAAAAAGTTGCAGAAACAGAAGGATTAATCATAGTTCATGGAGGAGGAAAAGAAGTCACAAAAGTTTGTGAACAACTTGGAAAAGAACCAAAATTTGTAACATCACCTAGTGGAATAAAAAGTAGATACACAGACAAAGAAACTGCAGAGATTTTTACAATGGTAATTTCAGGAAGAATAAACAAGACAATTGTTCAGATGCTTCAAAAAAATGGAATAAATGCAATTGGATTATCAGGGGTTGATGCAAGAATTATCGAAGCTGAAAGAAAAAAGACATTACTAATCATCAATGAGAAAGGTCGAAAACAGGCAATTGATGGAGGATATACAGGCAAAATTACAAAAATCAATGCGGAATTCATTAAATCACTTTTAGCCCAGGGCCTAACACCGGTAATTTCACCCATTGCAATTAGTGAAGAGTCAGAGTTCCTCAATGTCGACGGAGACAGAGCCGCAGCATATGTAGCAGGAAATGTAGGTTGTGATAAGATATTATTCATAACAAATGTAGACGGACTCTTGATGGACGATAAACTGGTAACAAATCTAACATTAACACAAGCAAAAGAAATTAGACCAAAAATAGGCCCAGGGATGGAAAAGAAGATACTAGCAGCTACTGAAGCTTTAGACATGGGAGTAAAAAAAGCACTTATTGGAAACGGTCAAAGAGAAAATCCTATATCATCAGCCATTTCACATGACAATTGTACGGTGATTCAAAATGACTGAAGATGACTTTATGGGCGGTTTGTATCAGAGGTTTCCAGTTACAATTGAAAAGGGAGTAGGGGCTCATGTTTGGGACATCAATGGAAAAGAATACATCGATTGTATGGGTGGATATGGTGTAGCAATTGTTGGACATCAAAATAAAAGAGTTGTAAATGCAATCAAAGAACAGGTAGATAAAATAATTACTGTACACAGTTCACTGTACAACAAAACAAGAGAAGAATTTCTCAAAACACTAATCAGTCTTGCACCAAAAGGCTTGACTCAAGTTCATCTAAACAATAGCGGAGCAGAAGCAATCGAAGCTGCAATAAAATTTGCAAGAAAGTTTACAGGTAAAAAAGGAATGGTTGCAATGAAAGGATCATATCATGGAAAATCACTTGGGGCATTATCATTAACATTTAATCCAAAGTACAAAAAAGCATTTGAACCATTAGTTGAAAAAGTTTCTTTCGCATCATTTGGAGATATAGAATCCCTCCGTTCTACAATTGATGATGACACAGCATTTGTTATTTTAGAACCAATACAAGGTGAAAGCGGAATCAACGTTGCACCCGATGGATTTTTACAAGAAGTAAGAAAACTTTGTAATGAAAAAGGAATCCTTCTAATTTTTGACGAAATACAAGCTGGATTAGGTAGAACAGGACGACTTTGGGCATGTGACCATTGGAACACAGCACCAGATATTTTATGTCTGGCAAAAGGAATTGCTGGTGGAGTACCAATGGGTGCAACTCTAGTAAGACCAGACATCCTTGCATCAATGAGTAAAGGCGAACACTCTTCAACGTTTGGTGGAAATCCACTTTCTTGTGCTGCAGGAATTGCAACTCTACAAGCACTTACTCAAGATAATCTCATTGAGAATTCTGAAAAGATGGGAAAGCTATTCAGAGAGGGATTAGAGAAATTAAAAGAAAAACACTCCATAATCAGAGAGGTAAGAGGAAAAGGATTGATGATAGGAGTTGAATTGAAATTTGAGGTAAAAGATGTTTTGATGAATCTTATGAAGGAAGGGGTTCTTATGCTTTATTCAGGTAGAAACATTCTCAGAATCCTTCCTCCACTTGTAATTTCTAAAGAAGACGTAGCGAAAGTCTTAGAAACCCTAGATGGTGTACTAACTACAGAGGAGCAAAAAAATAATGTATAAAGACAAAGTAGATGAAAAGATAATTAACTTTCTCAAAGAAGATTCAAGAGAGTCATTTGTAGATATAGGTAAGAAACTAAAATTATCAGAATCCGCAGTTAGAAGAAGAGTAAAAAACCTAGTAGATAGTGGAACAATCAAAAGATTCACAGTTGAGGTAGGAGAAGAAAATGCGACAAGCGCTATTGTATTGATATCAGTAGACTCTACAACTGAAACCTCAAAAGTTTCAGAGAAACTTGCAAAGTTAGAAGGCGTAAAAATAGTTTATGAGATTACAGGCCAGTACGACATCATTACAATAATTAGTGCAACAAACATTTCTGAGATCAATACCAGCATAGATGCTTTAAGAAAGATACCAGGAGTAATTGACACTAATACTGTGATTATTTTAAGAAAAGTAGCATAAAACGACTTTCGGCACATAATTTCTATACTTAACTAAATTAGGATCATCACAAGTAATTTTCAGCGAAGTTAGTACGATTATGTTTATATTCTCAATTATTATCAACGTTTTCTGTAATGAAAGATCCGAATCACTATGCAGACATTTACAATGCATATGAAAAAAATCCAAGGAAGATTAGAGTGTTAGATAGTACTCTAAGAGAAGGAGAACAACACCCTGGCGTTTCATTTACAAACAAACAACGAATACAAATTGCATGGATGTTAGATTATTTTGGAGTAGATCAAATAGAAATTTCTCCAGTTGTTTCAACTGATCACAAAGAAGCAACTAAGACAATTATCAAACAAGGGTTAAAAGCAGATATTGTATCTCATGGAAGAGCTCTCAAAGAAGACATTGACATTTCATTGAGTTGTGATGCAAAGTGGTGCGCAGCATATCTTGGAATATCAGATATTCATCTTAAAGACAAATTAAGAATAACAAGAGAAGAGGCACTTGACAGAGCAGTAGAAACAGTAGAGTATGCAAAATCACATGGATTAAAAATTAGATTCACAGTAGAGGATGGAAGCAGAGCAGAACCAGAATTTTTACTCAAAGTATGCAAAGCAATCGAAGAAGCTGGGGTGGATAGAATTAGTCTTCCAGATACTGTAGGAATTATGAGACCAATTGGAATGTATAATTTTGTTAAAACTGTAAAAGAGGTAATTGATGTTCCACTTGATGCACATGTCCATAATGATATTGGATTTGCAGTAGCAAATGCATTTTCTGCATGTGATGCTGGAGTAGATCAGATACACACCACAATTGATGGAATTGGAGAACGAACTGGAATTCCACCTCTTGCTGAAGTTGCAGTTGCATTGACTTATCTTTACAAATCACCAAACGATTTCAGATTAGACATGCTGTTAGATTTATCAAGATTAATTGAAGATTACACTTCGATTAAACCATATGACTCAAAACCAATAGTAGGTTCTTCAGCTTACAAACACAAGGCAGGAACACATCTTGCGGCAATTCTACGAAATCCTGCTGCATACGAACCAATCCCACCTAGAGCCGTTGGAAATACTCGTAGAATTGTATTTGGAGAGTTAGCTGGAAAAACAGGAGCTGCCTATTTGATGTCTATTTTAGGCCTTGAAAAAGATGATGAGGGAGCCAAAGCAGTGGCAACAGGTCTAAAAGAACTCAGAATGGGTGATTTAATCGAAATTCCACTAGCAGATAGACTCGAAAAAAAGATAATTAATGATAAATAAAGAGGGAAAGTTGAGAGATATCATGTCAAAATGTGAAGAATGTGATGCAGATATTTCCATTCCAAAGGATGCTATGGAAGGAGAAATTGTAACATGTCCGGAATGTGGCGCAAGTTTTGAATTAGCAAAAGGCTCAGAAGGTTTCCAATTAAAGCCTGCCCAATCGGTTGGCGAGGATTGGGGGCAGTGAGTCCTGACATTACAATTCTTTATGATACCATCCGTTGGGAAGAAAAAGCTCTGCTAGAAGCAGGTAAAAAAAAGAACATCAACATACAGATGGTAGATTGTAAGAATTTAGCTTTGGATTTAGATAAAAAACCAGAAGATTATGGTCCAGTAATTCAAAGATGTGTTAGTTACTATCGAAATTTACATTCAACTGCTGCACTTGAAGGAATGGGTGTGAATGTTGTTAATTGTCTAAATACAGGAATTTTTGCAGGAAATAAATTATTCACACATATGTTATTAAAAAAATATGGAGTCCCAACACCATATGCATCTGTAGCATTTTCAAAAGATGCAGCAGTAGAACATTTAGAATCACATGGATATCCAAAAGTAATCAAACCAACTGTAGGTAGCTGGGGAAGATTAATTTC
>Ga0169931_10014575_pt1 | contig 10622 bp, 10 predicted proteins | sample Kivu_15m_20L_FD_129675 | JGI IMG/M metagenome (GOLD analysis project Ga0169931, IMG submission 129675) | Freshwater microbial communities from Lake Kivu, Western Province, Rwanda to study Microbial Dark Matter (Phase II) - Kivu_15m_20L... | ecosystem: Environmental > Aquatic > Freshwater > Lake... | reverse complement strand
GCATCCGCTTCAAATTGATGGAGAATCGCGTGGTTGCTCCCCTGTTTTAATTGAAATTCTCCCCCAAGCTGTTGGGATACTCGTTTAATAAAATTATGTTCGGAAGAAAAGAAACACAATGGTTTTTATTGTTCAGTTCGGAGCAAAAAGCAATTGAAAATTTGCCTGAAAATAAGGTGGTTGCTATAGAGGCTGCCGGAAAAAACCTGTGCATTGTACGGCATGCAAAAGGCTATTTTGTTACAGATAATAAATGCCCTCACCAGGGTTTACCGCTCAGCAGAGGTGGTTTTTGTGAAAATGGATTCGTAGTTTGTCCTTTTCACCGGTATTCTTGGGAAATGAGTACGGGCAGAGAGACTCGCCGAAATGAAAAAAACATGGAGGTTTATCCGGTAAAGGTGAATAGCGATGGTGTTTTTGTTGGGATCATTAGAAAAAGAGGATTTTTTTTAAATCTGTGAAGCCGGATTTACTGAAAATAGGCAGTTTGATTTGGGATTTGTATTCATTCGCTTGATTGTATTGTTGTTAACTAGCACGTGCAGTTATGAAACACATCGTATTAACTTTACATGCGATGACATTATTAATTTCTTATTATGGCAGACATTATTACTTTTGCCCTCAATGATACCAATGGCCTGAATATGAATTTTATCGCACATAATATTGATCTAGGAAATGGAAAATTCACCTTGCCGGAAACGTTTGCGGTGCTTGAAACTACAGAAAGATGGCTGGCCATTGAAAGATCAATAAGGCAAATGTTCAGTCCCGAGGAGATACCGGCTTTAACCGTGGTTGATTTAGGGTGTTTGGAAGGCGGTTACAGTTTAGCCTTTGCAAAAATGGGAATGCAGGTCACCGGAATGGACGCGCGTGAAGATAATCTGGAAAAATGCGAATGGGTAAAATCGCATTTTGATTTGCCGAATTTAAAGTATGTGAAAGATGATGTTAAGAATTTAGCAAAGTATCCCAAGTTTGATATTATCTTTTGCGCAGGTTTGCTTTATCATCTCGATGAGCCATCTGCATTTATCAAGTTAATGCACGATCAAACGGAGCGAATGACAATCATTCATACCCACTATTCTCTTGAGTGGGATTCATTTTATGATAACAGACATCAGTTGAGTTTTATTCAACGAGCTGTTAAAAATGTTTTTGGCCTGCCGAATTATCATTATTCAAAGAAATACGACTATCGATTATCGGAGCTTGTAATTCATGAAAGCTATACAGGACGTTGGTTTTATGAGTTTTCATCGGATTCCTCAAAGGAGGCAATCGAAAAGCACTCTGAGGCTTCTTACTCAAACCACCGATCGTTCTGGCATACAAAATCTGAGATTTTGCGATGTTTTCGAGATTCTGGTTATCGCATTATTTACGAGCAGTTCGATTTCGTAAGTGAGTATACCGGTTGGGATTACACCGACAAGCATGATAGGGGCATGTTTGTTCTCTTGAAGTGAATCGTTTATCCAATTAAATATGTCAGCTAAATCAAGTTTGCCATTGGTTAGCGTGATAATACCTGCATACAATTCCGCTAACTTTCTTCCTTTTTCTATCGGGAGTGTATTCAATCAAACGTATCAAAATATTGAAGTTGTTCTGGTTGACGACGGCTCTACAGATAACACTGCCGAGGTTATGCAAGATCTGCTTTCTAAATACGTAGGCAGATTAAAATATGTCATCCAGGAAAATGGACGCCAGGGCAAAGCCCGAAATAATGGTATTAGAAACTCGTCTGGAAGCCTTATTGCTTTTCTTGATGCAGATGACGAATGGGTTTCTGATAAAATAGCAATTCAGATCAATCAACTGATATCAAACAATGCCGATTTGGTTTTTTCAGACGGATGGCTTGTTAAATCGAGCGAAAGACGCTACCTCCAAGCGGAGCTTGATTCGGGCGCATGGCATGTAGCAATGGGGGCCTTTGTAGGGGAACTATACGACAACAGAGGTCAAAGGCTGTTGCACCGCAAAAATCGAATACCAACTTCATCAGCACTTTGCACACGTGAAGCCATTGAAAAAGCCGGTTATTTTATTGAAGATAGGATTTATCAGAACTGCGAAGATTATTATTTATGGGTGCAAATGGTTGAACAGGGGGCTAAACTTGTGGGCTTTAGAGACAAGTTGATTTTGTACAGAATGCACGAAGGTTCCTCCACAAGTAATTCACTTAACAGTCTCACTCCATTATTGCACACCCTGTTTTACCTTAGGAAGACTCATTCAACTGACTTAAGAGTGCAAATAGCCGGTCATATGCGCTCCTACATTTTTGCGCTTCTTGAGCAGAAAGCTTTGGAAAAGGGCAATGAGTTATTTAGTTTGTACAACCAAAACGCTAAAGAAATAGCTTGGCGTTTTTTGTTAAAGGCAACTTTCTTTCTGTTTCCGAATAAAATTTATCAAAGCGTCCTGTGGCGTCACACTGGTATTTGGATTTCCAAGGATGTTCCTGACGAAGAACGTTAAATAATTGAGGCCGGAGTCAAAAGGACTACCGGCCCCAATACCTAAATCAAACTAACGCTACAATATTAAAACAAGCTCGAATTTACATTGTTCATGTCATAGACGAAATATTTATATAATTTATTGAATTACAGGTCAATAAAATAAATACAGAGGTTTAATTTGTTTTATGAACCTGCGAATTTTGGTGTTTGTGAAATGATGAGTTGGTAGTTTTCGATATACCAGTTATACGTAAGTTTTAATCCTTCTCTGAAATTCATTTGAGGATCAAAGCCAAATGCAGACTTTGCCCTTGAGATATCCAATAACCTTCTGGGTTGTCCGTTGGGTCTGCTAGTATCCCATCTGATTTCTCCTTTAAAACCGGTTTCTTCTTTAAGAATTTCCATGAGTTGTTTGATGGTATACTCTTCGCCTGCTCCAATATTTAAGGGTTCCGGTGTATTGTGAAATGTTGCTGCTTTAACGATTCCTTTTGCGGCATCGCCCACATAAACAAAGTCTCTCGATGGAGACCCGTCGCCCCAAGCTATAATTTCAGTCAGGTCATTTCTTTTAGCATGATCCATTTTCTTTATAATAGCAGGAATTACATGTGATGTTTGCTCTCTGAAATCGTCGCCCGGACCATACAAGTTAGTTACGAGAAGGTTGATTGTTTTGAACCCAAATTCTCTATAAACAGCCTCAGCATACACCATGACAGCTTTTTTAGAAACACCATAAGGTGCATTTGTTTCTTCGGGGTAGCCATTCCAAAGGTCATCTTCTTTAAACGGAGCCGGGAGTATTTTGGGATAACTGCAAACAGTGCCAATATTAACAAGCTTTTCAACTCCGTTTTTCCTGCAAGCTTCAATAATATTTATCCCAAGCATGATGTTATCATAAAAATACGCTGCAGGATGCGCCATATTATCACCAATACCTCCAAGGCGGGCCGCTAAATGAATAACAAGTTGAGGTTTATATGTTTTAATTAATCTGTTAGCCTGTTCCTGTTCCCGTAAATCAAATTGTGAGGAACGTGGAATAATTATTTGATCATCCGGAACCCCCTGCCTGCGTAATTCATTTACCACTTCCCGTCCAAGAAAACCAGCTCCTCCGGTAACTAGAATTTTTTTTTCAACGATGTTTAAAGATTGTTCCAAAATAGCTGCTTATATAGTGAAGTTGAGATTAGTGCAAAGGTATCAATTGGATTTGTTTGCCCTTCAAGTATGGCAAAGCAATTTTTATTTTGAGGATCCTAGCAAGTTAGTCTCCATGTTTTTTTCGTGTTTGTTGAGTTCGCAGCAGGATTCTTGTTCGCTTTAGCATTAATTAATTTGAAAAAGGAGTTGAGGCTAATTCAGTTTCTATATTTTTGAATGCAATTTTTTTAATTGGCTGTGCTTTTCAAAGTTTAATTCGAAAAGTACAAAACCTTCAACTGGAGTTAGTGACCAAGGAAACATCGCCCAAAATTTCAATTTGCATTCCTGCATACAAGCAGGCTGATAAGCTCGGTAAATTGCTTAAGTCAATTGAAATTCAAACCATTCGTCCGTTTGAGATTGTCGTTTCAGACGACAGTGATGACGATGTTGTTGAGCAACTTTGCAGAAATTCAGAGTTTCCAATTAGGTATTTCAGAAATAATCCGGCTTTGGGCTCACCTGAGAATTGGAATTTTGCAATACAGCATGCAAAAGGTGATTGGATAAAACTGATGCATCATGACGATTATTTTACCCACGAAAGAGCTTTAGAGAATTTTTGCGATGTCCTGAATGTGCATCCGGAAGTCGATTATTTTTTTTGTGGGACAACTATTCAGCAGGAATCCGATGGCAGTAGTCACATATACTATGTGGATGAGGAATTACTAAAAAACCTAAGTCGTATTCCAGCCTTTCTGACTCAGAAAAATTTAATTGGGGCTCCAAGTACTGGTTTTTTTAAAAGGAACGTGGAAATCAAATACGATAGGAATCTAATATGGCTTGTTGATATCGATTATTACATTCGATTGATTTCACATTATAAATTGGGTTATTTAAATGATTCGGCAATTACAACAGTTATGTTCGAAGGCCAGTTAACAACCAGATTAAAGGACAATAAGCAAGTTGAATTGAGTGAGTTTATTTATTGTTATTTAAAGCATATCAATGGTTTTGATCCTTTAAACAAAAAAATTATCAGGCAAAGGATGTTGGACTTGGTTCGGATTTTTGAAGTTAAGAAACTAAGTGAACTAAAATTTCCATTGAATGAGAATAAAGTTCCGGTTTACTTAAAGTTGTTTTTATTTTTTTGCAGAATAAACAGGCGAATCGCTTTTAGCACATTTTACAGAATAAACAGTTTTAGTCTTAAGAAACAATGGTAATTGCTCAAATTCATAGCGGTCTTGGAAACCAGATGTTTCAGTATGCAGCAGGAAAAGCGCTGGCTGAAAAGTTGAATGTCCCATTGAAATTAGATATTTCCTGGTTTGAATATGCATCAACCGCTCAAACGCCTAATGAGTACCAACTCCATTTTTATAAAAGTATTAATGAATCGTTTGCTACAAAGGAAGAAGTGAACGCTTTAATACGGCCTTCTTCGTCAGGTATTATCAATCGCATTAAACATAAGATCAACCGCCATCGACCTATTCATCGGCAATGGGATTTTGTGGAACCTCATTTTCACTTTTATACTGATTTCTTTAAAGCAACTGCCCCGGTTCATCTTACCGGGTATTGGCAATCTGAAAAATATTTCGGGGCTATCCCGGATTTGATACGGAGTATTTTTTCAGTTGATTTTGTGAATGATCATCCCAATCAGAAATTGTTGAATGAAATTCACGCTTCCAATTCAGTATCGTTGCACGTCAGAAGAGGCGATATGGTTAACAATCCATTGGTCGTAGCCACACACGGCTCCTGCGATTTGAATTATTATTTATCGGCAATGACCATGATTGAAAAAGAAATCGACCAACCTCATTATTATATTTTCTCTGATGACCCTGAATGGTGTCGACAAAATTTGAAATCTGAATTCCCTGTTACATTTATAACACACAATGCTGGAAGCAAAGCCTATCTCGATATTCAACTGATGCGAAATTGTAAGCACCACATAATTGCAAACAGCAGTTTTAGCTGGTGGGGCGCCTGGTTGAACAGTTCTTATAAAAAGCAGGTCATCGCTCCTAGAAAATGGTTCGCTACAGAGGAGAAAGACACTAGCGATCTTATTCCAAATGATTGGATAAGAATTTAAAGCCACAATTTAATTTTTGTATTTTCGTCGCGCATGGCGCGCATCCTTGTTTTAGGTGGTAATGGTTTTATAGGTCGAAATCTAACAGTTGACCTTATAAAGGCAGGTTACGAAGTAACTTGCGCTGACCGGGTGTTTCCCGGGCAAGCAAACCGTACATTGAACTCAGAGCTGCTTGAAAATCGGACGGGCGACCTGGCTGATGCCTCCTTCATACACTCCTTATTTGATTCCGGTGGGTATGATTGGGTTGTTCATCTTGCTTGTAGTTTAATCCCTTCGTCGGGATATGTTGATTTCCTTCGGGAAAGGGAATTAAATGTTTTTGGTGGGTATGAACTAATCCGCAACATGCGGGAATCTGGAAGCGGAAACATTCTGTTTTTTTCCACCGGAGGTGCGATTTATGGGGCCAATGGCCTATCTAAGAACACAGAAGATTCTCCTTTAAAACCTCAGAACTATTACGCCTATTCGAAGATTGTCATGGAGGAATACATCCGAATGGAATCCAGAACCGGCGGACCGAAACACATCATTGTAAGGCCTTCAAACCCTTATGGATCAGGGCAGAACATTTATGGTCGTCAAGGCCTTATTGCTGTTACTCTTGGGAAATTATTAAAAGGTGATTCACCCCAAATTTGGGGCGATGGCTCCGTTATTCGTGATTATTTGCATATTCAAGATTTGTGCAAGGCAATCGGCCTTTTATTGGAGAAGGGTGGGACAAATGAAACCTATAATATTGGTTCCGGGAAAGGATATTCTGTGAATGATGTCATGCAAATGATTAAAGACACTACCGGCGATCAATTCAAGGTTGAATACCTACCTGGACGTCCGGTAGATGTTCCGGTGAATATTCTGGATATAAACAAACTAACCGCTCACACTGGCTTTCATCCATCCATTGAGTTGCCGGAAGGCATCTCGAATTTGTGGAACGAAATGCGTGTATCTTAGCAAGCTCAAATTGTGCAGGTGCCAAAAGTCTCAGTATTCATGCCGGTTTATAATGCCGGACACTATCTTCACGAAGCAATTGACAGTATTTTAAAGCAGTCATTCACTGATTTCGAATTCGTAATTGTAAATGATGGATCTACGGATAAAAGTGAAGAAATTATTAAAAGCTATGGTGATCCGCGGATCAAACTAGTTAATAATCCTGCCAACCTGGGTTTGATAGCCTCACTAAATGTAGGTCTTGAAATTTGCTCCGGAAAGTACATTGTTAGAATGGATCAGGACGATATCAGTATGCCCGATAGAATTGAGCTTCAAATCCGTTTTATGGAAGCCAATCCGGAGGTCGGGCTCCTGGGTAGCTGGTTTGAAGATTTTGGTGAAAACATTGAAAGTAAGGTGGTTAGATACAGTGCTGATGATACTGAAATCAGAATACGTCATTTATATCAAACGCATATTTCGCATCCAACGGCTGTTTTAAGATCTTCTGTTGTGCGAGATCATCATATTCGGTTTGATTCAGAGTTTGTGCATGGCGAGGATTACAATTGCTGGGTAAGCATGAGCGCCTATTGCAAATTGTCCAATTATCCGGCTGTTTTGGTGCGTAAGCGTGATCATCCGCGAAATATTACCAATTCTTTTTCGTCTACCATGCACGCAACCTGCACCCGGGTCAAGAAAAAGCAGTTTGAAGCTATGGGAGCTCCTGTTAATCAGGAGGAGGCTGATCTATACACCAGGTTCGCAGATCCTGAGTGGCAGTTTTCGGAATCTGAAATGCATAAGCTGGAAGCTCTTTTAACCAGAATTGAATCAGCCAATGCGCAATCGGGTTTTATTCCTGCTAAGGCGTATTCTGAATACCTGGCATCCAAATGGTTTCATTTGTGCATACACAATAAGAATTTAGGCCATACAGGTTGGAAATGGTTTAACAAACCGGCTTTCAGTTCGTTTTATAGTCCCTCCACAATCACCGGACTGCGTTTCAAACTCCGAAATCTGGGATTGCCCGTGTAAAGATGAATAGTTCAACGCAGCCATTTTTCACGATCACCATTCCGGCGTACAACAGGGCATACATTCTTCCTGAAACCATTGAATCTATTCAGAAGCAAACATTTTCTCAGTGGGAAATTATTGTGGTTGATGATGGTTCAACGGACAATACAGCCAGTCTAATTTCTGAAATGGCAAAAGCTGATGCACGAATTCGATATCTGTTTCAGGAGAATGCTGAGCGCAGCGCAGCAAGAAACAATGGCGCAGACCACGCGCATGGGATGTATCTGTTATTTTTAGATAGTGATGATTCATTTTTTCCGGATCATTTGGAAAAAATTTACAAACTTCTCGAAATCAAAAGTTTTCCTGTTGGTATGGTATTCAGTAATGTCAGTTATTTAACTGAAACAGGACTCGAAAGACCAGAAATTCCTGAAATGTTGGATGGAAAGGAATTTGAATACATGCTGCTTCAACCCATAACTCCCTCGCGGGTGTGCATTCATAAGCAAGTGTTCACTGAGTTTCGGTTCGATCCTGAAATTGTTATCGTTGAAGACTTGGTACTTTGGGTGAGTATCGCATCAAAATTTCCGGTTTTTCAGCTAAATGAAGCCTCTTGCATTTATAGAATACACGGAGGGAACTCGGTCGACTTAAGTAAAAACTCTTATCTGCAAAGGTATAAAGGGCTTAAACGGTTGTTTAGTAACCGTAGATATCATCAGGTTTCCAAACTGATTCCTGAGAATATCAAGAGACATTTGCTTGCAGAGTGTTGCTTCAACATGGCCAGGCATTTTGAGTTTATTGGCAACTATAGAAAAATGACCCACATGCTGTTAAAGTCTTTCGGGCATAAGCCCGGATATCGGAATAAAGAAAGGTTGTATATGTTCCTTAGTCATTTCCCGCTTACGAAAACATTGCTAAAAAAGTAGGCCTTAGAGTAACCCTTAGGTTGTTTACCTTAAAAAAGGAATCGTTGCCGTGACCTTTTCTTAAATTCGAAGTGCTAAAGTCGGTTTTATCTGTTGCTCTTCCCGCCTTTCGGCGGATTGCTTCGCTAACTTCATGCAAATTCAAAATAGCTATATTCGCACTTTATAGAATAAAGGCTTAGACTGGCGTGAAAATTCTTTATGTAATTCCCATGATGGGATGCGGCGGTGCAGAAATTCTGCTTGGTGCCATGGCTCGCAGTCTCGCTAAAAAGGGGCACGAAATTCATATTCTTTGTTTGCATCCTCATCATGAATCGTGGTTAAATTATCCCGACAGGGAAGCGCTGGAAAGCGAAGTACAATTAAAAGTAATCGGAGGCTCTGTTGAGTTTCGTTTTTTGCGTAAACCAATTATTGATAACAAAGCTTTCAAAGAGTACGTGGAAGCTGTAAAGCCTGATGTTATTCATTCGCACCTTTATTTATCTGAATTACTATCTCGTTCGTTTTACTTTAAAGGGACGAAGTATTTCTCTCACGGACACGATAACATGCCTCAGCTTTTAGGCTTCGGTTTTAAAACCTTTAGCAGCAAATCACGATTGGCTAATTTCTGGGAAAGACGCTGGCTGATGTCGAGGTACAACATGGTGAACAATCGCTTTATAGCGATTTCATTGGATGTTAAAGCTTATTTGGAAAAAAATCTACCTGCATATCGCGACAAGATTGCTTATTTACCGAATGGGATAGATACCCGGCGATTTGCATGCGACCGGAACTACGATCATCCTTCCGGATCTTTTCACATGGTTTCAATTGCGAATTTAGTACCGAAAAAGAATCATGTTTTTTTGATTGATGTCATGAGAACGCTCGTCGACAGGGGATATGATGTAACAATGGATGTGCTTGGTTTTGGTCCACTTATGGATGAATTGCTTGAAAAAACCAAAGCAGCCGGATTGGAGAATCGTTTAATCTTTCGGGGAAGTGTCGGAGATATTCCAAAGCGACTAAGTGAAGCACACTTATATGTTCACCCAGCCTGGTACGAGCCTTTTGGCCTGGTTATTCTTGAAGCCATGGCTTCGGGTTTGCCTGTTGTTTCATTGGACGGATATGGTAACAGAGAACTCATGAAGGAAAATCAGAATGGTTTTATGCTACCGACAAACGCAAGCGCAGCCTTATTTGCAGAAAAAATCATTTATTTTATTGATCATCCCGCGGAGCGGGAGAGAATGGGGCGGATCGCACTTGATTTCTCAAAGAAGTATGACATTAATAATTACACAGATCAACTGCTTGAAATTTACAGGAAATCTTAGTTAACTATAATTCTTTTAGCTCTGCCTGCGAAGGATATGAAATTAAAACTGCCCTGTGTTTTCCCTGAAAAACGAACATACTTCCGGCAGCAACTGCCGATGCGCCGGCGTGGATGGCCTCCTTTAAGTGTGTGATATTTCCTGCGCCTCCACAGGCAATTACAGGAATGCTCACCCCTTTGCAAACTTCCTCAATCAAGGGCAAATCAAAGCCTTCCATCATGCCGTCGCGATCTACAGAATTAAGGACAATTTCGCCTGCACCTTTTAATTCCATTAATTGAGCGAATTCGAGCACCGGCATGGATAAATTTTTTGTGGCATTTTTTACTACAACCCGGTATTTGCCCCAAAAATCTTTTTTAACATCTATTGACGCAACGGTAGAGGAGCTGCCCAGAACATCAGCCGTTCTGGATATTAAATCGGGATCTTTTTCCAGTGCGGTATTTATGGAGACTTTTTCTATACCTGCTTTAATGACAGCGCGTATGTCTTCTAAATTCGATAACCCACCTCCATAGCACAAAGGCATGAAGGCCTCAGTGGCTATTTCGCGTATGTATTTAATATTGGGTTTTCGCCCCTGAGCGCT
>Ga0169931_10014574_pt1 | contig 10625 bp, 4 predicted proteins | sample Kivu_15m_20L_FD_129675 | JGI IMG/M metagenome (GOLD analysis project Ga0169931, IMG submission 129675) | Freshwater microbial communities from Lake Kivu, Western Province, Rwanda to study Microbial Dark Matter (Phase II) - Kivu_15m_20L... | ecosystem: Environmental > Aquatic > Freshwater > Lake ... | reverse complement strand
TTGGCCATGCACACAGACACGCCCTCAGAATAAATGAAACCATCTCTTAAAGTGCATTTTTCCTATATAATAGACCACTTACCATAAGGTAGTACTTGAGTAGACTGTGTAGCTTGCGAATATGGCTCAGATCGTAACGACCTCTTCGGTCACTTTTTAAGTATTGCACAAGAACTCTCAAATTGTCAGCTAACTATAGACATCTCTGAAGAATATTGAAAAAAGGAGACTGCTTATAGTAGCTAGATAGTCTTAGTTGATTGGCAGTTGACTATGCGCTTTGCGAGTTGCTTTGCTGAGCTTATATTGTGCGTTGTGTAGGTGCTAGCAAATCAATTAGACTCACTTGCTGCAAATTCTGCAATTTTTATATATTACTAGTGTTTTCTAGCTTACTCAATACATTATATGAGGCATGCAGTTAGCACCACATCATTAGCTCCTTTTTTGATAAGAAAAGTCTTTGGTGAATATAAGAAGGCGGAAATAGAGGGACACTACTTGTGGTACTATAAGCTCTGTGATGAAAATTTACTACAATTCTTAAAGTTTTGACGATATCTCGTACCTTGTAGATGATTCGTATCTATGCGACCATCTGTTGACCCAAACAGTACTATATTAGCTTTGTGAGTCTTTATACGCTGAATTTTCTTTTGTAGTCGTATCTTATTGCAAGCTATTCTCCCAGCATTTTGCTGTAAATTTGTTCTTAAACAAGATTTGCTTGATTTTAACGATTAGGGAAGAGCCCAACAACCGATAGACCTCCTCGCTATAGTCTCTACATGAGTTCATATAGATAGTCACATATGTATGAGTATAGCTGTTGTCGACCACCAAAGACACCGCCTAGTAGTACATCTAAAAGAAGACCGAATTGATGGAAAGACTGAACTTCTTAGCCACTACCTTAGCCCAGCTATACACCTATGATGCCCAGAATAACACTGTTTCTTTTACTTTAAGGATTTGATTTGCCACTTGCGTTTCTAGTTTCTTTGTTATTTTATGAGCCGTACCTATAGCCAAGGTCATTAGCAGTTTCTTATTGTAGCAAAGGCAAGGCCATATCAACAGTTATTTCTGCATTTTAGTTAAAATACTGTACTAGTTGAGAGCGTAAGGGTGTAGTGCACTAGGACTCAACGAATAGCAAGCAAGCACTGTATGTTGTTGATCAGCCAACTCGTATATTGGTACTTTGTTGATCACATTCAGTTGCGGACTATGCTTGGATGAAGCGAAAGAATCTCTGTAAAGTTGGTACGATGCCTGGGTTGAGTTAACCATCAGAAATTGAAGGAGGGAGCTCAGGGGGAACATTACTTTTCTGCCAATGAAAAGTTACCAGTAAAAAGAGTATATTTTGGGGTATAGATTGTAGTGACTGATGTACTTACGCGTCAATAGGCTGCGCACCTAAGATTAAGAGTACTATAGCTTACGACGAATAGTTTTGGCTTGCAACTAGAGGTCCAGCACTTTAGTCGGAGCTTGCTTATTGCGCAAAAATACGTCGTAGCCTATGCACTTATAAGCTTGCTAGACCTTGTTACGTGCATGTAGAAGTCCACAATAGTTAAGAATGTGACCTACTTATGTGCAAAAGTACCTTATAGAACTAGAAGCATCTGACTTAGGTTCATTATGGTGCCTTAAAGCAAAAGGATTGCGTTGTCCAATAGAAACAGTATGCTTCGTAACTGAATAAATAAAAATGTACCTTATTTGACTCATTTTTACCTTACTTTTATATAAAATACCTGAATGAATATGTGTTTACCTTGAGATCTTTGACTTAAACAATAGTGGTTAGCAGCTGTCTCACTGTGTCGTAGAAGATCTGCAGTTACCAGTATACATAGTCACCCTTACGCACAAATATTATGACTTACTTCTACAATTACATCACTGCGTTGTACAACTAGTGTTAGTGAGCCTGGGGAAAACTAGGCAAGGTCACCCAACGAGCAGCTTTGAGCTTGTGCAAAAGTCTGAATACATGCCACACTGGAGACAGAAGTAAGTAAGAAACGGACTTGAGTAGTTTTATTGAGGGTAATTGTGGATCGTATAGAAGGCAATAGAACATTTCCCAACTGAACTAAAGCACATTTTGGGTCTTAAGGCAGTAACCCAGACTCACTAGTGCCTCAGTTATGTACTGTTCGCCTATCTTGTCTCCTTTGTATGGTCCCAAAATGTTTTAAATAGTATTTTGATTGCAGTGAAATTGCTGCATGAGGTGCTTAAGGGGCTGATTGCTTAGAACTACTGGCTGACCTTGATCATCCTCTATAAGAATGTATTCTCGAGTATAAGTAATGAACTACTAACCCAAAGATTACCCCAGTTAGCCCCATAATCTGTATACACCTCTTAAACGAACTATCAGATTTTATTTCTATATGGCTCGTAGCAATTATTTTTGGACCATAGCAGCGTTTCCGATGATCTGTTACCTTGAGTACTATATAAGATTGAAGCTGTCGTCCATGTTTAATACTTCTATCTTTTGAAAATGCAAAGCCCATCCCTATCCGCTCTCCTGGTATGCACTACGGACATCTTATATCACCTATATTGCAATCTACTTACCAGTTATACGTATTGCTACATTGTTTTGCCTTGTGTTTTGCGACTATGAATATAAACAGTAGATTGAAGCATGCTCTCACAGCAATACCAGCTTTTTTCAATAGAAATTCCCTTCACTGAAACACCCATATCTCCACCGTTGCCCCTAAGTAACAAACAAAGTGGTCCACCGAAGCTCACACTTATGCTATTCAGCTCATATTTGGTAACATATTGTTGATGCTTGGCCTCAGTTGCTGGAGACAATAGCGTACTGTGAATCAAGTAAAGAGCGCTGGCATTTGCATATCTTTCCAGACTACTCGAGCAGTACACGGTCTTTTACCTGAGACCCAGCTAGACAAACTATTCTATTTTTACATAAAAATACAATCGCTATGATCATCTGAGCTTTGCATTTGCATATCGTTTGATCCAATCACGTCTACTACGCTCAGTTGCTTATAATACCTCACTTAAATGCACGATACCTGCTTAGATTTTAGTATATGCTTTCGTGATGTATCATTCTGTACATCATATTGAATGGATTCAAGGGCAGTTTTTATAAAGAAAGCACTTTAGACATAGCACCTTCCAGAACTCGACTCAGACCGGTCTACGCCAAGTACTTTTTTATGTACTAAATGAGTATTGTTTTACGACTTCTGATTGAAAATTTTAAGTGTCAGGCATGCGTTATTGATAGAAACTGTGATGGAAAATGTCGTTAGGGTTCGATAGTTATGTATTGAAATGCTTAGTTTTTGAGTGAGAACTGCTAGGCATATCGCTTCTACGACTACGCATGCTTCCTCTCGAAAATTACATGTGGTTAGTATTATAAAAATGACATTTTTGAATACATTTTAGATAAATTTTTAAAAAAATCAATTGAATTTATTTGTTATTTTATTATATTTTAAGTTTTTTTTTAAAAGAATTGATTTTTTTAAAAGTATGTTTTGCTTATATATTTTTTTGATTTGAGTTATGTCCTTGATATATTGCGCTTTGACGATTATAATATTTGTATGCAAAGCAAGAAAAATCCAAACGCCAAGTAATCATCTTTGTATTTAGCAACAAAGAGTCTATTAGTGAAAACTTTCTTCTAGGACCTGCACTCTACGACATGACTCCACCTCAATCTTTACCTTTCCCGAAGATGTACCACTACGTCTTGGACCCGAACCGACACTGCCAGCATCGGTTCAGTAATGCATTTCTAAGCAACACTAAGCCTCTGCTGATAGGATGCGATGTTGGACTGTCTCCTGATGAGCTCATTTTATTTTCGAAAGAACACAACACTCCAGCAGTAAAGCTATAATAAAGTAGGACCATTTAGACCCTGAAGATGAAGCTTTGCTCAAGGAAAGCCTTATGGACGTCAAAAGTACTCACAAATGATATACAAATGATGGTTCTAATGCATAAATGACCTTAAGTGTTTAAAAAAATTTTTTTGTTTAAAAATTATGTATTCAATCAATCTTTTTTTTATAGTTAATAATATGCATTATATCATTCTAGAGGTATAGACTGCACTTTCGTCTTTATTATCGCGTGCTTCCTTTTCTAAATGTATTAGTCGTAGTCGGCCTATTCTATCTTAATCTATTCTTATAGTATTTTGAAAAATAAAACTGGAGAAGTCCTTTGTGGCAATTTAAGCATTTTCAGTCCTTCGTTGAAGGTGCACATCGTCAGCTACACTTAGTAGTACTTTATTAGAGCAACACCCACTTTGAACAGGTACAGCTCGCCTTGAAGCACGAAGTTGTCCCATATTCTAAGCAAAAACTAGCCTTAGAAACAGCCTGTGAAGACGGAAAGGAACCAAGTTACTAAAAACATTCTAGTTTACAGTCTAATTCCTTTGAAATGATGTTTAACTGCCGGAGTGTTGACCTCTAAAAGTTGTTAAAATAGTTGAATTCTTAACTAAATGTCGCCTGCTACACCTTTGTAAAAAGAAAGGAAGTGTTGAGCGTGGATGAGGTTGGCTAGCTGAGTCACTGCTTCGTTTGGATTTTATTTCGGAAAGACTCTACAAAAAACTTAACTCAAAAGTAGTAGGTCTCTAACTGCAGGTAGATCTGGTCGTAGGGTTATGAGCATTTCAGCTACCTATACAACTCTGCGATCCATTTAAAAGCGTTAAAACTATTCTATTCGTTTCTTTCTTTTTCTGATATCCTATAGCAAAATGGCATTTAACGCCAAAGGATTGCCTATGACTAAAGGCCATAACGTTTTGCGACTGGCGGGAGGTAGACCATTTTTCCACAGAGATTAAAGTACGTTGCCGTTGATTGTGAGTCCAGTGTGAGTGGATTTGTCCATTAGATCCTAAGCTTTCTTGGCCTATGACCAGCATGAGCATATGGCTTATATACCTCGAGCGATGTATCCCTTTTGCTTGGGTTTTCGGTGTTTGTAGTCCCAATGGCGGTCCCAGAAAGGAAAAATGTCAGTATTCCACATGTCTTCTATGATCTCATTATGCACTGTTATGTTGTAAAGTTCCTATAGACTCTGCACTCGCTATTGTCTACGCTGCACTAGAATAGCTCTTAAGTAGTTAATCCACTTCCCGCGTTCCTTGGTCGTTCTGGCCTTTAGATCCAGAGTGCGATTGGCAGTAGTGATTGTAAAGCAAAGCGAATCGAAACCTTATGGAACTTTGTTTTTTCGCATTACAGTCGACCCTATGCCCAGAGTAATGTCAGTTATGTCCTTAATCAATAAAGATCTCGGCTACTATTCCTAAGGTGGATCCTTTACCCACATTATTTTTGTCTAGTCCTGGCTTAAGTAGACCTTTCTTTGAACTAATTTGCTACTACTCCAGCAAGCCTTTAAAAAAACATCGCCTTTCATAAGCTATTTGCTGATCTGTATAGCATCTCCAAAGTTAGACACAGCTAGATCCTTCAGACGCATGTAGATGACTGCAAAATAATCAGTTTATGTCTCAAATTTTAATTTTGTGATACGATCGTATATATGTGAAAGATATGCTTAGCTTATAGAAGGACATGGTCTGCGTGTATTAGTAACAAATTGTTATCTTGTCATTTTGTTCTATTGTTTCGGGTTGTGAGCATCTGTCGACAACATTATGATGGCATATGCAAGTGGAAACAGCTCATCTGCATTGTCGTATTGCGTGGAATTTGCCTAATAGAAAGCTAAAGCGAACTACCATATAACTCTTTAAATCTGCTGAGCCTACCCAGGCAATCTGAACTTACTTAGCAGTCGTCGCATCGCCACATCAAACTCTTGATTTTTAAAATTGAGTTGATGGCAAAAAGAGTGCAAAATGGCTAGAACTTTTTTATCATTTTTACCAAAAAACTCACCCAGAACTGCCTTGTCAATGCCCTACATTTTGATTATATAGGACGCAATAGCCTAAGGTGTGTCTTCATGGATGTAGCCTCTAGTCACATAGTCTGCTATAGCTTGCTAGGGTTTCTTGTTAAACATAAGGATGAAACGCTAGACCTCCTAAGTGTACTGCTCGTTTAGCTGAATGTCCTTCAGCTCAGCTACCAGTTTGCCATTTTTTCCTTACTATTACTCTAAACCTATGCGATCTAAGATGTTTTGAGGGATTGTTTGCCTATTCTAGACCAAATATTTCTCAACTTTCTGTCTGAAAGCAGCTCCTCGTTTCTATGTCTACGTGCTCATCACTGACTGCGAGTAAGGGTGATCAGAGAGGTCCTAGAGCTCATCGGGTTCATCTAGCTACTACTCTTAAAGCTCCTCTTCGTCGAAATCGATGAGTTCGGGCTTGGTCTACCTGCTCGCTGCCATTTTGAGATCGGAACTGACCATTTTGAATTCTAAGTGGGTTTGGATCTACCTACAGAAGACTCGGGCTTAGCTGTCTTCATTCTATTTAAAAAATAGCGACCTATAATTAATTAAGTCATCCGAACTCCTTATATAGCATAGAAACAATACAATCAGCAATTTTTTATATAATTTTTTATAATTTTTTGTATTTTTTCAATGAATATAATAGATTGTGCTCATTTCATTTTGCTGGACCGACTTTTGGCCATTTCTTATACTTCTGATTCTTAAGGTTCTTCCCTGATGATGTACGATTGCGGCACTTCGAAAGTCTTTTCCATGCTGCTCATCTTATTGCTTCGACGAATGCGCGAGTATCTCTCAGAATTGCTTTCTTATTTTCTGTTTGACACTTCTCTGATCTTTTTTACTACTGAAGCGTACATCTCGCCTACATTGTTTTACTTTTAATAAGCTTCCTTAAGCTTATTCAAGACTTTTAGTCTCAGAACTGAAGATACGTTATGTTTTTGTTAGTTTTTTATGTTTTCAAGCAAAATATTAGCTTTTTCAAGACTATCTCGACTGCTCTGGTGCTACTCACGCAAAGACATCAACTATGCATTAAGCATTCTGGCTTCAACTATTCTTATCGTATTAGTGTCAGTCTCAGGCAAATCGCTTCTGATTTACACTGCTGTTCTTAGGCTTTCTTAAGCGAGTCCGATAGTCTTCGGTCTTATCTATGAAGAATCTTGTTGCATGAGCTGTATGTAGTGAAAAGCTTTGAGGTAGGAAAGACTAGCTTTAGCCTATCTGACTTGACTTAAAAGAGGAAACTTTGACTAGTTTGCCAAAAGTAGACTGATGCGGTCCATAGTGGTCTAAGCCGTGTCGAATTTTCCATTCATTATCTACAATAAAATTTTAAGTTAGAGTACTTCTAGTTGAAGCATGATATCTGGTGAATTCATACGCTGCGATGTGTCCAAAAGCACTGATAACTGTTGATTGGCCTTGTCTATTTGTTAGTCTATGATGTATGCATATGTAGTTTAAAGCTACAATCTCACTTTGGCTTATTGCTGTCCTTGACACTTAGATTATAATTTCCTAGAGTGCTCAAGATGTTCCTGAAAATCTTGGTAGAAGTATTGTTGTCGAGCTTATTTGGTAAGATCTAGCAGAGTGTTGACTTCTTCCTGGTAGTACTCGTTATTGGGCAATCCAACTTGTTCGTAGTAGTAGCCTACCCTTTGTAGCAGCTATACGTTAGCCATTTTGTCATCTAAACTGTCGTTTTCGTTTATAGAATCCATCAAAAAAGCATTAAACTGTTTCTTTTGATGAAGGCATAGCAAACTTTAAAGGTGCATGTAGTCTATTTAGTTTCGATAGATTCGTCGTAGCTACAGCTAGCTTAGTCTTCTGCTTATGTATCCGTCTTATACGAGACCTCCTGAGCCTATTTAACCTTGATATTATCGCAAAATGGCAGAAAGCCAGTTGTCAATATCCCCGAAAGAAACGTTACCTGGATTGTCTTTCTTTAGCTCACGGATCACCCTACTGAAAGTTTAATGCGAACAACGGGTCTCCTGTTGCAAAGGATCTAAATTGATTAAAGCCAAGAGAACTTGAGCTAGACAGCTCAAATCGTACTGAACTGGGTTGTACAAACCAACTGTTTAGCCTTTCTCGATCTTCTAACGCATAGGCTCACAGGCTACTATATCCACTCCTCGCACTGTTAACAGCATTTCCTGAGGTTATTTAGACTGATTTTGAATCTTTCTAGCCGATTATAGATTAGCAAACTGGTAGGGCTGTGCTTTGTTGGCAGGATTAAAGAAAATCTTAGAAAGTCTGATATCTCTATGCACGAAACCAGAGTTGAACAGTTGCCTATAGTTAGCTATGAGTCCCTTCCAGATGAGTGCTATCTACCATTAAAGGTATGATCTTTGAGCTTGTTTTCTGTAATTGACGATCTAAAGTAGGTTAGTTTAGTAATCTCTAAAGAGCATCACGATCGAGTTTGCCTTACCTCTGCTCATTATATACCAATCATGTAAAGGTCCATTTGCCAACTGCTGGTATATGCTGACTTCGCTGATTGCTTGTTTGAGAACATCATCGCGGAACGAAGAGAAAGGATATACCTTCATTGTAAGAAGCTTTTTATCAGAAGTCATCACAGAGTGATAGATCTGGTCTATGCGAGTTCTGTCGAAGTAATCTATTATGGGTGCTCTCTTGAGATCAAGTATTTAGATCTGAGTGCCTTCGTAGAGTTAAAAATCAGCAGTTGAGGACATCATACGGCACTAAACACTCACTGTGCTAATGTTTGCATCCTTAGTTGCCATTATTAGCTTGAAAATGCCTTACTTTCTAGTTCGAATTTTCTAGATCTCGCCGAAACGAGTTTGCTTGGGTGTGGCTAGCTTGAAACCCTAATGAAGCCTCAGAGGTATATAGTCGTCGAGCTGCATTAAAGTTTACTTACTTGTAAGGGTGGTCTTTCTCCTGCACAAGTTTGACCCATCTATGTTTGTATTATATAAGGCCAAAGGCAGCATGGATACATACAGAAAAGTAGTTAATTTAAAAAAAACAAAGAAAAGTCATAACAAAAAGACTTTTCAAAGCACAAAGTAAAGAAAATTAAATAAAAGATATGCAAAACGGTGGATCATTGGTAATTTTACGACTATTCTCTATAACTGTCAAACTCTTGCTTGTATTAATTCTCTTATCCGTCCTATAGCTATTCGAGCAACTTCATTATGTTCTTTTTTGACCGATTTGGTGATTTTTCCCTCTATTTTCTCACAGGTTCCCTCTTGATGCTCGACAATGATTCTTACCCTTTGCGAGTCATGAAAGACTACAGCTCAGAAAATCTTTCTTATACAGATTTGAAGTCTTTGCTTTCGTCAATGCCTTTAGCCCTGCACTACTTAGCTAGTCTGCGTGCCTATTATAAAGACTTCCATTTGCCTTTAGCCGGCTACTAATCTTCTTTTCTTTGTGGTGAAGGTTCCTTTATAGACGGCTAAGGCTGTCTTTTCTGAGGCGATCTGGGCGTAGGAACCACTGGAGGATTGATCTCAATCACTGGCTAAGGTCTAGATTGGTTTTTAATGATCAGTTTTGGGTCTGGCTTGAATCCCATGCTTTACTCATACTGTGATTCGTATACATTTGAATCGAATTTAGGCATTTCTATCTTTGAAACTGATATGTCTTCGTTAAAGCCTTTAGATACTGCACTAATGCTATTCTAAGCGTTGAATTTGCTACGGACTATACTGCTTTACTTCTTGCGACCTACAGAGTTCCGCTTTAATTTGGGCGGACGATGCTTGCTACTACTCTACTAGACAGACTAGACTGTCTGAGAGTGCATTATGCCTGCCCTTTGAGCATTAAACTAGCTCTAATCTCTTATCTCTTTTTTGTCTTATCTCAGTTCCCTTCTCTCCTATCTGCCTTGTTTTCTTTACTATCTAACTTATAATATTTATTCTCTGATCTATTTTTATTTACTTTCTGGCTTGCCTTGGTCCCTATTATGAGTTTCTTGTGGCGTATCGAGTGCCCTTATGTACTTTGCAATATGTTTAGCAGACTAGTAATCGCTTCTTATGGTTTATAGACTTTCCTCATAGTTTTATTGTTTTCTTACTGGAGATATCTAGTTGTTGCTAAAGTAGTCTTTGCCTGAGCTGGTCTGCTTTGGTGTATCTTTTTTGTCGTATTTGCTAAGCATCTCGTTGTTGTGCTTTATAAAATTTAAAGCTTTTGAAGGAAACTGCAAATGTTGTTAGTACTCTCTAGCATAACTTGCCACTTGCCTGCTTTCGTCCTATTTGCCCCTGGTTTCAGTCTGGTATTCTTATTGTTAAAGTATTTCGTTGCGTTTTGAGGGTGAAAAGTGTGGAATCATCTTTTTGCCATTTTCTTCGCTAAAAGTCATTATGGGGTCTTCGTTAGATACATGTTTTTTCAAAAAAGCAGTCTAAGGTAATTTTTGTTCTTTTTCTTTGCTAGTCACTTGCCTTGAACTGCTTTTTTGTCGAGGATTGTTGTTGCTATTGTTATTGTTGATTCTGTTAGCGGCCTTATTGAATCCTCGTTGCGACTGCATTTTCTTTAATTCAATCAAATCTTATTGAAACTGGCTTTAAAGTTCTTCCTTGGCATGTTTTGATCGCATGTAGGCACTC
>Ga0169931_10014573_pt1 | contig 10626 bp, 13 predicted proteins | sample Kivu_15m_20L_FD_129675 | JGI IMG/M metagenome (GOLD analysis project Ga0169931, IMG submission 129675) | Freshwater microbial communities from Lake Kivu, Western Province, Rwanda to study Microbial Dark Matter (Phase II) - Kivu_15m_20L... | ecosystem: Environmental > Aquatic > Freshwater > Lake... | reverse complement strand
TATCCAAGCTGACAATGCGTGTGCTGTCGGCCTTACTAATGGAACGGTTAAACAAAAGCGTTCTAAAGCCATTGATATGCGATTTTATTGGGTTCGAGATCGCGTTAAAGCAGGCCAATTTGTCATATATTGGCGTAAGGGGTCTGAAAATGATGCCGATTACTTCACCAAGCATCATTCTCCCTCTCATCATCGGCGTATCCAATCTCGTTATTTATTAGATAGTTAGAGGAGTATATTTGATTGTTTTTAGCTTAGACCTTCCTTGTTTCAGTGCGAGGGTGTGTTGTTGGCGGGAATATTGTCTTTTCACTAGATCATGTGGGTCGTGCCAGATTTGCATTGACGTCCGTCAAATTCCACGGAGAAGTTTGTCGAATTCCATGACTGCGAAACAAATAATGTAAACCTCCTCATAATTTCTACATAACTTCAAAGGTTTCCAATCTTTGTGTTTACCTTGAAGCTGTAATCTTTTTAAAAATACATACACAGTACAATACAGCGCATGGATGATGCAAGACTGAGAACAGGCACCGCGGGCTGGGATTTTCGTCGTGAAGACAGCAGCAGCATTTTACATTTTACCTTTTACCATCGTCTGCTAATAGCTGTCCATAGGAGATAGTTATTATTCCGCCCAGGAGCCTAAAACTTACCTCAGCTAGGTCCTTTGTCAGATGGAAGAGCCTCTTGATCTCATAAGACTTTCGATTGATGAACGAGTTTATGTTAAGTGCAGGAATGACAGGGAACTAAGGGGGAAATTACATGTATGCGATAGATTTACTTCGTATTTCATCGTCAATATGTGCGAATCATGAATCTTATCTTGAATCCTTCTGTAAATGTATTGTACTATATTACAGGCATACGATCAACATTTAAATATGGTATTGGGGGACGTCGAAGAAACAGTAACGACAATTGAAATTGACGAAGAAACAGAAGAAGAAATAATTAAGAAGGCAACTCGTAACGTTGATATGCTATTCGTTCGAGGTGATGTAATTGTTCTTGTTTCGCCACCTTTGCGGACGGCATAATAATATTAACGCGCTTTTCGTTATTGTTAGGTGTACGTTGTCTTGTATAATGATTATTTTTCACTAGCTTTAGATTTGATTTTACTTAAAGCCGCTTCGTAATGATGCGGTATATGTCGCGATAAGTCAAGTATGCGAGGGTGTAGCCTCAACTCCCCAAACTCTAGCTGCGAAGCCTGCCTGATTGATATGAGATCGTCATCGTTATCTACTGCAATATATATAATCCTGCCTGGTGGATAAAGTTTCTCTGCGCTCATCATTTGCCGTAAATCCCGTACTGTATCATGGATCCAGTGTGAATCGGAATCTGTAGTGCTTTCTACCTTATTCGCAGTTCTTTCCAGTATCTCATTTCGCAAAACCGGGTTCTCACAAAGGTATCCGATAACTGTGGATAAATCTACTCACAAACCGAAATTATACCTCAAATGATATTTTCTTACGGAAAATTTCTTTGTAGACACACTTACCAGCAAGGTGCCCAAGACTCAGACATGAGAATGGATCACCGTCACCAACCACAGAGACGATTGAATCGTTCGATGTTGGATCCGAACCCAAGGGTCCGACACAAGGGCATCCGTATGCATAAACCTTTAAGCTTGGAAAGGTGTTTTTCCATAATGTTCCTAAAACTGCAGCAGTCCCCCCTCCAAGACTATGGCCTACAATAACGAGTTTGTAGGATGGATTTTCAGCAAGTTGAGAGGATATTATGCTTCGAGTCTCATTAGCAACGCCCCTTGCAGATTCCAGCATTCCATGATGTGCTCGAGCATGTCTTCTAGGTCTCCGAAATAAAGAGGAAAAATTTTCAGGACTTTCGTTGATGGTAAAATCTTCTGCGGTGCAGCATAAATCAGTAAGGATATCTTTGGCCGATAAAGTCCCTCGGATACATAAGACGATTCTTTCTCTTTCAACATCTCTAACTATAAAATAGGCCTTTTTATATTTATAGGCGGGTTAATCAATTAGTTGCTTACCGAATCAGCTTTCATTTATATGCTAGGAAGAATTTCGCTTTGCACTTACCGGGAGATGAGTTCGTGCGATCCAATTTTGAGTTATTATGTTTCGCTCATCAATACCAGTTCTTTGAGTTAACGCCTCCGTATCTCCAAGATGAAGTTGTTGTTTGAGGAGTAAATGTAGCTTCCATCCATATGCCACTCCTGCAAATACAGCATAGTGGGCTAGATCATCTATCAACGCTTGCTCCTGTTTTAAAAATTGTTGCGTTTCTATCATTTGACAGTTACTGGAATTCACGTTAGAGTTGTCCATTTTGTATTGTTGTAATCGAGAGAAGGCTAAGATCGACGCTGCAACATCTCGTGCTGGATAAGTAGCAAAGACATCTATTATCCCATGATCGGATACATTACTCAATAGCATCCATACGCTTTTCAAAGCTTTAGCTGTTTCTGGGCTAAAGATTTTATCCGTAATCTATGTACAAAAAGTGAAGGATATTAGACTCATTTCTTTCATGAATTCATATTAAAACGAGACGACACACCTCTTTTACGAGGATATTGTCGTTGAATAACGCAATAGATATAACCAGTCGGAGAGCAACAATATATCCTGTATACACTAAAAAATACTTGGCAAAACGATCTAAATCAACAGCGTTGGCAGGACATTTCCAGTTTTCTGAAAACATTATGAGGCGCCTTGCTTTCATATTTTGACCCCTTGGATCATAATCTTCAAGGCGGTTATACAGCGATGACGGGTTACGCACCAAATTAATAAGATCCTCATTCTGAAACTTCTTCCGTAAATCGAGTATAGTGTTTGAAAATTGAAAATCATCCCATCGATCGAATATCGATCCTGGATTTGAAGGTAATGGTGTATCAGTATTTCCTTTGCTAGCATCGTCATCTTGACCTTGGTTTGAAATTGAACGACTCCATGATATCGTCAAGGGTTTCCGTGGAGGTACTTGAGTATTTATATGTGTATTCAGTCTATCATCTGAAGATGAAAAGGACGATGCAAAGGCCAGGGTTGACCAGGTGTATCTACAAGTTGGCCTATCATATGCTCGAATCCAATGTAATACAAATACATTTATTGCATATACAAGCACTGGGTTACAAAATACTCTTTGATTGTTTGTTAGGACCATCTTGACATGATATTAAACACAGAGATGAACATATATTATAGAGTACAGTTGTAAACGGTGAAATAGCCGCTCGTAGCTAGAAGTGAGTCGCGCTAAAGCCCAACCAATCTCCTAGATCGTCGTCCTCTCGTCCTAAATGCCTTGATTTGTTTATTTCACGCTGAAGTTAGTGTCCATTGTGAATGGCGTCTTATTTCTTTTGTGCTCATAGTGTGATTGCGTCCGTTTGCGTTGATTATGTAGTAATCCTATTTAGAAAATCCCATAATTTTATTAAGTTGTTTAAAGAGAATGTACACGTTGTAAACTTGTTCATTCATTTATTCTATTATACTTTCATCACGTGTGCTTATTTTGAAGTAGCGGCAGCTTGGTTTCGAGCGACGAATGACATAACGGTATCGTGATTCAACCCAGCTATGGCGCATTTGTATGCCTTTGTCGTGATATGTTCTTTGGCCTTGTCTACGGACATTAATTCAACAGGACCGAAGAAATTGTTTCTTGCTTTCCCCCCCAGGGACTCATACCAAGATCGATTACTATTAGTCTTTGACGTTTCTCCGACAGCTCCAGTTTCCACCACATTTCCTGAATTATCATTATTACGAATACCTGAGCTCAATGTATCGTAAGCACAGCGTACCTTCGCGAATTCGTCACTTGCACGTTTGATTTCCTCGTCGCTTCTTTCGACACTTACAAAACGATCGGGATGTAAAGAAAAGGACATTGTTCTGTATGCCTTTTTTATTAACGATACGTCATTACAACCTTCGTCTAGTCCTAGGACCAGTCGAGCATCTGCTTTGGTCATGATGGTGGCTTCATTTCCACTTCCATTTTTGTTTCCTTTGCCCTCGATGACTGCATCATATACATACTTTTGAAACGAGTCTAGAGGCTCGACACTGTATTGTATTTGGTTTCTTGGTACTGAATTAAAAATGGGAGCTGCCAATGACGCAGCCAGATATATTTCTCTACAGTAAGATGAGATCACAGCTTGTACATCTGCATCTAGACCAAAGGAAGAATGACCCCGTTCTGTAGACGTTTCATAAGTATGAATAGGTCGAACGATGCATAATTGAGAAACGGGTATCCAGTCTGATATAGCTACGGATCCCGGGAGTGAAGGATTCTTTGACGTTGCAATAGGGACATATCGAGCGGCTACCATATACTCAGATGTTATTGAGTCAAGTAAGCCGGCGGTGTCGTCATCATCATCTACATCTACTGCACTGTCCATCATGGCTCTATTCGCTTCTCCTACTAGTTCATCATATAGTCTCTCCAGTTTAAGTAGTGAGGCATTCACATCAAAGGATGAAGTCGCACTCCCAGTACTCTTAGGCTTTGAAGTTTTGGCTGAGAAACCTCCCATTCCCATACCAGCAGCCATAAATCGCTGAGATGAAAATGGCCGCAGTTGACCATTCCTATTCAAGCTGAACCCTAGACAGGAGGGAGAGATGAGAATTATAATAGATATACATCTATTCATGATGGATAAGCAATGAGTATATATGAACTGATTTTCCGAGAAAAAAAGTGCGCACGACGGCTTTGTGATTCGTAGAGTACAGTAGGTCCTAATGGCTACTGGCCCTACACTGGCTACAAAATTGATGGCATGAAGGGAATAAAAAATAAAAGGCGCATATCCGAAAAGATTCTTGGATCCACGAGATAAATTTAGCTATGAACCTTGAAAAATCTCTCCCTATATCTATCATCAATATACTACTGTATCTCAATCGGTCATCTTCACCCTTATCGCCTTATACAAATCCCATCTTTGTCATTTGTTATTTATTCAACCCTTCGGAATCTTCGAAAGGCCATTGAAAATCCCTTAATAAACTCCTGTAGAAACTGGAGATTTTCGTTAACTCTGGAAAGTATACTTTCTTTGAACTGGAGATAACGAATGGGTCGATTTTGAACCAAATCGTCAATTTCGCTTGTCAACTGATGTATTGACTCATCTAATTCTAGCAAGGAAAATTCTCGACTCTGACATAAACCCTCAATATCATAGCAATCTTCCATAGCTTGCATAGATGCTCTAGTTTGTTGATGCCTCAGTTTTAAGTACCATAGGAACCAATTTCCTGATGATGAAAATGCGTGGGGTATCTCAAATGACAATGAGTTCCCACTACAAATAATAGACTTTATACATGGAATTTGAGACAATATGTCCGGGATATCTTGTAGGCAATTATTCCTTGCGTCAATGAATTCCAAACATTGTAGTGATACGAAACTAGTCGGGATGCTTTGTATCTTGTTATCTGCAAACAATAACATTTCCAGCTGTTGACACTGAGATAAGGAATCAGGCAAATTTATAAGTTGATTATTCGACACATTAAGTCTTCGAAGTTTGAGAAGGAGACCAATCGAATCACTTAATGTACTGATGCAGTTGTAAGATACATCCAATTCGATCAACGTGTATCGACAACCCGGAATTATTTGTTTTGGTATTTCATTCCAACTATGATGATTAAGATGGACTGCACCGGATTCATCCGGAACGATAATTTCGTCATCCAGATTTTCCATATTTGACTTGATATTTAATTGAGATAATTACAGTTTTCATTACCATTGCGTTTTTTTTTCAGAATTTTTTTTAACGATTTATTTTTAAAAACAAATGTACTTTTATTTTGATGCTGTCCATGCATATGTCATCCCTCATCGTCGGCGATTTTTCGTTGGACCACTTGTGGCTACAGCCAAATGAGCTGTACTCGGTTTGGACGACGACCCAGAGTTTTTTGCTGCAAGTTTCGCAGCCACATCCAACCGAGAAGCATCAGTCCCCGCGGCACCAGCTCCTTGAGACCCAACAAATGTTGTGCGAGCCTTCCGACCTCTTTTATTATACGATCGCTGACTTTTAGGTATCCATCTCTCAGGATCTGGAGGTGTTGGGCGATCTGGATTATACTTACCTTCCAGGGCTAATTTTTTCAAATATTCCTCACGTTTTCGAGCACGTCGTTCTAGTGCATGTTCTTTTCTTTGGGCTTTCTTTGCAACTCTAAGGAGATGACATATAAGATAAATGTGCGTTTTTGAGGATGAGAATTTCGTTTCTTACAGCGCTAACATACCAACGACTCCAATAGTTTAACATCAAGAGAACTTACCCTGAGTGAGATTCTGTGCCATTCACTCGTCGTCCTCCCATCAAAGATCCTGTTTTCGAGAGTCTAGGGATATTCATATTTTCTAATTCATCTCCACTCTTACCATCCGTTCCAATAATATCATCCCAGTCTACATCTAAGGAAGATAGATATTTATTGGCTTGATTCACATCTATATGCAACATAGCCTTGATAAGCTTCGCTTTACACAACAAGGCGACTTCATCATTATGTTTCAACTCTTCCTGGTTTAGAATGGATTGATACATTTCCGTGGCCTCTTGATATTGATTCATAGACATGGCCAAATCAGCCAAGTATAGACCTTTCGTCGTAGCCATGATATCACTGGACTGTTTTAACAATTCATTGCGCTTTGTATCCATTCCCAAAGTATCGTATAAAGTAGATACAGTAGCAATAGATGCTGGTCGTGATTTTATGGAAGAAGGAAAATTTTCCAAAGTTTTGACGAGTAATTGATCTTTCTCTTCTTTGGGTGATGAAGCCTTTACTACTACATGGTATTGATACAAGTTTAATTCTGCCATGGCATAATCAAGACTTGTACCCACTGCAATGGAAGGATCATTTTTCTTTGGCGAGAGTAATGTACTTTGAATCTCCACGATGGACGGACTCTCTGAAGTAGTAGTATTCGTCATAGTAGATCCTGTTCCATGAATCAGTGAATGTAATTCATTTTCAACCATGGCAAGGCGTGTCATCCATATACATACATCCTCCGGAAGACATGCGAATGATACACTCGTATTTTCTTCCACTTGTAATTGTTTTTGTTGTTGTTTATGATTTATACTCTTTCCACCACCACCATTTTTATTGGATTTTGTTGTGTCATCTTTTTTGTTGAATGAAGAAGATGTAGATACAATCATTTCCTTGAAATATTGAATATCATCTTGACATTGTTGTATATTTTTCATTTTCAAGGAAAGTAATATTCGATTATATAACATGATCCGTATTTGATTTGGAATACTTTTCTTATCCATGGAAACAGGTGGTAAACGTTTATATACATCTTCTGCGGTAGCATTATTCATATCACTCGATAAAATACTTTGTATGATTGCTATATTATGTTGTATAGTCATACGTATACCTGGAGTTAGAATACTACTACTACTAGTAGCAGAAGAGGAGGACTCAAGACGGAGTACATCTAAATACATTCTCATAGCATCCTTGACATGTCCTAACTGGAATAAACCATATGCTTTATTAGCACGAATCGATATACAAGGATCCTCTTCCTTTTCCTTGCTATGGCTTGTAGATTCGAATATTGATTCAGCCTTGTTTAAAATTTGTATAGCCTTGGAAAGGAAAGATCGACTTGTACTATATACAAGTATTCCCGTAGCAAGATTATATGCTACATCATATGGATACGAATCATGGAAGGATGTATCCTCATGATTTCTTTTTATAGTTGAAGACAAGGATGAATAATAGGCTTTCAGGATTGCTTCGGAATGAGGTACAAGTGTATGAAAGTAGGATGACATATCCATCATGACATTGGGATTCATATTCGTTGTAGTACTAGTAGTAGCAGTAAAGGTATGATTGGAAATGCAAACAGCTAAAGCATTGACAAGTAATTCATTCCATTCAGGATCCTCTTCTTTTGTTCCTTCTTCTTCTTTTTTTATAAAAAGCAAAGGAAGAGACTTTTGTAGAAATTTGGTATATAATTCCATGGCTGATTTCATATCATTCAATCGATAATAACATTGAGCTAAAAGATGTTGTTGAGTAGCTTGTTGTGTCAAATCATAATCCAGTTGTTCTTGAGACGCAACATGTGAAAGTATCATCTTTTTACAAACTTCATATTGATCTAAACGATAGTGTGCATACGCAAATTCTAAAGCACAGTTGACTGTACCTTGTTGTTGTTGTTGTAGTTTTTGACAGTAATCCATAACAGTGGTATACTGTTCTAATCTCAAAAGGGATTTACAATAAATCCTTTGTAGGGTCGAATGAATGGTATCTGGTAAACTGCTTGAGGGTGGAGGAGATCTTTCTTGTGATGATGAATTCATTAATTGTAGACATAGTTTACTGATTTCTTCATCGTCCTCTGACAAGATATACTTTTGTAACGTTTGTAATTCGTCATGCCACTTTGTTGAATAAGGTACATCTGCTGTTGCCATGTTATGATAATATGATGATGGAGAGAGGATTTGATGTCACTTTTCTATAATTCAAGTACTGCTATTGATCTTCCTGAACCCAAACGAGAAAAAAAAAGAAGACACAGAGACAATGAAATGGGAAAACGAGAGACACTGATGATCTTTTATTTAATGGCTTTGATAGTGTTGGTTGAGTTGGTTCAAAACAAATAGCAGCTTTCAAAGGCCTTCGTCGACTGTCCTGCTTACTGTACGTACGATGACTGACTGCCGACAGACCGTGCTCCGGGGGTGCTTTTCCGTCGGCGGAGCAGAGCGTAATAGTAAAAGTGGTGGTACGTACACAGTACCTCCCGTTTTCAACTGCACACTGCCTATAAAAACTAAAAACTGTGGATAAAGACAGCAACAAGCAACAAGCAACAAGCAACAAGCAACAAGCAACCCTCCATACTCTCCGACTCTCCATACACATTTCTCTCGCTCGTCAAGCAAAACAGTTCCAGGATAAAAAGCCAATCATCGTATTTTTACCCTACACAGGTCTGGTACAAACTCAAATCCTTATATATTCAAACAAAAATGAGTAGCAGTGGTGGCGGTGGAGGAGGTGCGGGGGCAAATAGTAATGCTCATCGTAAAATGACTCCCAAGGGTCAAATGAGTTCATCCAATTCTGGACCTGCCATTATGATGATGCCAGCCAATATCCGTTCAACTTTTATGCCTGATCCACCCTTACGATACCTACCACCACCCACCATACAACGACGACGTATTAAGATTTACATGGATTTACCAGATTTGTATGATGATGTAGATGCAGAAGATGGGGAAGAAAAGGAAGCTCAATCTTGGCCTAAATGTAAAGTGGGGATTACAGGTGTTGCTACTTATATGCAACACTTTGATCGCAGCATCAGCAGCAACAATAATAAGAATAAGAATAATACCAATAACGGAATATCGAAAGTGACCCATCAGGAACAATCGTCGAAAAAGGTCAAGATAGCAAAACAAAAATGGTATGAACAAAATATCTTGGAACCATTACGACAACAATATCGGATACATCAGAAGGAAAGTCCAGGAGAATACATGGGTATGAATTGTTATAAAACACTCTTTGTTGGACGATTAGCTTATGAGGTTACAGAACGTAAATTATTACGTGAAATGGAAGCTTTTGGTCCCATCAAGGATATTCGATTGATTTATAAGAAAGAACCAATGATTGATACTGAGAATTGTAAAGGAACAACAACGATGATGACAACAACAACGAAAAAATCAAGAGGATATGCCTTTATTGAATATGAAAATGAAGAAGATATGAAACGAGCTTATCGTGCAGCAGATGGAATGAAAATTGAGGGTCGTGAAATTGTTGTGGATGTTGAACGAGGACATACAGTACCTCATTGGTTCCCAAGACGATTGGGTGGAGGATTGGGGGGTACAAGATTAGGGGGAGTGAATATCAATGTTACCTATCCTGGTCGTTTTGATCCTACAAGGCAAAACATACCAGCAGCACCACCTACCTCCTCCTCCTCCTCCGGTCCTTATTACCCTCCTCTGAATATGGGTCCACCACCACCTCATGCGCATGCAGGAAATCGTATGATGGCGCCGTTACCACCACCATCATCATCATCAGCTATGGGACCATCTTCATCGTATCGTGGGCCACCATATCCTATGGATGATCGAGAACGTGGACCTCCTGGTCCACAAGGTTTCTATCCACCTCATCGTCCACCACCACCTCACTATGATGATCGTCGAGGAGGAGGAGGAGGTGGTGGTGGTGGATATGGAGGACCTCCACAGCGATTTGATGATCGTAGAGGCGGAGGAGGATATGGAGGTCCACCTCCTGAACGTTCAGATGATCGATTTATGAAACGGGGACGATCTCGAAGTCCAAGTCCACCAAGATCTCGAGATTCAAGAAGAGGAAGATTTTAATACCTATGGGCTTGAATGAAAAAAAAACACAGTATGAATCAAAAGGTTCCACTATGACTATTTTTTTTTAAATCACAGAAGAAAAAAAAAAATAATATATTTATGATTTAATTTTTAAGTAAGTA
>Ga0169931_10014571_pt1 | contig 10627 bp, 7 predicted proteins | sample Kivu_15m_20L_FD_129675 | JGI IMG/M metagenome (GOLD analysis project Ga0169931, IMG submission 129675) | Freshwater microbial communities from Lake Kivu, Western Province, Rwanda to study Microbial Dark Matter (Phase II) - Kivu_15m_20L... | ecosystem: Environmental > Aquatic > Freshwater > Lake ... | reverse complement strand
TCTTTTTGTGGTTGCGTTGTGCTCGGTGAAATCTGCCTTTCGCCACCAGGTTAACCCTTCTATTTTACCCCCCCCCCCCAGCTGGCTTTTCTTGCTGGATTATCAGGCTTGCCAGAAATCCCTGGGTGGGCACCTTCACCGCCGAAAAGATTCTCCCCGCCAATTCTTCACCACCGTGCACGGAGTGCCAAATGGCCACGCAGTCGCTGACACGCAGCAGTTTCATCAACTAACTTGCCTCGCAGGGGCCTGACGCAAGGTTTGGAACGATCTCTACGAGCGTTATGGGGACTGGGTCTTTCGCTGGTGTCGTCGCTGGGGAGCCTCCGAGTCGGACGCAGAAGATCTCACTCAGGAAACGCTGGTGCGGGTCTATCGCCATATTCAAAGTTACCAGCACAACGGTCCGTGCAGTTTTCGGGCCTGGATCCGCACTGTTGCCCGCACCACATGGTTGATGCTGCTGCGGCAGCGTTCCCGCCGTCCCGTGCTGGTATCACTCCAGCACCGGTCCTTCCAGTCAGCGGACAACGACAGCTCGCCGCTTGACATCGCCCAGATGTACCACGAGTTCTCTCAGGAGGCAGATCGGCTGGAGCAGCGAGAGCTTCTGGATGTCGCGTTCAACCGCGTGCGGAGCCGAATCAGCCCGTCGATGTGGCAGGCCTTCGAATTGCTCACCCTTGCAGAAATCGTCGCCGAGGACGTCGCTGAAATGCTCAACGTCAGTCGCGCAACCGTCTACCTCTGGAACACCCGCGTCCGGCGAATGGTTGCTGAAGAAATCTCCACCCTCGCCGATCACACCCCACTGACAGCTGATAACTGATAATTGATAGCTAACTACTGAAAATCGACCAGCTGAAAGGAGCTTTCACCTTGCAGACTTCATGCCCGACGCGAGAAGACTGGTCCAGGATGCTGATCGCATATCCAGAAGTTGAGCTGGACGCCGCGTGGGTCACCCACCTTGATCACTGCAACGCATGCTGGGCAATCGCAGGGGAGATCGCTGCTGCGCCGAAATTGACCGCCCACGTTCAGCTCCCCAGCCTGCCTGGTCGCCAGAGCTCGATCACTGCACAAGGTTATCGTGCGATTGGCCCGGCACCTTCCGACGATCTTCCGCACGGAGCGCGGCTCGGACCATTTCGACTGCTCACTCCGCTGGGGCAGGGCGGCATGGGATCTGTGTACCTGGCCATTGACGACCGCAGTGGTCGGCGAGTGGCTGTGAAGTGTCTGAAGCCGTCTCGTCGGTCTGCTGAATTCTGCAATGGTCTCGCCCGCGAAGCTCGGTTGTTGTCGCAGCTGCAGCACCCCCACATCGTCAAAATGCTGGAATTCAATTTCGATTACGATCCCCCCTATTTGATCCTCGAACTGGCGGTTGGTGGTTCCTTACGGAATGTTCTGCGACGTCAAACACTGAGCCCCTCGCAGAGTGCGAAGCTGATCGCAGCGGTGGCGAGAGCCGTTCACGCGGCCCACGAATCGGGAGTACTGCATCTGGACCTGAAGCCAGAAAATATCCTGCTGATGGACGGTTCGGAGGATCAGTTGCGGTGGACTCCAAAGGTAGCTGATTTTGGGCTTTGCGCCAGTCTGCATGGCGCGGGTCGGCTTGCGGATCAGCATCAGCATCAGCATCAGCAGGGAACGCTCGCATGGATGGCTCCGGAGCAGATATCCGGTCAGACCGCGAGACTGTGCTGCGCGACCGATGTTTATGCGCTGGGAGTGATTCTCTATGAATTGCTGACGGGAATGCTGCCGTTTCAAGCCGCGCAGGACGCCGAACTCAGCGGGCAGATCTGCTGTTGTCCGCCATGTCCTCCCCGCGATCTGTCTCCGACCATTTCCAGCCGGCTCAGTCAGATCTGTCTCCGCTGTCTTCATAAAGAGCCAGGCGACCGATTTCAGACGGCCGCCGAGCTCGCGGAGGAACTCGATGCATTCGTCGCCGGCACGGAACTCCGGAACTGGCCACACGAACGCTCAGATTTGTCCGGCGACCAAAGTTCCTGACATCGGTTCTGGGTCCTGGGCTGCTGGTGTGCGTCGGGATTCTGCTGGGAATCTTCATCAGCGGTCGATATGCATTCGTGGTGCCTGCCGCGTTTTCCCAGGCGGAGGTGGCTGCTGCTGCATACGAATCAAACGCGGACCGCGCTGTTCAGCTTGCCCAAAAAATACAGGAAGCGGATCGAGCCATCGAGCACTTTGTGCTGTTGCCGACGGCCAACAACCGGTCCGAGGGTGATCGCCGCGTGGCTCAGTTTCTCTGGAATGCCGCACTTCAGCCGTCAAAGGAACTCCTTGGCAACCCCCGATTGGTACACGCACTGAAGGATCGCGAACCGCAGACACTGCTGCTGGCGCGACTGCACGAAACAGCGGGTTTCGCTGAAGATGGCCAGCTCGGAGCGGCCGCAACAGCCTGGAAATCCGCCGATGAACTGGCCCGTCAACTGCAGAAACGCAATCTGCTCGATGAACGACTCCGCTGGCGCAGCTTTATTGCAGTGCGGTTGCTGGATCGCTGCATGACCCGACGCAACCGCAGCACCGAAAGCCTGAAATTGCTCGAAGATGCCTGGCAGATCTTCGGGCCTGGTGACCCCGGGCAGCCGGATGCGACGCCTACCTTCAAGTTAGTTTGCGATGATTTCCAGAAGTACATGCAGCAGCGGCAGCAGCCGTCAGCTCAGGTTTCGCCCCCCCCGTGGCAATCGCTGAAACAGCCACTGCCTTTTCAACTCCGCAAACACTCGCCAGAATCCCCTCCGCTGCCCCCGCCTGCGGCGGTTCACTGCATTCATCAGGAGACCAACACATGACGCGAACGATTGTACGGCCGGAGCGACTGGATCTGGATTCCCCGGGACGCCGGGACTACTGGGTGGCGCTTGAACATGACAGCATCTGGGGCGACCACCTCCTTCCGCTCACAGTCTTCGTTGGTCCGGAAGCCCGCGACGGTCAGGGGCTCGTCTCCTTCGGCTCCAATCACGGCAACGAATACGAAGGCCCGGTGGCACTCAAACATCTGGTCCGGGAGATTCGGCTGGCGGACGTTCGCGGCCGCATCATACTCATCCCGGTGCTCAACCCCGCCGCCTTCCTCGCCGGAACCCGCGAAAGCCGGCTGGACGACGGGGTCAATCTGAACCGGGCATTCGTTGACGGTGCTGGTCGCAATCCCGCCCTCGCCGGAATCACTCACCGCATCGCTGACTTCGTCCGCACGTACATCTGGCCCCGGGTACACATCGTGCTGGATCTGCATTCAGGCGGTGACGTCGCTCGCTTTTCCATCTGCGCCAACTATCACCCCATCGATGATCCGGAACTGGGCGCACGCATCGAAGATACAGCCCGCTGGTTCGGCACTCCATCGCTCATGGTCTACCAGAACCAGACACCTGGACTGCTTCCATCCGAAGCAGAGCGACTGGGAAAGATCACTGTCGGCACCGAGCTGGGCTGGGGCAGGGCAGTGAATCCGGAAGGTGTGCGTTACGGACGCCAGGGAGTACTCGCGGCGCTGATTCGTAATCATCTTCTGCACGGCACCATAGAACCCATTGCCCACCACAAGGCCGGAACGCAGCGCAAGCTGGAAATGGTCGATCGAGACTGTTTCATTCCGGCTCCCTTTGCAGGTCACTATGAACCTCTGGTGGAATGTGGCACCGCCGTTCGTCGTGGACAAACGGTTGGATTGCTGCACGACTTTGATCAGTTCGACCTTGAACCGTTTCCCTGTGTCGCCGCACTGGACGGCGTCGTGCTGGCTCAGGCCTGGGCCGCGCCGGTTCCGAAAGGCCAGCACATCGTTGTCGTTGCAAAAGACATTACTTAGTCGCGTTTCGCTCTGCAAAACGTTCTTCCAGCATTTTCCCCCGCGGAAGACATCAGACGAAACTCAGCTGAACAGTTGCACGACAACCTGAATTGCAACGCACAGCGCGGCACCGATGAGCATCCAGAGCAGGGAGGCTGAGCACAGGACTTTGTGGTTTCGCCACTTGAGCAGTTGACTGGCAAACGACGGTTTGTAAACGGACACTGGGGTGCCACAGAGCCAGGCGCGGAGATCGTTTTCGAAGTCGGCCATTCTTTGATAGCGGTCTGCGGGATTTTTTTGCAGGGCTTTGACGCAGATGGCATCAAGTTCCGGGGGGATTTGCTTTTTCGGAGCAGTGCTGCGGGGGGAGCGGACGGGATCTTCCTGAAGTCTTCGACGGATTTCCCGGAAGTTGCGGCCGCTGATGTAGCTTTCGCTGGTGAGCACTTCAAACAGGATGATGCCCATGTTGAAGATGTCGGAGCGTTCATCGACGTCGCCGGTTTCCACGGCCTGTTCGGGGGACATGTAAAACGGTGTGCCCTGAACATCGCCGCGGTTGGTGAGCCGACCGGGGATGTTCTGCTGGCCGCTGCGGAGCAGTTGATCGACTTCGTCATTGTCCTGCATGGTGGAGACTTTGGCGAGTCCCCAGTCCATGACCATGATTTCGCCGTAGTCTCCGATCATGATATTGGCTGGTTTCATATCGCGGTGCACGACGCCCTGGTTGTGAGCGAACGCGAGGCACTGAGCGCAGTGCAGCAGGGCATTGATGATTGTCTGACGCGGATAGCGGCTGATGAATTCGGGATCACCTTCGGCGATGCGATCAAGAATTTCGCTGAGATCTCGACCGCGGAGCCGCTTCATGGTGAAGTAGGCGTTGCCTTCGGAGTCGCGGCTGAGTTCGTAGACGGGGATGGTGCAGGGGTGAGGAATCTGGGCGGTGACGCGGGCTTCGCGGAGGAATCGTTTTTGGTAGGTTTCGAGGTTTTGGTACTGCGGCAAAAGGGTTTTCATCACGACGGTGCGGCCGAGATTTTCATCCAGACAGGTTCGCAGCAGTGCTTCGCCACCCTGAGTGAGCGGCTGGAAGTCTCTGTAGCGCATGAAGCCGTTGCGCACGTGCTTTGGAAGGTCACGGTCGGTATCGGCCATGTGAATGTTATCAGCCACAGCAGCACCTTTGAGGGGAAGTCCCTGAGCGGCCTCGAAGCGATTGCGAACTCCGACAAAAACCGGAAACGGACAACCGGAACTGTAGCGAAATCCCCGGAAATACCACAGTGGAAATGGGCATTTCGGTTGCATTTGCTAAGCTGCCCTGCTCTGTCCTTTTACAGTACCGCCAGTCTCTTAACCGATTTTCTCGCACTTTGTTGCTAGTTTCCCATCTTCTGCGTATTCTATCCGCTCTGAATTCGCGCACCGCAGCCCGAAAAGACGGCTCGACCGCTCTCTCGGCTCATGCCCATCCCAACATCCCCCTTCCGTCCACCCCGTCCCCGGTATCCCCGTCAGCCGCACCCTCAGCGGCCCGGCTCCTCCTGTTCCACTGCAGTGATACGAGGATCGATTATGAACGCGTCCATCAGGCAACTGTTTCCGTTCCTGCCGCAGTTCGTGCCGCTGCGGCCTCGTTCGGCAGCCCTGATTCTGCTCTGCGCATGGCTCCTGCAGCCCCTCCTCCACTCCCCCGCGGCTGCTCAGGATTCTCCACTCCCTTTCATCAACGGCCTCCGTGAACGCGGCTACTTCGACACCGCCCTCGAATACCTCGATAAACAGGCCACCAACACCAAACTCGCACCCGAAGTCCGCGACGTGCTCGACTTCGAACGCGGTCAGACTCTGCAGCAGGCCGGTGCCGCTTCCCGCGTCCCCGACGACCGAAACAAATTCTTCGCCGACTCCGAAGTCGCCCTGCAGAAGTTCATCACGGAACGCCCCCAGCATCCGCTGGCACCCCGCGCCAACAGCCTCCTCGGCGAACTCCTCTTCGACCGCGCTGAATCGCTCATCTGGGCCGCCGCCGACAAGACTGCCGCCGAAGAACGCGCCCCGCTGCAAAACGAAGCCCGAGTGCTCGTGGATCGAGCCAGGGCCATCTTCCAGACTGCCCATGACCAGTACAAAACTCAGTACGAAACCTTCCCAAAATTCCTCGACGAAAACAAGGACGAAGAAGCCTACCTCAAACGCCGCGACGCCGAAAACAAATACCTCCGCGCCTGGCTCAATCTCGTCCGCTGCACCTACCAGCGCGGCCAAACCTTCGACCGCGGCACCGAAGAACGCAAACAAACGCTCATCCAGGCCTCAGAACTCTACGAAGCCATTCACACCGCCCGCCGCACCAACACCAACGGGCTCTACGCCCGACTCATGCAGGGCAAATGTTTCCAGGAACAGGATGACATCGGCCGAGCACTCGGGATCTACAACGAAATTCTCGGACATCCCTCCGATGCCGACTACATGAAAACTGTCAAAGCCACCGCAAAACACTTCCGACTCATCTGCCTCAACGATCCCCAAAGAAACGACTTCCCGCTCGTCATTCAGGAAGCCACCGTCTGGATCCAGGAAAATCGCTCCCAGTCCACCACCGCTTCCGGTCTCGGCATCCTCTGGGAACAGGCCATCGCTGAAGAAAAATTGTCTGCCGGCCGCGAACTCCCGGAAAAAGAAAAAAAAGACCTCCAGCAATTCGCTCTTAATCACGCCGAACAGGTCGCCAAATATCCGGGCGCCTTCCGCGAACCAGCACTCAGCATGGCCCGTCGCCTCAAAGCAGCTCTGGGCGAAAAAGACCGCGAACCACGCGACTTCGCCACCGCCTTCGAACGTGCTCGAGGCATGATCGCACAAATCCAGCAGCTCACTGACGAAATCAATCGCGCAGCCGATGACACCGAACGTGCCACCAAAAAATCGGCCCTCGATAATCACCTCGCCGAAGTCGGTCGACTCCTCAAACTCGCGCTCTCCCTCCGCGAAGGCGACAGTGATCCCAAAGCCGTCGCGCAGACCCGCTATCTGCTCAGCTTCGTGCTCCTGCGACAAGGCTATCCGCTCGATTCCATCGTGCTCGCCCGACACGCCATGGTCCACGATCAGAAAAACGACCCCGACTCAGCACTCAACGCCACCGAAATTGGCATGGCGGCCGCCGTGACCGCCTGGAACCAGGCACCCGGCTCCGATCGCGATTTCGAAACCCGACTCCTCCGCGACGTCTGCCAGCAAATTCTCACACTCTATCCCCAGTCCGCCAAAGGTGGCGAAGCCCGTATGCGGCTCGGCAGCGTCTATCGCACCATGCAGCAGCCGCTCGAAGCCGCCCGCTGGTTCCTTGAAGTGCCCGAATCCGACCCGCAATTCGTCTCCGCACGACTCAGCGCCGGACAGTCCTACTGGGCCGAATGGACCCGCCGCTCCGCCCTCGCCGAAGCCGATCCCACCGGTAACCCCGTCTCCGCTGACGACCTTCAGAAATGGAAAACCGAAGCCCGCAATCTGCTCACCCAGGGCATCCAGCTGGCGCGATCCAAAACCGGAGATATGGTGCTGCCCTCCGACGACGTCGTCGCCGCTGAAGTCTCCCTCGCCAGCATCCTCAACCTTGACGGCGAATTCGCTGCCGCCATCGAACGACTCACCAAAGGTGCCGAATACTCCGTCGTCACCGCAGTCGGTCCTCCCGAAGGTGGACAACGACCCGAAGAAGGCGTCCGCAGCCCCTCCTTCGCCGGACTCACCTTCCGACTCCTCCTTCGCGCCTACGTGGGGACCCAGCAGATTGATCAGGCCATCACCACCATGGGCGAACTCGAAAAAGTCGGCGGCGAAGACATCCTCTCCGCCTACACACAGCTCGGAATGGAGCTCCAGGAAGAACTCCAGCGACTCACCGCCGCCAACCAGACTGATCGACTCACCCAGGTCCGCACCTCCTTCGAACAGTTCCTCCAGAAGGTCTACGAATCCCGCAACAAAACCGACTACAACTCGCTGCTCTGGATCGGCGAAACCTACTTCGGCCTGGGACAGGGCGTCACAGCGGATGCGACCGGTGCCGAAGGCTACTTCGAAAAGGCCGGCAACGCCTATCAGGAAATCCTCGATCAAAGTCTCGCCTCCACCGAAAGTCGCAATGCCATCTTCCTGAGACTGGCCCGCTGCCGCAGGCGACAGGGCAAATTTGCCGACGCCCTCAAACTCTCCGAAGATATCCTCACCCAGAACGCCATGAACCTCGACGCTCAGTTCGAAGCCGCGGCAATCCTCGCCGACTGGGGCGAGAAATCCGAACCGCAGCGGCTCACAGAATCCATTCAGGGAATCCGCGGCGCCGACGGCAAACCCGCCACCGTCTGGGGCTGGTCCGCTCTCGCCAAACGCCTGCAGCAAATCATCCAGAAAGACCCTGCCAGCGAATTCCGGCCCCGCTTCTTCGATGCCCGCTACGAACTCGGAAATTCCCGACTGCGACTCGCTAAAACATCCCAGGATAAAAAAGCCCGCTCCGCACAGCTCGGAGCCGGCATGGCCGAAGTCAACAGCCTCGTCAATGTCTTCCGCGATATCGACGACGTCACCTTCGCCCGCTTTGACCGGCTCTTCCAGGACATGCAGGCCGAAAATGGACAGGCCCCAACGCCGCTCTCCCGAACGTCCACGCTGCCTCCCACTGACGCCGCTGCCCCGGCAGACTCCCCGGCCGATGCTCCCGCCGCTGTCGCCGCCAGCCCCGCAGCAGCTCCGCCCACTGCCGCACCGCCCGCCCCGGAATCCTCGTCAATGCTGGGAACCATCATCGTCGTCATCGTCGGCGCCGGCATCGGAGTACTCACCTTCATGATGATCCGCAAACCCAAAACCCGCGTTCGCATTCCGGGCGAAGCCAAGCCCTCAAAAATCAGTCTCGATGTGCCTGCTGCCTCGGGAATTTCCTTCCCCGCCGATGTGCCTGCCGCCGTTCCAGCAACCACTGATTTCTCAGCATTTGCAGGCGTCGAGGCACCTTCCAGACGCCCCGCAGCACCTCGCACCACCGCCCGACCTGCAGCACCCCCAGCAGTCGTCTCCGGTGCAACTCCAGCACCCACTGATGCGCCTCCGAAACCGCGACCACGCCCTCCCGAAGCGGCACCCTCCAGCGGCACTCCCAAGGCCGCTCCACGCCCCGCAGCCCCAGGCACCGCTCCAGCTCGTCCCAAACCTCCGCAGCCCCCGGATTCTGCCACCGGCGAAGCCAAACCCGCCAGCCGGCCTCCCGGTCCGCCACCTCTGAAGAAAACGCCACCTCCGGAACAACCCGGCTGATTCCTGTCTGCACCAAACCGCCTTTCTGATGGATTTCCAATCCCGTTCAGCCCCGCGAGACTGATCATGAAGCACTTCGTTCCAACAACCCTGCTCTGGCTCTCAGTCCTCTCCGCTTCACTCTCTGCCGCCGATCAGGTCGTTCGTCGCAGCGACCGTGCTGTGCTCCGCGGTGAACTCACTGCCATGACCGTTGCATCGCTCACCATCAAACTTCAGAACGGACAGACGCAGGAAATCCCCGTTTCCGATGTCGCCACTGTCAAGTTTGACATGGAACCCCCAACGCTCTCACAGGCCCAGGCCGCCGAACGCAGCGGCTCGCTCGACTTCGCCCTCAAAACCTACAAACAAATCCAGCTGGAATACGGTGGCGATGACAAACGACTCGTCACCGACCTCAAGTTCCTCATCGCTCGTACTCAGGTGCGAATGGCCATGGCCAACCCCGCCGAAGTCGCCGCCGCTGCCAAAGCCATCAGTGCCTTCCGCACAGAAAATCCAAACAACTTTCGCTTCCTCGAAGCCTCACTCGTAGAAGCTGACCTGCTCGCACTCGATCCCGCCCAGGCCGACGCAGCCCGCGGTATCCTCACAAAGGTCCAGGAAAGTCCAGTCAAAGGTTACGCCCTCCAGGCCGGTGTGCAGCTGGGTATGCTGCTGCTGAAAGGCCAGAAGACCCCTGAAGCGCTTGCCGCATTCGACAAGGTGATCGCCGACAGCCAGAACGACCCCAACGCCGTCTCGGCTCTTTACGATGGACAACTTGGCCGAGCACTCTGTCTGAAGGCGGACGGCAAAGCCGACGAAGCCATCACAACGCTGGACGATGTCATCGCCAAAGCCTCCGAATCTGAAACCCGAACGCTCGCCCGCGCCTGGCTGCTCAAAGGCGACAGCTTCCGCGAGAAAAATCAGCAGAAGGACGCTCTCATGGCTTATCTGCACGTCGATATCCTGTACGGTTCTGAACCGTCAGAACACGCTGAAGCACTCTATCATCTCGCTGCACTCTGGGGACCTGCAGGCCACCAAAACCGCGCCGACGATGCCCGCGCCGTACTCCAGTCCAAATATCCCAACAGCCAGTGGGCCAGACGCTGATCCCGCAGATCCTCCAGAATCCCCAGAGCTTTTCTGTGTTTCGCCGTGAATTTCCCAGCACTTCTGTTTATATTCCTGTCCCTTTCCGTTCAGCACATTCCTCCGCAAAAGCCGGATGGTCTTCGGGAGACTTCCAAACATGACCTCAGTTCCTGACACGTTTGCTCGACAATCCACCGGTCGCCTCATCCTCAGCGGTTTATTCGCAGCCTGCACTGCTCTGTTCATGGCCGGGCTCCTGCAGACTCCGCTGCAGGCCCAGGACGAAATGGCCGCTCCCGCTGCCGCTGCCCCTGCTGCCGCCCCCGCAGCCGATGCGCCCGCTCCCGCCGAAGGCGCTGC
>Ga0169931_10014570_pt1 | contig 10628 bp, 12 predicted proteins | sample Kivu_15m_20L_FD_129675 | JGI IMG/M metagenome (GOLD analysis project Ga0169931, IMG submission 129675) | Freshwater microbial communities from Lake Kivu, Western Province, Rwanda to study Microbial Dark Matter (Phase II) - Kivu_15m_20L... | ecosystem: Environmental > Aquatic > Freshwater > Lake... | reverse complement strand
CCAATCCCCCGAAACCGCCTCCGCCACCTCCGCTCCACCCCCCGAAACTGCCGCCCCCTGAGTTGAAATTCCCCCAAGAGCCGGTGTGCTTGCGCGCTGCGGCATTGAGTAGTGCCCACGCCACCCAGAACGATACGTTGTTCAATCGCGCATGCCTCCTTGCCTTGCCCACTTGGATCATGAGCGAAAGGATGATGACTAACAGCACAATGGCCACCACCCCTATGATCTTGCCAAGCTCGGGCATCGGTTGGCCCTGTCCGGCATACTCACCTTTGGATGCACCGATTATCGCATCGCAACCGGCCACCAGCCCCTCGGCATACCGCTGCTGTTTGAAATACGGCTTGATCTCTCCGTCAATGATGCGTTTCACAGTCGCATCGGGCAGGGCACCCTCAAGGCCATAACCTGTGGTGATCCACATCTTCCGCTCCTCCATGCTGACGAGCAGAAGCACCCCATTGTCCTTGTCTGCTGCGCCCACACCCCATTTCTCGTAGAGGTTGTAGGTGTAATCAGAAATAGGATAACCGTCAAGGGTCTTCAGAATGGCTATGGCAATCTGCACCGAGGTCTCACGGTCATACGCCACAAGGGTCGCTTCAAGCTCTTTGGCCTCGGTGGGGCTCAAGATGCCTGCGTAGTCGTTCACCAGCCGGTTCGGCTTGGCAGGATAGTCCTGCCCCAACACGGCCATCGGGAGCCACAGCAGCATGGCACACAAGAGCGCTCTCATGCCACCACTACGTTGTTGGGCAGTTCATCGCAGTCATTGGTGCCGCGTGGGAAATGAGTAGCCAGTTTCTCGCCAGCAGCGCTGATTACGGCCCTTATCCCACTGGGCAGGTCGCCCTTCCGGAATTCCGCCAGCATCTCATCCTTCACTGAATCCCAGAATCCGGTAGGCACTTTGGTATTGATGCCCACATCGCCAATGATGGCGAATTGCCTGTCGGCCACTGCCAGATAAATGAGCACACCGTTGCGCTGAGCGGTGGCGTGCATCTTCAATGTCTCGAACAGATGGGCTGCGCGATCGAGCACATCCTCTGGGCAGCGGTCTTCCACATACAGGCGTATCTCACCACTTGTCCGCAACTCGGCCTGGTGGATGCTCTCCTCCACCGCCTTGCACACTTCAGGCGTGAAAACCTCAGCGGCCTTCATCAGAACTCGACTTTCGGGGCCTTCTCGGCACCCTGGTCCGCCTCGAAATAGGCTTTCTTATCGAAGTCGAACATGCCCGATATCAGGTTATTCGGGAACTTACGGATGTACGTGTTGTAGTCCTGCACCGCCTCGTTGAACTTCTTGCGCTCAACAGCGATGCGGTTCTCGGTACCTTCAAGTTGGGCCTGTAGATCCATGAAGTTCTGGTTCGCCTTCAGGTCTGGATACTGCTCCACCACCACCATCAGGCGCGAAAGGGCACCCGATAGTTCGTCCTGTGCAGCTTGGAAATTCTTGATTCCCTGCTCATCGAGTTTTGATGGGTCAACATTGATGGAAGTGGCCTTGGCCCGCGCCTCCACCACTGCGGTGAGGGTCTCCTGCTCAAAGTCGGCATAGCCTTTCACGGTCGAAACGAGGTTCGGTATCAGGTCGGCCCTACGCTGATACACGTTCTCAACCTGCGACCACTGGGCGGTCACGGCCTCCTCTTTGGAGACCATTGTGTTGTATTGGCAGCTTTGGAGCGATGTGCCCATCAAGGCCACCATCAGAATGGGGAAAAGACGTTTCATATTGATTTGTTGGTTGATGCAAAGCTACCTAACCAGCGGTCAGGCTGTTGGTTCGCTGGCGCGGATCTCGAGCACCATTTTAGCTCCATCCAGCACCCTGAACCGGTCATCGGCCCGGTGGCCTATCACCCACACTATATCTCCTGCTTGCTCAAGCACCTGAACCCGCTCTCGCTCTGGGCTGCGCACCTTCAGGTCGGTGAGCAGGTCGCTCACTTTCTTCCATCCTTTCATCCCGAACGGGCGAATCCTGTCCCCTTCTTGCCAATGCCTGACGGTGCATTTAGTAGGGTCGATCTTATCGGCATCTACCCAGATCACGCACTTCCCATCGGGCCATTCCCCGTCCCGTTCCCTCACCTCAAAACTGAGTCCGACCACTTTCGGGCCGATGTCTGAGATGTTGACCGTCATCTCGTCTGCATAGAAAGTCACGCTGTGCCGCCCCAAGTGGAAACGTTGTCCACGCGGATTGTGCAATGCTGCCACCATGCGCTGCAGCGAATCGAAATGTGGCTCGAAGTCTTTGAGCAGCTCGGCCAGGCTGAGCATTGGCGATGGCGACCTGAGCAGCGTGCCGATCCGGTAAGTAACGGGGAACGTGCTTTCTGCTTGCTGCAAGGGTGCGCTGGCCGAGGCCCACTTGTAAGCCATCTCGGTGGCCGCGTGCGCCATCTCGGTCTGATACCCCATCTGCTGTCGTGTGTGCCGCAGCAGACCCGGGTTCAATTCGCGTAGCAATGGGATAAGATGATGACGGACTCGGTTGCGCAGGTATTTGTCGGTGGCATTGCTGTTGTCATCGCGCCATTTCACGCCCATTTCAAGGGCCATTTCTTCTATTTCGGATGATGAGAAACCGAGAAGAAGCCTCTTGATGATGCCGTCCGTATCCCGCAACCCCACCAATGGACCGGGTCTGCCCCGAAGCAATGCGGCCATCAAATAGGTCTCAATTGCATCATCGGCATGGTGAGCCACTAGGAGGTGTTGGTACCCGTTCTCTCGGGCAATGGATCCGAGCCACCCCATCCGTGCTTTGTGGGCCATATCCTGAGTCGATGCGCCATCGAGTGCAGATTTGTCCATCGCCCATCGCGCAGAGAAAAATGGGATGTTGTACTGATTAGCATAGTCCTTCACCAAAGCCTCATCGGCATCCGACTCCTCTCCACGCAGGCCGTGGTTGAAATGCGCAATGGCCATCGCGATTCCGCTGATCCGACACAGTTCGGCCAAAGTCATGCTGTCGCGGCCCCCGCTCACAGCCAGCAACGCAGGGCCATCGGCACACCCTAAGCGAGCAAATTCATTCTTGAATCGGTTCAGGTACCTGCTCATGAGAACCGATTGATCAAAGCCTCCGCCTTAAGCAGACACTCAGCATATTCACTCTCGGCATTTGCGCTGATAGTCAAGGCGCTTCCCGTTGGGATGCGCAATCGGCCAGTAGTCGCATCAAAGAAAACAGTACGGATCATCACGTTCAGGTCGAAGCTCCCATCGGGCGCAAAATAGCCCACTGATCCCGAATACAGCCCACGGGCGAAGTCCTCGTTCTGGTCAATGAGTTGCATGGCCCTGATCTTGGGCGCACCTGTCATCGACCCCATCGGGAATGCACTGAGCACCGCTCTCAACGGATGGATTTCAGGCCTGAGTTCGCAGCTCACGGTCGAGATCATCTGGTACACCGGCCCGAGCGGATACACCCCGCACAGTTCGTCAACCCTTACACTCTCTTTCCGGGCGTAGCGCGATAGGTCATTGCGCACCAGATCCGTGATCATGATGTTCTCGGCCCTTTCCTTCGGGTCGTTAGCAAGGTCTGTGGCAAGTTGGTCGCCACCGGATTCCCTCCGTGCTGTTCCTTTCATGGGTTGCGACCATATCCTACCGGCATGTCCGCACATGAAACGTTCGGGACTGTGCGATGAAGCGAAACTCTCGCCCACCCGAACGAACGTACTGAAAGGGGCACCGACAGCTTTATCTATCTCTGCATGAGCAATGTATGGGTCGAAGCCAAATGCAGTGGCCGTGTGCTCTACACACATGTTCACCTCATAGATGTCGCCTGCTCTGATGTGGCTTATCAGATTCTCAAAAGCGGCCTTGTATGTCCCATTTTCAGGAATCTGAAATTTAATTTTCTCCCCTTGGTCCGGAGTCGTATCGGCTCGTTCAGCCCGATTGACAATGGCTATGATCTCTTCTTCTGTCAAATGGACGGACGAGAGGCGAATCTCGGTGTCTGAGATGCGATCGCTTAGCAACAAAGGACTGAATATCTGCGATTTATCTGACGAATCTCCTTGCCTGACTCCAGCTTTAGGTTCCAAGAGCCCGGCCAGACTATAGGACAGAATCACAAATGCTCCGAGTGGTGATTCATCGATCAGTCGTTCGGCCTTGGCAATGTCGTCCGGGTTCTCAAACCCGACCTTAGCAGTGCCCCCGAAACCCGCACGGAACCAATATATATCGGGCTTTCCTGCCTCATTCGGCAATGCAGACCCGTCACCATTGAGAATGACCACATGGTCGAACCCGCGAGCCATGCGCAACAGAAACCCGAGCGGGTCGTGAACCGTATGTTGGATGGTGTTCAGAATCTTAATTACCGGTCGGCTAAGATCGATGAACGGACTAACCCAGCTCACCCCCTCAAGGTTTAAGTCTGCGAAGGTCTGCCCAAAGTCCCGACTGCACTGACTTCGGACACTTAAAATCGGGATGTTATAGCGACCTTGTTTACAGACTTGATTTGTAGATTTACGCTCCCTAAAAATTGAAGGCAGTTAAGAAGCCGGACGAAAGACTGTGAGAACCTCTTGAATCGCATTGCCATGAAGAAGAATTACCTATCCAGAACACTTGCCATTGCGCTGCCAACCAGCCTATTAGCGCTGGGAGCCAATGCCCAGATGGTGAACGATGGTGCCAAGCTGCAAGTGAATGCTGGCACTTTCCTGATTGTTGATAACCTCGGTTTTCAGAACAACGCTGGGGGCCAGGTGACCAATGCGGGAGAGGTTCATGTGGATGGCGACTGGACGAACAATGAACCTACCGGTGTTTTCGGTGCTGCGCCAACCGCTGTGACGGGCGGCACAGTGCGCCTCACAGGTGGGGCTCAGAATCTGGCTGGCACTAACGCCACCAACTTTTTCGACCTGTCGTCAGAAGGGACTGCCGCGAGCATCAAGACCCTTACTGCCGATCAGAACATATTCGGTACCGTGACCATCAACAACTCGAAGGTCGCCCTGAACACGAATACCATGACTGTTGAGAATACTGCGGCTACAGCGGTTGCAACGGTAGGTTCAGGTTTTCTGATTAGCGAGGCGGAGTCATCTATCCTGCGTTGGAGGATTCCGAACGCCACCACAGGGAACTACCTTATTCCTTGGGGAACTACCACCGGTGCCACTGTGAGCATCCCTTTCCGTTACAACAAGACAGCTGGTGGTACCGTTTCAGGCGGTGGCCCAGGGGACTACACCGATTTTGCCACCTACGGCACCGGTTCGCTCAATACACCCTATCCTGTTGATGTCACTCACCTTACAGACGATTACCAACAGACCAGCCACTATTGGGTGATGGACAGGTATTGGTTCATTGAGAATAATTTCCAAGGCAATTACTCTGCCTATCCTGCCGTTTCATACACATTCGGTTATGATGACAACGAGATGTTGGCGCCTAACCATATGACAGAGGCCAACATTGTCGCGCAACGCTTCAACAGCATAGATGATCGTTGGCTTGACTGGCTATACAGCCCTACCGCCAATACCGCAGCGAACACAGTAACTGTCAACCTTGCTAATAATCAGGATTACCATAAAGTATGGACACTGGTTGATCAGAGCGATCCTCTTCCTATTGAATTGGCGTACTTCAAAGCCGATTGCGAGAACGGCAAAGTGAATGTTACTTGGACCACATGGACCGAGACTAACACAGCCCTTTTCACAGTTGCTCATAGTGCTGATGGTGTGAACTTCGAGACTGTAGGAGAGCAGCCGGCTGCTGGTAACAGCAACACAGTTCGCGACTACTCAATGGTTGACGAGAACAGCTTGGATGGCACATCTTACTATCGCCTGATGACCACCGATATCGACGGCAAGCAGTCATTCTCTCAGATTGTGGCTGTATCTTGTCAGGATTACGGCACCGAGTTCGATCTGATCAGCGCCTATGATGTTGACAACGAGAACATCGCCATTGAATTCACTGCCAATGAGAACGAGGTTTACACCATGCGCCTGATGGATGCCGGTGGTAAACTGGTGATGGACCGTCAGGGACAGGCCAACTCAGGCTTTAACAGAATGGTCATTCCTACTGGCAACTTGGCCACTGGTGTGTATGTAGTGAACCTGAGCAACGCTTCGAAGAGCCTTGCCAAGCGCTTGGCACTGCACTGATAGTAGCAGACTAGAATGAAAAAGGCGGGCATCACCCGCCTTTTTCATTTACTGGATGTTCAGAGTGGTGCACGCTTCCTTGGCCGCGATCTGCTCAGCTTTCTTCTTGCTGCGTTCGCGCCCTTGCCCGGCTTTTTTACCGTCTATCAGAATCTGAACGGTGAAAAGGGTGTCATGCCCCGCAGTAGTCTCATCAACAGTGTCGAAGCGGAATACATGTTTATTCTGTTGGCACCATTCAATAAGGCGGCTCTTGTAGTTGTCATCTTCCCGTATCAGCGTTTCCACATCGAGCAGACCGTGGCTTATGCAACGCAGCATGAACCCTTCGGCACATTCATAGCCACGGTCGAGGAACAACGCGCCAACCAAGGCTTCGAACGCATCGCCTGGCAGCGAGGAGCTGTTCCTCATGCCCGGAGTGTCGCGACTTACGAGCTCGGGCAGCCCGATCTTACGTGAAAGCTCGTTGAGCACTTTGCGGCTCACAAGGCGCGACCGTGCTTCGGTAAGGAATCCCTCGTCCTCAAAAGGGAAGCGCTGGAAAAGATACTTGGCCACCACTGCGCTGATAACCGCATCGCCAAGGAACTCGAGTCGTTCGTTGCTGGCGCGGAAACCGGCCTTTATGGTTGAAGCCGCAGATCTGTGGGTGAGAGCGAGCCTGTACAGGGCCGCGTTTCGAGGATAGACTCCCGTCACAGCATGAACCGATCGCATCAAGGCGCGGTCTGTGGAAACAATGGCGCGTATCGGCCCGAAAAGACTGAATCGGCTCAACCCTTGAACTTGCGCACGATGACCGAGGCGTTGTGCCCCCCGAACCCGAATGTGTTGCAAAGAGCGGCATTGACCACGCGCTTCTGCGGGGTGTTGAAGGTGAAATTCAATCGAGGGTCAAAGGCAGGATCATCAGTGAAGTGATTTATCGTAGGCGGAACAATATCATTCTGCACCGCCATTACGCAAGCAATGGTCTCAATTGCTCCGGCAGCACCCAAAAGATGACCGGTCATCGACTTGGTAGAGCTGATATTCAGATTGAAGGCACTATCACCGAACACAGTGGTTATGGCTTTGGTCTCAGCTATATCGCCCAATGGGGTAGAGGTGCCATGCACGTTGATGTAATCGACCTGCGAGGCAGTCATCCCTGCATCGTCCAATGCATATCCCATCACTTTGATCGCTCCCAGTCCTTCAGGATGCGGAGCTGTGATGTGGTGAGCATCGGCCGAAAGGCCACCGCCAACAATCTCGCAATAGATCTTGGCTCCTCTGCGCAGGGCATGTTCCAGCTCCTCGACAACTAGGCAACCTGCACCTTCTCCAAGCACGAATCCATCGCGGTCGAGATCGAACGGACGCGAGGCAGTTGCAGAATCATCATTCCGCTCTGACAACGCTTTCATGGCATTGAATCCGCCAACGCCTGCCTCGGTGACTGCTGCCTCCGAACCTCCGCTCACTATCACATCGGCCTTGCCGAGGCGTATGTATGTGAATGCGTCAATGAGTGCGTTGGTCGATGATGCACAGGCCGATACGGTCGTGAAATTAGGTCCGCGTAGGCCGTAGCGCATGGAGATATGCCCCGAGGCGATGTCGGCTATCATCTTTGGGATGAAGAACGGATTGAACCGAGGGGTGCCATCGCCAAGGGCGAACTGCGAGCACTCCTCATAAAAGGTGAAAAGGCCGCCAATACCTGACCCCCAGATTACACCGACACGGTCGTGGTCAAAGTTGCCTTCAACGAATCCGGCATCATTCCAAGCCTCATCAGCCACCACAAGGGCGTAGTGTGCAAAAGGGTCGAGCTTGCGGGCCTCTTTGCGGTCGAAGTGATTGAGCGGATCAAATCCCTTCACCTCGCAGGCAAACCTGGTCTTGAACTTGCTGGCATCGAAATGAGTGATGGGGGCCGCACCGCTTCGGCCTGCAATAAGCCCTTCCCAATAGGCACCTAGGGTGTTGCCTACAGGTGTGAGGGCACCCATCCCGGTTATGACAGCTCGCTTCAGTTGCATCGATTACATACAAAAGCCCGGTCGCGCGTTTGCACAGTCCGGGCAATGTTCAGGCCTTATGCAGGCCATAGGTCACTTCGCGTTGTCCTCAATGTACTTGATGGCCTGACCAACAGTGCTGATATTCTCGGCCTGATCGTCAGGTATAGCGATGTTGAACTCCTTCTCGAACTCCATGATGAGTTCTACAGTGTCGAGCGAATCGGCACCGAGATCGTTGGTGAAGCTGGCCTCAGGGGTCACTTCGTTCTCATCTACTCCCAGTTTGTCAACGATGATCGCTTTGACACGGGCGGCTATATCAGACATCTCGATGGGTTTTTGGTTCGTGGTGATTGAACTGCGCAAACATAACAAAATTGGCAGTCAGGTGACCGATAATATGATGAGTTGCTATGGGGGTAAAAAAAAGAAGGGCCCCACATGGAGCCCTCTTCATTCTGACACATCCGTCAGATCACTTCTTCACATCCTTTTTTGTGGAATAGTTGATCTTGAGGGCGTTGGCTTTGCGCAGTTCCTGCTTCACATCTGTGACGATACCCATCTTGGTACGCTTGTCCACTTTGAGGGAGTAGGTCAACAGCGGTACCTCGGCCTCGTTGGTCTCTGAGCGTACCTTCTCAACGTACTGTGGGATGTCCTTTGGTGAGGCAAAGGCATCGTCCAACTGCACGCGTGGCTCGCTACCATAGATGCGCTGCAACGGTTTGAGCGGAGCTCCAATGTAGATGTACGCTACCAGCGACTTACGTTCCAACTTGGTCACCTCCGTGGCATTGGGTTGCGATATCTGAACCTTCAACGAGGTCTCACGCATCACAGTGGTCACCATGAAGAAGAACAGCAGCATGAACACGATATCGGGCAACGATGCCGTTGAGATGGGCGGTGAGCCCTTCTTCTTATCCTTCCTTATTTTCATTGCGCAGCTCCTATATCCTTAGGTTCAGCCTCAGAGATCCTGTTCGGGTAGATCTTCCTTATCACATCAGACATGGCCGGATTGGTCTCCTGAAGTTCTTTGTACGACTTACCGAATTTCTCCTGAGCCAATTCATCGCGTAGCTCGTTGTAAGCCTTGGCCAACTCGTTCTGAATGGCGATGTACATGTTGTAGCTGGTGCCACGGTCGTTCTGCAACGAGATGACCTGCTTGCTCACCGGATAGCCTGCACCGAACGGGGCGGGGAAATCCTCGGGCTTGTACTCGGGCATGTCGGGGTTGTTCGGGTCGCTCTTGATGTGTGCCTTGGCCTTTTCCTTCAGGTCCTTGATATCGCCCCACGAATCATCGATGAGCAACTGATCGTGCATGTTGGCCAACACCACAAGCACATTGCGCTTGTTAACTGGCGGAGGCGGTGGCTGGTTCTCAAGGATCGGTGGCGGCAACATGCGCACGATACCGGTGTCAACGTCCATGGTGGTTGTTACCAGGAAGAAGATCAGCAGCAGGAATGCGATGTCGGCCATAGAGCCGGCATTGATTTCAGACAGTTCGCGTTTCTTGCGTGCCATGTCTTTGAATCACTTCAGGAGTTTAGACACTTCAGCATACACCGTAGCAAGCACCGAAATGAGGGCTAGGATGTAGAAAGCGAAAAGACCCGTATCGATCATCTTGGCAGTACCCTCGGTTATCTCAAGCTTCGAGGGATTGCTGGTGTCTCCGAGTGCATAGCCTATGCCGAACACCACAGCGAGCAGACCGATGCCGATAGCGGCATTCTTGATAGCCTGCGGTTTCTGGAGCATCTCGATCACCGGTGCGGCAATGGCACCCAAGGTGCCCACTGCCAACAGTAGGTAGGTGAACGGGATCCCGATATTGACGATTGCGTCTACCATGACTTTGTAGTTGTTATGGTTTTCGACTTATCAGTTCTTGTCGCACACTTTGTGCTTCACAACAATGTCGATGAAGGTGATAGAGGCATCCTCCATCTCGTTCACTAGGCTATCTGATTTGGCCATCAGGTAGTTGTAGAAGATCTGCAGGATCATGGCCACGATAAGACCGAACACCGTGGTGAGAAGCGCCACTTTAATACCACCGGCCACGAGTGAAGGGCTGATATCACCGGCTGCTTCGATAGCATCGAAAGCCTGGATCATACCGATAACCGTACCCAAGAACCCGAGCATTGGAGCGAGGGCGATGAACAGGGCGATCCAAGACATGCCCTTCTCCAACAGACCCAGCTGCACGCTGCCATAAGAGGCGATCGACTTCTCGACCACATCGAGGCCTTCGTTCACACGGCTCAGACCTTGATAGAAGATACTGGCAATGGGGCCGCGGGTGTTACGGGCCACTTCCTTCGCCTTCTCAATGTTGCCACTGGCAAGGGCAGAATCAATCTCGCTCAGCAGTTTCTGAGAGTTGATGGTGCTCATGGCCATGT
>Ga0169931_10014569_pt1 | contig 10628 bp, 10 predicted proteins | sample Kivu_15m_20L_FD_129675 | JGI IMG/M metagenome (GOLD analysis project Ga0169931, IMG submission 129675) | Freshwater microbial communities from Lake Kivu, Western Province, Rwanda to study Microbial Dark Matter (Phase II) - Kivu_15m_20L... | ecosystem: Environmental > Aquatic > Freshwater > Lake... | reverse complement strand
TCCCAGCTCCGTCTCACTTTGTTTTACTCGCGACGAATCGTCAAGTTTCAACAAAAGAGAAGGTTGCTCGGTTCTTGGAACAAGTGACCTTTGGTCCTACTCTTGAAGATATAAACAAGTTTAATGTCTCCAGAAGCTTGAATGGTCAATTCGCAACGTGGGTGAAACAACAAATGGATTCAAATATCACAGTACCCACGTACCATCGTGAATACTTTCGAGCACGTGCAGACAATCCCATTTTCCAAGCGGAGTAAGTTGCCCAATATTATAGTTTTGAGTATGCTATAAATTCATTTGAAGTCTCATCAAATGAGAAAATGATTTCTTAGAGCCACAAAATCAAACCGTCCTCGTCACCCATGTGAGGCTAATTCTCGATGGCGAAAGCATTCTTTCTTGAAAATAGACGGTGACTGGGAGAAAACACTAAGTGTTACAAAATATAATTCCACATCCTTCCTTCTCTCGGTTGAGGGAATCCCAAGAACTGTAGTTAATTTTTTTGGAGGGTGGTATGATTTCAATAGCACACATTTGACCTTAGGAGAAGGAAACTATTCGTTATCGAATTGGGGAGGGATTATGGAATATGTGGGTGGAATGTTTATTATAAATTACGAAAACGGACACCTATACGTTAAAGATGGCAATCCTCCTCTCTATCTACCCGAAAGTATTATTAATCGTTTTAACTCTACCATCAAAACATTGAAACTACCTGATCGACAATACTTTCAAATCATCGAAGCTTTTGATGACCTCATTCGTCCCGGATACTATCTTGGAGCAGGGTACCTTTCTACCGTAAAAAATACAGATCCAAAATGTTCGATCACAGCTCCCAGCATGAACATAATTGGAATACTTCCGGATAATGAGCAATGGTATTATGATGCCCGATTAGGCTTAGACCAAAACACGATTGACCAACCCCTGAACGATGGAAGTGGGACAACAGGAATACTCTGTCCAAATGTAGCCAAGAACTTTTTGAATCGTAAGTTTGATCATCACAACCAATCTGTTATCCATGTTATATAGTCTGCATACGATTAAAATATTTTGTTGCATTGGCGTAAGTCGATAAATGCACGTTGTCTACATCTGCATGTACGCCCTTCACCACACCAAACGTACCTATAAGATTAAACGAATCAAGTCTCCGTCTTCTATATCAAGGATCAGGGCGTTATGTATACTCTATAAGACAGTTACGTGCAGAAGTAGGGGTCGTCGCTTCTCCCTGTAGTCCTGGTATTGGTCATCGTTGGATGATCATTTACTCTTCTTCATGTCCAACTACCACCGGAATCAGTACTGACACTGTAAATGCTCTGGCGAATGTTCTGAACAATGTCTATCCAGAAGTAGTGGTGAAAAGAAACGATGTGTATATTGATGTAATAGGAATGATGTCGGGTATATGTGATGCATCAAACACTAAAACGATTGGAATGATGTTTGCAGCTCTAAATTATGCAGGGAATACCACGTGCTACAAGCATATCCATCCGGATGAGGGGAATGTATATGATTTTACATACTGGACTCGACCAGACACACATCCTGGTAACGCAGTGGCCTCAGCTGGTGGTCGACTTTCTCCGATCGCAAAATGGGCTGATTATAATAATACCTTCACAATCCCTTTCCCAAGTTGGCACACAATGGATCGCTGGGAAAATAATAAGGGAAAATTTGAACTCATCGGACGATTCTCTGACGATTTAAATTTTATGGACTTACCCTCTATGCTAAGGACACAAGCAGTGGCTAATTTATTTTCTCCAAAGTCGAGCATAACTCAGGCTGTAGTTGTTTGTGGATCACAAGGAGAAGTCGCGAACAATTCTTCCATTCCTAATGTGTTCAGTTTCGCAAATGGTACGTCATCTGCAGCATATATCCACTATATGTGTAGAATATTTGAACACATATTCCTTACGAATTTTTTTCATATAAGTGGGCCTTTCTATTTGGGACGAGCACTTTAGCCTCCAAAAAGCAACGACATGGAATATGATCACATTGTCATCTCAGGATCAGTTGAGGCAACGAATGGCCTGGGCTTTATCCCAGATATTCGTCGTTACCTCGAAACAAATCAGTGAATCTGGATTGAGCGAGGCGTATCTTAACTACTATGACATATTTGTCCGTCATGCGTTCGGGAGTTACAGAGACATCTTGAAAGAAGTATCGCAAAGCCCAATGATGGCTGAGATGTTATCATTCTTAGAGTCAAAGAGTTCAGGTACGCACGTAAAAGTGCTCATGCTATAGCCAATTTTCATGTTAATAATAGAGCTCATGCATTATATACATGCCACTGTGGTGATCTGATTCAAACCGATTAAAAACCAGCATATGCTCTACGAATGATGAATGGACGTGTAGCCCGTCCGGATGAAAATTTTGCAAGAGAAGTCATGCAGCTTTTCTCGATCGGAGTACACCTTTTAAATATGGATGGTACTTTGAAATTTTCCGCTAGCACCGGATTACCTATTCCCACCTATCGCAACTCTGATGTTCAAACCTTCGCTCGAGCCTGGACAGGTTTCCTTAGGCAGTCAGATAGGGGAAATATTGAAAACTGGAGAGATCAATATCTCAACCGTATCGATCCCATGACAATCAACCCCAGCTGGCGCGACGTATTTCCAAAGATGGATTTGCTTGGTGGATACATAGGTGACTCATACCCACTTTGTTCCGATTTACCAAAGAAGCAATTTCTGAATATTGGTGCCAAGTACATATTACTTGGATCTTCAGCTATTCCCGAGTATCAAACTGTTGATGAATGGTGGAAGGAGAGTTGGTGGAAAGCAAATAATAATGTGCTAGTGAGCTTTTCTTTAAATAAAACATCCTCATCATTGTATGCCGCTCTTTGCAATGCAGGCGCTGATGGCAAGTGCCGCTTTCAATCAGTTGTTACACTGAATCAAAGACTTAGCTGTAAAGATCAAGAATGTTTGGTAGACGAACCACGGTCAGTCCTTGTCTCGGATAATCCTCCTATTTATTATGAGTATATCCGGCCTGCGTGCGTTGAGCTTACATTTTACAGTAACGGGCGACTCGTTCGTGATAACTCTGGATACGTATGGCCTGGAATCTGTGCTAATCCGGTTGTAGATAAGGCATATGAAGCTTGCTGTTCTGGTTGTGGGAGTTGGGGATGTGATGGAAGCTTTCTGTGCCTCTACACTGGAGAGAGAGTCTTATACGATACAGCGGTAAATAGATGCACGTCAAGTAGCAAGATTAGCAACGGGGCATTATGTAATTGGACGTATATTGATGATGTATTTGCTAGTCACGGTTGTTTTGTGCAAATTCCGCAGTTCGTCAATTGGCATTGGACGAATCTAACTTGCTCAGTACAGGTGAAAGGTAAGACAATATATTTTACTCCTCTACATTGACTTACGCTGCTGAATATGATGATGATGATGATGACGACTATCGATCTCTATTCGGTGCTCTCTTCAACGAATTAAATTCATAGTCGACGACCTTGGGAAAATGGCGGTGGTTCACGTACCTCCTCCTTTAAGCGGCAGTATCCTTCATGATTATGATCTCGTCAACAATAACTTTTTCCCAGTGACATGGCAGACTTCCGCATTCCCATCCCCTACCAATAATTGCGGATCTAACGTATGTACTCTACAAAGTGGATCCTGTTTATGCAACATCGCTGTCGTCGATTCAGCTGTCTTCTCCGCTCGACCAAGTGTTTCTGATGTTACAGCGTCTTTGTCTATAGGTAGCGCACCGCCCTCTTGGTTCGGCTCAAGTTATACTCTCACGGAATCAGCTAACGGTGTTGATGTGTATCAACAGAACGCTGCGTCGTCGTACTCGATGAATACGATATTCGGAGTCACTGTGAATGGCCAAGCGAAATTCTATAAGAATATGAGATCAATGATCACTATTGGAAGCGGCAGCACGACATTTACAGCTCGAAATCCTCCTCACTTCATGAGTTTTTTGGTACAAGATAGAAGAGACGCTATGTACGAAACCGACGCTGTTCTCGATCACTATTTTTATCATCCCAACGTTGCTCCATTCATTTCTAAGCGGATTATTCAGCGCTTCGGTATTAGTAATCCATCGCCGAGATACATCGCCCAAGCCGCTACAGCGTTTACCACAGGATCTTACACATCTCAGGGACTTACGTTCGGTGACGGTAAGTATGGAAATCTAGGAGCCATGGTAGCTGCAATCGTATTAGATCGCGAAGCGAGAAGTTCCGTCCTCGACTCCGATCCGACGTTTGGGTCGATGCGAGAGCCCATGATCAAGCTGATAGCGTTTCTTCGTGCAATGAAACTTGAAACTCGGTCTACTGTAAAGCAGTTATCGCTTCCATTCTATGAATCCAGCACTATCAGTCAGAAGCCTCATGAAAGTCCTAACGTGTTTTCGTTCTTTCTTCCCGATTACACGCCTTCTGGAGCCATCAAAGACGCCTCTCTTGTCAGTCCTGAAGCACAAGTACATACAACGCCAACTTTAGTCAGTTTTTTGAACGGTATCATTTCTTTGGTGGATCTTGGTCTAACTAAATGCTATGGAGGCTTCGGACAACAAACAAAATGGGATCCTTGTGTGATTGCAGATCCATCTCATTACAATCCATCAGCTGAATCAGAGGGAATATTAACATTCATACCATCCTCGTCCGATCCTATAGTAATTGTTGACGAACTTGCTCTACTTCTAACCAGTGGTCGCTTAAGCCGTGAGTCCCGCAAGACTATAATAAGCATCATTGCCAATGAGAATAACTTCACCAACAGAATCAGACTGGCACAAAAACTTATTGCAGCGTCACAAACTTTCCATACCACAAGTCTCGTACAGCCGCTGCTTAGCAATAAACCAGAGTTTCAACTTCCATTGCCGTCTGGAAAACCCTATAAAGCTGTAATTTTCGTCAACCTTGCGGGGGGACTAGACTCCTACAATATGCTCATGCCCAAATCTCAATGCATCGGTGCTGGGGGTAAGGATTTGTTCATGGACTATAAAACAGTGCGGGGTGAATTAGCTATAGATAACAGCACGACTCTACCGATCAATGCTAGCTCATCTATTATGAAACCACAACCTTGTAGAATCTTCGGTCTCCATCCAGCAATGACCATAGCTCAACAGCTATACAATCAAAAAGATCTTGTTTTTCTTGCAAATGTTGGTGTTCTTCAAGAATACGTCAACAAGACGACTTGGTGGTCTAAAACTACGAAGACCAATTTATTTGATCATGTTATTCAGCAAGAGGAAATTGCCCTGGTAGATATTTTCAGGAAGAGTGCAGGCCTCGGTGTATGTGGACGCATGGCAGATGTGATAGGAGATTTGGGGTACAATTCAGGATCATCTTCAGTTCTAGGTGTATCCAAAGGTACTGACACAAGCTTAGTTTTATTGAAATTGAAGACTTACTAACAAATATGTATGTGTCTAACATGAACATTCAGCGTTAATGTCCAAGCAGACTCAATTATTTGTCATGGATCCTAAAGGGATACAAAAGTTCAACCCTATTCCATGGGCAACTACTAATTTTATTAGCCAAATAAAACAACTAAACAAAGTTGAACAAATTGGTAGCAGTGTCTATGGGAAAACGTGGTCTGATCTTTTGCTCCGAGCGTTAGGCGAAAATCAATTATTATTTGATGCTTTCGATCAAACAAAACTGACTACTGCATTCTCGGAATATAACGATTTATCAAAACAATTTGAAGCTGTCTCTAAAGCAATAAAGAATAGAATCGTTCGTGGTGTCGACCGAGACGTATTTTATGTTGAAACAGGGAACTTCGATACGCATGCAGACATGAATACGCTTCTAGGCAGTCGTGCGATGGCGATTAATGAAGCATTTGGATCCTTCGTCGCCGAGATGAAAGCTCAAGGTCGATGGGATGATGTAGTTGTTGTGTTTGTGTCAGAGTTTGCTCGCACTTTAGTTCCCAACACAAGCGGCGGGAGGTAAGAAACCCCACGATTACAGTAATTTGTTGGCACACTGCGATCTTTATTATAATATATTTGCACATTTTTGCGTTTAAAAAAGTGATCACGCATGGGGTGGGAACTATTGGGTAGCAGGCGGTAGTGTCGATGGAGGCAAAGTTCTTGGTGAATACATCAACGACTTTACAGAGAACAGTCCACTTATGGCCGGTAGTTCTGGGATCGTTATCCCCACAACTAGTTGGGACCAGGTATGGGAACCTATAGTGAGGTGGTACGGTATCACCAAAGAATCTGATCTAGATTACGTCCTCCCTTCCCGTAAAAACTTTGTCGGTCCTCTAACTGGAATTTTCCCCTAGAAATTTCGTAGTATTAATTAAATTTAGTTCCATACCTTATACCTACCTGTTTCTCCCCTCTGCATATCACCGTCGTTGTGACCATAGGTCACCTAACGCTTTGATTTTCAAATCAGTTTCCTCCTTTAGGCGAATGAGCTTGTCCGTTTCGGATTTAGATAAAGGAACTGGGAGTAATATACCACCCCGGAGTCTTGCCAAAGCTGATGCTATTTCGTACTTCCTAGGTCGAAGAGCATAACCAATGGTTGTCAGGACTTTCCATTCATCATCTACCATGTTTCCCAACAAATCAGAGAAAGATCCACCGGAATTATCCATCTCCAACTCAAACATTTCAATGAGGTCTTTGATTGATTTGAACGAGTTCTCATTTGATTTCTGCATTATCCATTTTACAGCTAAGGCACATCCTATCACTTGCCATATCCTTCCAGCGATTTGCTCACACTTGGAAAGATCAACAGAACCAAAATCGTCGTCATATTCATCGTCTTCCTCTTCCACTCCACAATGTTGAAAATCACTCACATTCGGAGTGATGGTAAATTTCGCATCTCCGCCTTGATATAATGCCAAGGTTCCATTGGTAAAACGTTGAGCGTTCTGTATGTAACGATCTCTAGGATTAATATCATCCATGGCAAGCCGCGATAATTGTTCATTATTCCCTTCATCTTGTGGTTGCACTGTTGGCACATGGCTATCACTCCTTCCATCTTCATACTTCCTCCATTCTAGTCGATGTACTACACCTCTTCCTCCATATTGAATGTGATTGTATGAGAATTGATGACTGATACTCCTTGCTCGTTGGAGAGCATCATGAACTTGATATTTTTTATCCATTAATATTACATTATCAGGTACATCCAACCAATCTCCAATCCCTCCAATTACAATAACAGAAGAGATTTGACGAGATCGATACAATCCGTTGACTCTATATAGTAATGGGGTAATTGTTTCATCCTTCACCAAGGCTCTGTACAAGATTATTGAGTTTATAAGCAAGAAAACAAGGACAAGTCATTCATGTTTAGACCCTTGTAGACAGATGATAGAAACAAAAATAACAGTTACATAAACATGTTATACCTCATTCGTCCATCACGAGCCATGAAATTGGCTGCACTAACATCTTCATCGATAAGTAATGCTGTAGCTCCAAATTCTATAGCTTCTATAACATTACTTGCTTGAGACGTAGATCCAGATGCTTCATGAGTTGAAAATAAGTGTCCTGTTGGATAAGCTACAGTAGATTTCGATGGGGATACTTCTGTTTCAACATCTTTTTGTTGATGATGAAGTTTCTGTTGTTGTTGTTGGAATCTCTTTGTAAATATAGAAGAAGTAGGATACATGAAAGCAGTAATATTACAATGATTGACATATCTTCCATCCTCGGAACGAACAAATAAGGCATCATAGGCAGTAATACATAATTCTCTACCATCTCCTTGAATTTTATCATAGATACCCATGGATATAGTTCGTAATAAAGTCGATTTACCATGAAATCCTCCACCACAAATGAGTGTGACACCCTTGGGTATAATCATACCTGGAATGACAAGTATTGTTGCATTTTCTTCTTCTTGTGGTGGTGATGATGGTTGTCTCGTCTTCACCATACCCATCCTAGAATCATCCTTTTGATTAGAATCATTCTCCATCACAATAAATTGATTCCAAAACCCAAGATTGATATGTAATTCTCTATATAAATTACAACTTTCTTGAGGTGCGATAAAAGGTATTGCATATTCCTTACTCATGGGTAGTACACTATTTCCTGATTTACGTGGTAATATAGATCCATTGGCTATAAAAGCTACAGCTCCTACTAATCCTTGTGTTTTGTTGTAATGATCGTCATGATTATTCTTCTCTTGATCCTGTTCTTTCACAATAGTACTTTGAGTAGATGTAAAATCCCACTTTGTCAAAACGGTAGTCCGTATGTACGATTGTAATAAAGTCCATGCAATATGAGATACTACTTTCGGTTGAATGAATTGAATAATCCATGTTACATATTGAATGATAAAAGGTTGTATGTATGTGTCAAGTATATCTTCCTTTCGTGCTTGTAAAGCTTGATAATAATAAGAAAGACAAGTGGATGAGGATGAAGACGACTGAATGGTAAAGGATGTAAACGTCACTCGTAATTTGACACATAAATGGGTCTGTGTACAATATACATCCGTTCGTTCTAAAATATAAGGTAAAACAGTGGATGATGATAATGATAAAGCACCCGTTCCTCTCTTTTTAAAATGTTGCTGCTTATGAAAAATAGAATCGAGTTGTGCAATATGACAAGTACATGCAAACAAGTCCTCCAGCTCCTTGTCCTTTGGATCTTGATGAAGAGAGTGACTATCCTGACCATGGGTAGGAGTAACAAATGGAATGACACGACTTGTCATCAATGATTGCTCATCATCTTGTTGTTGTTGATGTGAATCCGTAGCATGACGATGCTGATGCATGGACATCATCCCACGTACAAATAAATCTGCCAAAGCAATACGTGCTTTATGTCCAGCTTGATGAAATTGTTGTAATACCTCCGACGATGATGATGAAAAGAAAAGTCTAGGATCCTTCAATGGACATGAAACCAATACTAAATGACTCAACGTTGGTAGTGATGAATTATTATTATCACCACTACTACTACTACATGGATCTGGAAACCATTTTAAAATAAATGTTTGTGGTTGACTATTACTACTACTATTATTACTGCTTCTTGTCATGATTGATTCAAACCATCATCAACTATACATGTATGATAATGATGAGTATTTTTTTTCCCTTCGTTCTTTCTGGAATATGTGCATCAGATGAATCATGTTGATGTCTGTAGTCTGTAGGCTATGTACTGAAGAGCCCGTCGGTTAGAAACACTGGATTCCGTAGGATTTTCGGAAGTTTCGACAAAGGTACATTTTCGACCCAGTCGTGCGTCATACTGTTATTATTCTCCGCGCCGAGAACGATACGCAGCATCAGCTCCACTTTTTTTTAAAAATAAAGACGATTGAGGTGACCCCAACTGAACTGAACTGACCTTGTACTATTCTTGACGTCTACATATCACACTGAATCCTGTCCCAGTAGTACTGTCTATCTGTGTATCTTATCTCCACCCGAAATGAAAGGGAAACAACATGTTTCGTCCATATCTAAAAATCAGTCTAGTCATAAACGACCCATCAGTCACATTACCAACACTGCACCAGCAGCAGTAGCAGCAGCAGCAGCAGCAGCAGCAGCAGCAGATCAATCATCTTCTCATCATCATCATCATCATCATCATCATCATCCAGAAAATAGTTGGCCAATACGACTGTATCGCTATATTCCAAGTAGCGGATGGGAAAGGTATCAAACAGCAGCAGCAGCAGCAGCAACTGCAACTGCAACTGCAAAAACAGACGAGGATCATCATAATACTACAACACTGTATGCAACACCGAAAAAGAATTGTGTTGAAATTAAAAAATTACGGTTACGTATACACCTTTTCGCTTCCACAACAATGACGGGGACGTCCAAAATGGCTGTGGATACGACTGCAAATCATGGAATTTTGAAACAGAATTCGGGAAAAGAGGTGACAACAAAAACAGCAACTGTTGATGGGGAGACAAGTATAACGAATACTCCTATTCCCACTACTCCTCCTACGATGACTCATCATCATCATCATCATCGTCATGCTACAGTCGTACAACGTCAAGATACACTTTTGATTACATCATCCCGGGGAAATATTGGTGCCATTGTTTTGAAATTTGATTCATTCATGGATTGTGCAGCTTTTACCCATCAATTGGTAGTTTTGAATTCATCATCATCATCACGGACAACAGATACTGTTTCTACAACCATCGGTAGGAACAGTACTACTACTACTCCTCTCTCTGTAGTCGATCCCATGGTACAAACATATTTGATACAAATGATACATGATCCAAATTTTAGACAATTTGTACAATATATGGATCATTTGATATGTTGTATCCCTGGTGGACAGGACATGTTATTGAATTCTTCATTATTATTGTCGTCATCGTCATTATCGTCATTGAATACTACGTCTACAATACCACCAACTCCTACTACTGGTGATGCTACTACTACTACTACTACTACTACTACTACCAAAATGATGGACCAAGATAGATGAGGATACCCCAAAAAGAAAAAAAGAAATAAAATGAGACTAAAACTAAG
>Ga0169931_10014565_pt1 | contig 10629 bp, 13 predicted proteins | sample Kivu_15m_20L_FD_129675 | JGI IMG/M metagenome (GOLD analysis project Ga0169931, IMG submission 129675) | Freshwater microbial communities from Lake Kivu, Western Province, Rwanda to study Microbial Dark Matter (Phase II) - Kivu_15m_20L... | ecosystem: Environmental > Aquatic > Freshwater > Lake... | reverse complement strand
TACAAAGCTTGAAGCTTTAAAGCATCGCCGCCCTAGCTCAGTCGGTAGAGCGTCGCTCTCGTAAAGCGAAGGTCGCGGGTTCGATTCCCGCGGGCGGCTCCATGAATTGAACATAATTCACAGATATTCGAGCGCAGTCGGTGATGATTGTTTACTTGGATGCAATATTTGGATGCAAACTAATCCGCAAGATGTGTGAAGCATATTAGCAATTTCTCTTCTCGACGCTGTTATTGAATGGTTTTGAACACTGCTTCTATCTGCCAGCCATCAAGGTCAGTTAAGTAAGCTGCATAGTAATTGGGTCCAAAGTCTGTCCAAACTATTGGAGCACCTTTATCCTTTGCACCCATTTCAATTCCTCGCTTATGCCACATGTGCAAGCGACGAAGCATCAGCGATAAAAGCCATAGTGAACCTGCACGGAAACCAAGTGGAGCATTAGAAATGCGCGACACAGGAATTCGCCCAAGGCAAAGTAAGGATTTTCAATCTCTGTCCGTATATCTGCATCATTGGCCAGGATTAGCGAGCCCAACAGAGAATTCAAAACAATTAAACGAAACAAGTCTGTGATCGATGAGAACTTGGACTCGTTCGATCCAAGTCTATTGTTTTGGTGCTAATTTTGACATAATAGCACGACCCAAGTTTAGTAATACTCAATTTTAATATGATAGAGAGTTGGAGCCTTCTAGCCATGTTCATGAGGAAAGTTTCAATTATTCACATTTGATTCTGGATGGGTGCTAAAATAAGATGGGAAGAAGCCGTCTAAATATGAGGAGGAGTCGTGAAGTATAAAATTGTCGATAATTTTTTAAAACCTGAGGACTTGGAGTATTTACAGGCTAAGTTACCAACCTTGAAGCCAAAGCCTGATATTCCAACCAGCTTCTATAGTAAGAAAAGTTTGGGACCAGATCAAAATACAATTGATTCCGACAAATTATTACAACTGGAAGAGCATTATGTTCCGCATGCAATGGAAATATTACGGGAGCTTGCCCCACGCAAAATTAATCTAGTGGATGACGTTGCATTTAATCTACAATCTACTCCACCCCACTATACGTATCCAATACACTTGGACAGTAATCAAAAAGTTTTAAGCGGAGTTGTTTATCTACAACCAACAGAGAGCACGGGTACTTTTCTGCACAAGAATTCGAGAGATATAAAAGGCGAGGAAGTGCCTTGGAAAGTCAACAGGGCCTTTTTCTTTTCAAGGAATCCTGTCGACTCATGGCACTCCTATAAAGGAGATGAAGTTGGAGTTCGTTGGGTATTAGTTTTCAATCTACTAACGTCTAAATTGAGAAAACACGAAATAAAGGATAGAGGGTTTCTGAAGTACACCCTGAGCCGTATTAGAAAAGAATCTACTCAGGGGGTAGAAACCTCAATGAGATAGCAAGGGAAGGTTATAGATCTTTTTCTTGCTATAAATAGCAGCAAAATTACACAAAGGCCTAATTTTTCTTTGGTTTGTGTCTGACTTAACGTTGAATGCGAGGCAACACAATGAATGAATCGACAGCTATCGATAGATTAATAAAATTTTTACTTCAAAATCTCAGGAATAGAATAAATGCTTTAGGGTAATTGGTACATTAGGTTGATACGAACAATCATTAATGTGAGTGAATATTGGTTTTACAATCCTAAGCTAAAAAAAGTGCTAGCTGATTCCCTTTGCCAGTATGGCAAGTCACCATTAATTTTGGATGTGGGCGCAAATCAAGGCCAAAGCATAGCTATGTTTAGAAATGTTGCACCTGACTCTGAGATATTAGCTTTTGAAGCTATACCTGAACTCGCACAGCAGCTAAAGAATTTAGATTTAGAGAATGTGAGAGTGTTTAACATTGCTTTGTGTGAAGCTAAGGGTAAGACCCATTCTATATCTCTAAATTTCATGAAACATCGACTACAATCCCAGTAAGATTGGATTCTAAATACAATAAGTTAAAATCCATAATATTGGGTATCAAATCAAATAAAATGTATAAAGAAATTACTGTCAATTGTGACACCGTGGATTCAATCATCAACTCTCTTAAACTAGATACTGTATGTTTAATGAAAATTGATGTAGAAGGAGGTGAACTAAAAGTTTTAAAGGGAGCAAAAAAAGCTTTAGCGCAGAAGAAGATGCATTATATACAATTAGAACGTCATGTAACTGACTTACGCAAAAATGATTCAAAAGAAATTCATGGTCTGTTAGAAGGTTTTGGCTATATTCGCAAGAAGAGTATTAGGCATTTGTTTGGTAGTGTTTATGATGACTTTTACTCATAAACGTTTTCCAATGATTAGATTAGCTCTCGTACACTAAAACATCTATAAGTGTACTAAGTACAGCTAAAGCTGAGACACTTAAAAAAGGCAGTTGATGTTTCTTGCTTTTTTGTTATTATATGACGATGCAGAATTGCCGAGGAAAAATATGTTAGAGAATTATGAAAAATGCCCTTGGTGTTCCAGTGCCGTGTTTGAACCTTATGTAGGCGAACCAAAATTTTCAAGTGAAGTTAACCATTATTTATCTAGTTTTGCTAAAAAGATGCTTTTATCAAATCCTGAATTGTTGAATTTATTGCGTGAGTATAGGTGCCTTGAATGCGGTACCTTCTTTTTGAACCCTTGGTTTACTGAGGAGAGTGGTAAATGGCTTTTTGGGGAAGAGAAATCTGTCCATCGGGCAGGATGGTCAGACTTTTATTCGGATATTAGAACCAAGCACAACGAAAAGTATGGACTGGCACAGGCATTTCTTGAATTTATGGGATCTAATGGTTTAGGCGTAACAGAATATTACGAAATGGGATGTCCTGTTTATGGCTTTTTTCTACCTTTCAGGAAAATAGGTACAGCGACTCCTCTCACCAAAAATCTTGAAGTTGATTTAGGCGAAAATTATTACATTTTTGTAAGAAAGTTTCTCGATGAAAATGATTGGGGTAAAAGAAGATTGATAAGGCTCTTTTTACGCCTAGAATTGATGTTTTCCTTCAAATTGGGACAAGTTTCTAAAGCAATTCATCAGATGCAAGTAAAGTCAAAAAATAAACCTTCAGAAACAGATAAAAAGATGATGCAGCGATATGGCAATTTCTTTATCCAGCAGGCTATCCAGGGAATCAAGAGGATTGGATACATAGAACATAACGAACCTTTTTTTTGGGGGAAAGCATGCTTCGGTGAAGTTACAAGCTGTAAAAATACATTGATTGGTACAGTTGAAGTCAATAGTACTAGTCTTGAGAGGCTCAATAGTAACAACACGAAAGGAAGGTTGATTGCCCTTCACAATTTTTTGGATCATGTTGCTAAACCAAGAGAACTCCTCAATGAATTATTCTTAAAGTGTGAGTATGTGTTAATTGTAACACATAGAATGAGTGTCGTAGGTAAGCAACATAGATATATTCTCAATGAAAATCTCTTTAAGTATGCCGCTGAAAATAACTATCAAATTTTAGATATCACTGAGAGTTTATATGAACTTGCGGGGTTTGATGTAGGAAATAACGATTTATTTTATCTGATTAAAGTTAATTGACGTGCGTATTGTAATTCTACAAGGTGGGATTGGTAATCAGTTATTCCAACTTTCCTTTTATTTGTACTTAGTTAAGGCAAAAAGTGAAGAGAAAACTTACTTATATAGTGGAAATGTAGCTCGAGGAGCACTTTCATCGGAAGAATTGCTAATGGCTTTAAGTTCAAGCCGGAAAGTAAAATTGTTTTTTGGATTGAGGAACCATTTGGTGAGTCCAAAAAATTTTGCAAGGGCTATAAATTATGGAAGGCGAAGTAGATTTTTTAATGAATATATTTCATTTGAAGAATTTCAGGAAAAGCCATTCTTTCGTGATATTGATAATTCACATAAAATACTATTTAGTGGGTATTTTCAAGACATATCCATTCTAGAAATAGTTGCTGAGGACTTAAAAGAAATAATTACTGAGAAGCTCTTAAGTGTAACTTCAGATCTTAAAAATAGACTAAATCTGCCGAAAGATTTTGCAGCAGTACATGTGCGTGGAGGAGACTATTACACCCAAAAAAAGGAATTACATAGGTTAGGAATATTACACAAAAAATTCTTCAGCAAAATCAGAGAATTGGCAGGTGATTTACCAATACTTTTATTAACCCAAAACAAAAATCAAATTACAGAGATGATAAGTGATATCAATCCAGATTTCATATTAGATGGTAGTACGTGTAGCGCATTTGAAACACTAGCATTATTGTCTGATGCGAAAGTAATGCTGGGCAGTAATAGCTCCTTGTCATGGTGGGGATCTTGGCTCGGAACCGCGGGAAGAAAACTATATTTGCCGAGCGATTGGGATCCCACAGGAGTTACTATTAAAGAGTTAGGTCTTTATCACCAGAGGTTATCTCTTATCCCGCCAATATGGGTGAAGTAAAATCCGTGACACTAAGTAATAATGTGGGAGATTTAGAATTCGACAATTTTTGCATTACAAAATATGTGTCCTATGTATTAACCTTGCACGAACGCAAAATGAATAGAAAAACTAATGGGCTAGGTCGCAGACAAAATAATCAACAATTGATTATTAGATTAATAAATCTAGATAACAACGCATCCGATGTGTATACTAGCCAAAGAGGATCAAATATATGACAACAAACTCACACACGTCTTCAAATTTAAGCAAAAATAAGGGGTCAGACAGCGCTATCGTTTTTTTAATTATGGTGCCGGGCCCAGGTACTCAAGACTATTCGTTAGAAGCGCTAAAACGTACCATTTCCCTAAATCCTGGGATCATATTCAGGATTGTTCTTGGGTATTTTCCTGAACACCAGATAGATAAAGCGAAATTCACTTCGACTTTCAAGAATATATTATTTGTTGAAGGTAATGAAAGCGATTTACCACAATCAATTCAGAATAACGGAAGTGTTCAACATGGATTTCTTTTGAACCTAATACTCAAATCCATAAAGGCTAAAGCCCTAGACTACATTCTAGTTCTAGATCCCGATTTTTTTATTATAAAGAGAGATCTAGTACAAGAAGTTATTAATGAGATGGACGACAAAGCTCTATCTTTTTATGGCTCACCATACTTGCCACGAAAGGTAGCTGATTTTTGGGATTTTCCAACGGTATTTTTCTTTCTGATTAAAGTAAATGAGCAATTACAAATAGCGGAAATTGATTTCTTGCCAGAAATAACGAGGCATGTTGAATATCAAAAGAAATTCAGTTCTAGAGTGGGAGTTAAATTTATATTAAGTTTGCAATCAAGAGTTAGTTTGTCGAGACTGTCATCAAATCATGCAAGAATAGTTAATGCTGTGTTAAATTATGCTAGACTTGTATTTGTTGGTCCATCCAAGGCCCCTGGTGATACTGGTTTTCGATTGCGAGAGCAGTACAGGAAAAGAAGCAAATTTGGAATGTTCCAAGTTATATCCCGAGAGCAATTCACTACTTTTAGGTTACCTAAATTCAATATAAGGAGCTATATAGCGGCAAATGTCGACTTACCAAACGATGAGGAATTTGCTTGGTGGCACCTTAGGTATCTTGGCCTGAGAGAGGGAAATCACTTAGGGATCCAACCAGTAATTTACCTGCCGCTTGTCTCGCTTCAATTTCTGCTTTCTTTGCGAGGTGCGAAGCAATCCCATTCTTGCTCACACATACTTACTCTAAATGATTTGCCGAGCCCATTTCATTCAGTGTTGTCCCAATTCTCGCCATATGCTGACTTCTACGCATTAAAAGGAGAACTTTGTGCGATTCATTGGGGTACTGCAGGACGAAGTACGTTTGCATGTGACTCTGAAAAGCTAGAGGATCTGGAATCATTAATGGAGTCAGATCTATAAATGCCTTCATAGAACTAGGTATAGCCGATTGTGGCTAGTATATAGCGATATCAGCTAAATTAGACTTATTCAGTAAAATGAACCAAGGTATAGTCACCATTCAATAAAATGATTAAAAAATGAAAAAGAGATAATCTTCCATATTAGTTATGACGATACATAGCTTTAGATACTTTCCCTTCTTATATGAAGAAAACTACTGAGCATTTGTTGGATTATCAAATTAAAGACTACGTAAGCGCTGTGACTATCAATTTTTGTTTCACGACAGTTTCTAAGGAAAGTTTACAATCCGAAGCGAGCAATCAGTATAAATAAGCTTAAATTACCAACTAATCAATTTTCTTTGAACCAAAGCCTTGCATGTGATTACGTGCCATTCTTAAGGCTTCTTCAGCGCTTATTGGACGAAATAGTTCAGGGATACTGACTTTTGAATCTTGAAAGTCGAAAAGTGATTCAGGTAATGCGTCATCAGCTTCTTTAATAATCTCAGAACTAAAAATTGGAAAGGATCTCCAATTGTAATTCGAACATAACAAAATAGCTCTTGGGTTATATCCAAAATCTATTACTCGAAAGACAAAATTCTCTGGAAGCTTTGAAAGCAATAACCCAATTTTATAGATGTCACCATTCCATGCAGAATCTGAACTACCGGAGCTCAAAAATCGAGACTCAAGGGCAAATTGTTGAGGAGTTAGTCCAGAAAACTTGTCTTTCGGTATTATGTCATCAATCAAGATTATGCCAGAGGGTTTAATGTATCGCAAGGAGTTTTGAAGATCTCGCCAAGTCTGATCAAAATGATGTAATCCATCTAGATAGATAACATCAAACAATCTATTACAATGATTTTCGAAATAGTTATCTGAAGTACATCGCCATGACTCTAATTTCCTTAAATTAAGGCTGAAGTATTTCGGGTAAGGGTCAACACCAACCTTCACCTTGGATTTAACCGCTTCAAACGTGGAACCTTTTTTAACACCAATTTCCAAATAAATTGCATTTTTCTCGTCAGACAGCACATCATTGATGAAGGCAGATGCTTCTGTACCTTTTGCTAACTTACTAGGGAGTATTAATCTCTTCCCAAGAAGTCGAGTAAATACAATGTTTAACAAAGTAAGCAAAGTTTTTGAAACACTGTAAAGATTAAACTTCAGCAGTTTCTTTTGATTTAGTGTGTTAGGTCCCAGTGAAATCACAGCTGAATTATACTCAGAGATATAATATCAAACGACTAAATGACAAAAAGTTATCATGAACTCAATTAAGGTATCAAACAAGAAGCTAGGGTAGAGATACACTCGTATGAAGAGCGCGCAGTTTAGGTGGGAGCAAAAATAGGAAGGGTGTTTTGAAACCCCACGTGTAATGGACAAAAGGCGCGGGTCAGCGCCACCCTCGAGTACCATTACCTTAATTCCCTAAGGCTGCTTAAGGCAAACTTCAAATACTGCTTGGAGAGTAAGGTTTGAGAAATCATCTAAAGGAAACTAACCTAAGGGTCCTACATATCATCGATAACAACTGCTCAGGACGCTACTTTCAAGATCTAATTCCAGGTCAAGCAGAGATTTATGGTCAAGTTGGCCTATTGACTTTTGAGCCCTCGACACGACCACTCTGGATTAATAGTTCAAATATTTTTTTTATTACGGGCTCCAAGGCTAACACAAATTTATTAATAAAATCTCTTTGTGTCTGGCGTGCAATGCGCCTCTTTTCGCCCGATGTTGTTTTTACTCACCTTCCAAAGTCAGCAACCCTAGGTGCGATTTTTTGTCGAGTTTTCAACAGACAAAATATCTACGTCAGGCATTATCTTGACGAACACTGGAAGATGAATAAGCCTTGGCTACGTTTATGGGATATTCTCATTTGCTTTACTTCACGAAATATTTTAACGATGTCAAATGAAACTAGATTGTGGCTAGAAAGGAAAGAAAAAGTCAAAAAAGACAAGATTCGAGTTATTGCGCAAGCACTAAATGTTGAAAATCTAGAATTTGATTCTGAAATCGTGAAAGCCATACGAGAAGAAGTGAAAGAGGTTGAGAACTCTCCTCAACCCTTTATAGGAGTATGTGTAAGCAGATTCTCCCAAGGTAAGGGGCAAGAATCCTTAGTTGATGCAGTATTTGAATTTAAAAAACAAAGTCCTTTGAATTTAGTTATTTATTTCTTAGGAACTGGCGACTCTTCTTCGTTAATAGAACACATTAAGGCCCTCAAATTAGAAAGAGTTTGTAAGGTTGTGGGGTTTACCTCAGAGGTACTCTCCTATATAAAAGCCGCAGATTTTGTGGTTCACCCCTCAACAGTGGACTCTTTCAGCCAGGCGCTAATGGAAGGCCTTTATTTGGGTATCCCCGTGCTTGCTGTAAGAGCTGGATCGGCAGAAATCCAAATAAAAGACGGAGTAACTGGCTGGCTGATTGAGCGCTCTACATCAATTGAACTTCTGGATGGATTACTTCTAGCAACTAGCGATAGGTATAAATTACAGCTGATGGGGATCAGGGCCAAACAAGATGTTATAGAGCGATTTCCCTTTGAACAGATGTTGAAAGAATATCGTACCTTAATAATTGATGTCATTTCAAAAGAGTAAACTTCAGATAAGACTTTAGGGCCATAAGAAATATACTAAAGAATCCGAGAGAGTACTTGAGAATTCGACTTAATCGGGGAGTTGTATTCCAATCGAATTTAATGAGAAATCTATAAGCTTTGAGTAATTCATTAAAAAAGGAAGAAAGAGACCGAGTGCTCATATTCTTAGTATGTCTACGATAGATAACAAGGTTCGCTGAAATAAATCCTATCTTAGCAAATTTGGAAAGCCTAGCGGAAAACTCCCAGTCGGCTGCATTCGATAATTCAACATTGAAATATTGGTTTCCAATTATTTCTCTTTTTATGAGCGCAGAACTTGTCGGTAGTATAATAAAATTAATTCCTGGAAATCGGATGTATAAATCATAAACTACTCCATCAATTTTAGGTTCCAATATTTCAATGAGGGCTCCTGTCAAATCCCTGACTTCAACGCCACAATAAACAATATCTAACCCTTGGTTGATCATTGCTTGTAGTTGCTGCCCGAGTTTTTCAGAATGCCATAAATCATCTGAGTCTAGAAAAGCAACAAATGCGCCTCTTGCCTTTTCGATACCTAAATTTCGAGCACTTGAAACACCTTGATTCGACTGGTAAACCTTTACAATTCGGTTATCTCGATAGGATTCGATTACATCACGAGAATCATCCGTAGAACCATCATCAACGATAATTAGCTCCAGATTAGAGTAATCCTGAGTCAGTACAGAATCAATTGCTCGACTTATCAAATGTCCATAATTATAATTTGGCATAATAACACTCACTAGCAAATCCACTTGTGACGATTTTAAATGTTTGGCATGCATCGTAATCACATTCTATCTTTATTCTGACAGCCAATGTGCAAGTGAGCGAAAGTTTTTAGGTTTTAAAACTTATTACTGTCTTTTGGTTAAATGAGCAAGAACGTATGCAGAAGGGCTTAGTCTTGTCAACGGTAGAGGTGCCAACTTAACTTCGAGTAATGACTGGAAAATATTAAAAAAATGTTATTCCTGACAAAGAATCTCAGGGAAAATTACCCCGAAACCACCATTTTTCTTATGATAAATCGTACTTTTGGGCTTTGTTAAATAAGCTATCGTCTTCGCCTTTCTAGTGCAAAAGCCTCTTCTGTCGATTTATGGAATGAGCTTGACCTTAGCCTGTGATATTGTTCTAATGTGATTGGTGTGCCCCGCAACATAAACGGAGAGCGAATCTTCTTTCCTCCGAGAGTGAGTAGATACTTTCCAAGGCTTTACGAAGTGGGAAAGTGGGAGTTTATTGAAGCTTATTGCCGCGGAATATCGCTAGATTTAGGGGCTCACATTGGTTTATTTACTGTAAAAATGTCAAAAATAAGCCAAATTGTTGTTGCAGCTGAACCCACCTATGATTCATTTAGTTATTTGACAGCTACCCTTAGATTAAATAAAGTCTTTAATGTCGTAGCTCTAAATTCGTGTGTGTCAGACCATGATGGCATTGTTGACTTTTGTGAAACAGACAATACTGCTTCATGCTTAAATAGTACTTCATCGATAGCAAGAGCTACCGTTACTAAAAAAAAGAGTTTTACAATAGACTCTCTACGCATCCCATTTGACTTCATCAAAATTGATATTGAAGGTGGTGAATTAAGGGCACTCAAAGGTGCTCAAGAGACCTTAGCAAATACAAAAGCAATTTGTTTGGAAGTGCATCCGGCACAACTTAAGCTGGAAGATTCCACCAATATGGACATCCATCAAGTGCTTTATCCCTATAGTCCTAAATACTTTATCGATGGAAAAGTAATTACAAGTAAATGTTTTATAGAGCACCCTGAACAATGTGAATTTCAAATACTGTTAGGAGATTGAGATAAAAAACAATTTACATTTGTTTGATCTTATTATAAACTATAGAGGAGTTGGTTAATCAGTTTCCATTTAGTGCCATAAGAAGAGGAAAATTATGGGTTCTGTTGTTAAGAAACGCCGTAAGCGCATGGCTAAGAAGAAGCACAAAAAGCTTCTAAAGAAGACTCGTATTCAGCGCAGAAATAAGAAGTAGTTCTTAGAGTTTTACAAGAACTAACTTTTTAGAAATCGAGGTCACCGCGTAGCGGACCTTATTGATTGTGACTAT
>Ga0169931_10014564_pt1 | contig 10629 bp, 18 predicted proteins | sample Kivu_15m_20L_FD_129675 | JGI IMG/M metagenome (GOLD analysis project Ga0169931, IMG submission 129675) | Freshwater microbial communities from Lake Kivu, Western Province, Rwanda to study Microbial Dark Matter (Phase II) - Kivu_15m_20L... | ecosystem: Environmental > Aquatic > Freshwater > Lake... | reverse complement strand
GGTGTAAATGTAGTAAAAAGACACACCAAGCCGAGCCAGGCTAACCCTAAGGGTGGAATTATTGAAATCAATAAGCCCCTTGATGCATCCAAGGTGATGGTAATTGATCCAACTACCAAAAAGCCGGCCCGAATTGGATATAAGCTTGGCGCCAAAGGCAAAAAAGAACGAATTTATAAAGTATCAAAATTCAAGAATGCAAAAGTTAAAAAAGAAACCAAAAAAGCTGAAACTAAAGGCGGGAAGAAATAGTCATGAACAGATTGCTTAAACAATACAACGAAAAAGTACGCGAAGAGCTTAAAAATGAGCTTAACATCGCTAATGTCCACCAAATTCCTAAGATTGAAAAAATCGTTATCAATAGTGGTGTTGGTAAGGCCGTTGCAGATAGTAAGCACCTGGACGTGGTAGTAGCTACTCTAACTAAAATCTCCGGCCAAAAGCCAATTACCACCAAGGCTCAACACAGCATCGCAAGCTTCAAGCTTCGCGAGGGCATGGTAATCGGTGCCAAGGTGACTGTTCGTGGCGAGCAGATGTATAGCTTTTTGGATAGGCTTATATCTGTAGTGCTGCCCAGGGTTAGAGACTTCCATGGGGTAAGTGCGAGGGCTTTTGACAAGAGCGGTAATTACAGTATTGGTTTTGCCGACCAGACCGTGTTTCCTGAAATATCATACGAAGATGCACAGGCTATACATGGATTACAGCTAACAATAGTAATAAGTGGCGGAAATGCCGAAGCTAACAAGTTACTACTTGAAAAGCTAGGTATGCCGTTCGAGAAAGGAGCGAAATAATGGCTCGTAAAGCAATGATCCAACGAGAATTAAAAAGACAAAAATTAGCGGCCAAGTATGCCAATAAGCGCGCTCAGCTTCGAGCGGCAGGTGATTTGGAAGGACTGGCCAAATTGCCACGCAATTCCAATCCTAACCGTCAACGTAACCGCTGTGAAATTACAGGTCGACCCAGAGGTTATGTGGGTAAATTTGGTTTAAGTAGAATAACATTCCGCGAATATGCTTCAAAAGGGCAGATTCCTGGTGTAACTAAGTCGAGCTGGTAGGAGATAAGATTATGATGACAACAGATCCAATCGCAGATATGCTAACTCGAATTCGTAACGGAATTATGTCCGGAAAAACGGAAGTAGTTATACCACACTCGAAGCTTAAAAATTCAATTGCTGAAATTTTGCAAAACAATGGCTATATTGGCAAAATTAAAGTTACTGAAGAAAGTGGCTTTAAGAGCTTAATCATTAATCTTGATGGTAAAAACCAACCAGAAAGTTTGGTTCGCGTAAGCAAGCCAGGTCGAAGAATCTATGCTAAAGTTTCTGAAATTCCTTCAGTTAGAACTGGCCGAGGCTTAGTGATTATGTCTACCCCAGCCGGCATCATGACAGGCAAGGAAGCTAGAAGCAAGGGTGTTGGTGGCGAATTAATTTGTAAGGTGTACTAATATGAGTAGAATTGGAAGACAACCTATTAATATCCCAGAGGGTGTAGAAGTAGCTATCGATGAAAAGATGGTTAGCGTGAAGGGGCCAAAAGGAGAATTGCAAGTAAAAATTCTTAAAGGCCTTAAAGTTGAAAAACAAGATAATCAGATTGTGGTTACTCAATCTGTTGAGAATGCAATTACTCAAAAACAGTTCGGTCTCTTAAGAACCTTGGTTGCAAATGCAATTATTGGTGCTTCAGAAGGATTTACTAAAGAACTTGAAATAAATGGTGTCGGTTTTAGAGCTTCTATGAAGGGCAATGTTCTTGAAATGAGCTTAGGATTTTCTCACCCAATTGAATATACTTCTCCAGAAGGAGTTACTATATCTGTAGATCAGAACATTATAAAAGTAACCGGCCATGATAAACAGCTGGTTGGTGCTGCTGCCGCTAATATCCGTGCATTTAAAAAACCTGAACCATACAAAGGTAAGGGTATTCGGTATGTCGGAGAGCACGTAAGGCGTAAAGCCGGTAAAGCCGCAGCTAAGGGAGGTTCGGAATGAGAAATATTAAATCAGTTCGTAGAATTCGTGCTAAAGTATCTGGTACTCAAGCTCGCCCGAGACTATGCGTGTCGGTGTCATTAAAGCACATGCGAGCACAACTAGTTGATGACGTTAATGGCAAATCAATTGCTTCAATTTCAACCGAATCAAATAAGGGCCTGGCTAAAAAATCAATGACCGATAAAGCAGTGTGGCTTGGTGGTGAAATCGCCGAGCTTGGCAAGAAAGCTAAAGTTAAGTCAGTAGTATTTGATCGGGGTGGTAAAATTTATCATGGCCGTGTAAAAGCTTTTGCTGAAGCAGCTCGTAAAGCAGGATTGGAGTTCTAAAATGGACAGAAAAAATATGAACAACAGAATTAACCAAGAAGTACCAGAGTTTGACGAACGTATTATTGCTCTTGATCGCGTTACTCGCGTCGTTAAGGGTGGTCGTCGCTTCAGATTCCGTGCCACTGCTGTGGTTGGAGATAATAAAGGAAAAGTAGGAGTTGGCGTAGGTAAGGGTACCGATGCTCCAACTTCCATTCAAAAGGCTATTGCTAAAGCCAAGAAGGACATGATTCAATTCAGCCTTAATGGAACAACAATACCTCATGAAATACAAGTAAACTCTGGAGGCGCAGTCGTATTTCTAAAGCCTGCCTCACAAGGTACCGGCGTAATTGCTGGCGGGGCTGTCCGCGCTGTGCTAGAAGCTGCAGGTGTTAAAGATGTTCTTACCAAATCACTTGGTTCTACAAACAAAATCAACAACTCATATGCCACTGTTGAGGCACTATCGCAGTTAAAAGCTGCACCAGTCAAAAAATCTAAGGAGTCAAACTAATGAAAATTCATGAACTTGATACATCAAAAACTACAAAGATTCGAAGACTAGGTCGCGGAATTAGCGCTGGTCAGGGAAAAACCGCAGGACGCGGAACTAAGGGCCAAAACTCTCGCACAGGTAGCAAGTTTAAGCCTGGTTTTGAGGGTGGACAGACAAAACTTGCAATGCGCCTTCCAAAGTCACGAGGCTTTACACCTCTAGCTAGAGTTGAGTACCAAGTTGTAAACTTAAACGATATCGAAGATCTGGGGAAAAAGACTGTTAATGCTGAAGTATTAAAAGAAGCTGGCTTGATTCGTAGACTTAATTCGCCAGTAAAATTACTTGGCAATGGTACAATTAAAGTAGCTGCTAGCATTACAGTTGATAAGGCTTCACAGTCTGCGGTTAAGGCAGTCGAAAAGGCTGGAGGTAAAGTTGTTGTAACTGCTAAGCCAAAGCCTGAAAAAGCAGATAAAGACGCTAAGTAATTTTAAGAATCGGGGGTAAATGAACAAAGAGGTATTAAGACAGCTTTATAAGAACCCCGCACTACGAAAAAGAGTGCTGGTGGTACTTGGGGTTATGGTTGTCTATAGTCTTCTTTCGCAGATTCCGGTGCCGGTCGCGGACAGTGAAAAGCTGCAGACTTTTTTAAAAAGTCTTTTTCAGTCTAGCTCCCTTTTAGGCTTTGTTAATATTTTTTCAGGGGGTGCTTTAGCCAACTTTTCGATTCTGCTGATGGGACTCGGGCCTTATATTAATGCCTCAATTATAATTCAGCTACTTACTCAAGTAGATCCTAGACTTAAGGCGCTTTCAAAAGAAGGTGAACAGGGCAGGAAAAAAATCAATTATTATACTCGCTTGCTAACGCTTCCATTGTCGATCATACAGGCTGTAGCTACAGTTTTCTTGGTTCGAAATTTGTCCACTCAGTCTACGGGAATTGATCTAATAGGGACTCCTACAGTATTTGAATGGGTTATTCTTATTTCAAGTATAGTAGCAGGATCTATGCTCTTAATGTGGCTAGGGGAATTGATTACGGAAAAAGGAATAGGTAATGGTATTTCAATGATTATTTTGTTTGGTATTGTTGCTACCTTGCCTTCAAGTTTTGCGTCGCAATTTGCACTAGTGCAGTCGGATCCTAGCAAGATTACGAGCTTGATATTTATCTTGCTAGCAGCCGTGGCTTCAGTAATTTTTATAGTTTATTTGAATGAGGGTCAAAGAAATATTCCTATATCATATGCTAAGCGATTATCAAATGCCCAGGCATATAGTGGAGTAGATAGTCATTTACCGCTAAGAGTGATAACTGCGGGTGTGATTCCAATTATATTTGCTTTAGCATTTTTATCGGTTCCTACATTTTTGGGACAACTTTTTTCCAATGCGCAAACTGCCTGGATAGCATCTACCGCAACTAAGTTAAACAATTGGTTTTCACCTACCAGCTGGGTTTACGCAATTTTTTACTTTGTTTTGGTTGTGGGCTTTACATACTTTTATACCGCAATTATCTTTAAACCAGATGAGATTGCTGAAAATCTACAGAAACAAGGTGGTTTTATACCCGGAGTTAGGCCAGGGGAGGAAACTTCAAAATATCTCAAAAATATTATTAACCGCATAACCTTCACTGGCTCATTAGGGCTTGGTATTGTGGCTCTCTTGCCGTTTGTAATGCAAACAGTGTTTAATACGTCTCAGGCGGTAACAATAGGTGGAACTAGTATATTAATCATAGTGGCAGTAATTATTGAAACTGTTAAACAGGCCCAATCCTTGGCCCTAATGGCAACTTACGAAAAATATTAATTTTTTATCTTATTTTATTCTGAAAAACTCTTTACAGATCGGTAAATCTCGTCTATAATTACATCTTGTAACTTTAATCTATGGCAAACACAAAGGAAGTAATCGAAGTCGAGGGTAGCGTAATTGAAGCGCTGCCTAATGCTCAGTTCAGGGTAAAACTTGAAAATGGGCACGAAATCTTAGCCCACATATCTGGGAAGATGCGCATGCATTATATCAAGATATTACCGGGTGATAAGGTTACTGTGGAAATGACACCTTACGATTTGTCTAAGGGTCGGATAACCTTCCGACATAAATAGGAGAATAGTTTTGAAGGTTCGAGCCGGAGTAAAAAAAATGTGTGCAAAGTGCAAAGTAGTCGTACGAAAAAGAGTAGTACGGGTTATTTGTGAAAACCCTAAACATAAGCAGAGGCAAGGTTAGATATGGCACGTATAGCAGGCACAAATATTCCTACCGATAAAAGACTTGAGGCTGCTCTTACTTACATTTATGGCATTGGTCTTAATACCAGCCAAAAAATGCTCAAAAACCTTAATATCGATGGCAACCAAAGGGTTAAGGATGTTCCCGAATCAGAGCTTACTAAAATACGTGAGTATATAGATAAAAATATTACAGTTGAGGCTGATCTTTCTAGAATAGTTAGCGGAAATATCAAAAGGCTTAAAGAAATTAAGGCTTATCGAGGCCTACGTCATAGTGCAGGTCTTCCGAGTCGTGGTCAGCGAACCAAGACTAATGCCAGGACTAAGCGTGGTAAAAAAGTAACCATGGGAAGTGGCAAGAAAAAAGCAGCAGCTAAAACCTAAGGAATATTTATGAGTAAACCAGCAACCAAAACCAGAAAAAAGAAGCAAAAACGCAATATATCAAAGGGTATAGTGCATATTCATTCAAGTTTTAATAATACAATTATCTCTATTACAGATGATAAGGGCGCCGTTGTGAGCTGGGCTTCGTCAGGCTCCGCCGGATTCAAAGGTTCTCGTAAAAGCACCCCATACGCCGCTCAGATAGCTGCAGAAAAAGCAGTTGCTTCATGTAAAGACGTTGGTATGAGTAGCGTAGACGTAGTTATTAAGGGGATTGGTGGCGGACGAGAATCCGCAGTGCGTGCTCTACAGGGCTCCGGCATAAGTGTCACCTCAATTAAGGACGAAACTGGCATCCCTCATAATGGTTGTAGACCACGAAAGGCAAGGAGAGTATAAGATGGCAAGAAATCTAACTCCAGCTGCAAAAATTGCTCGTCGTGAAGGTGCTCACACGCACCCTAAGGCCGTAAAAGCATTGACTCGACGCAATTATGCACCAGGTCAACATGGACAGGCCAGAAGAAGCAAGCCGAGCGATTATGCATTACAGCTTAGAGAGAAGCAAAAAGTAAAACGTTTTTACGGAATTTTGGAAAAGCAATTCCGTAAGTACGTAGGTAAGGCAGAAAAAATGCAAGGAGTAGCAGGCGAAAATCTTTTGCAGCTACTTGAGAGAAGGCTAGATAATGTTGTTTATCGTCTGGGTATTGCGCCATCACGTCCTGCAGCCCGCCAAATTGTTACCCATGGACATATATTGTTAAACAATAAGCGAGTGGATATTCCTTCGATAATTGTAAAGCCTACCGATGAAATTACCGTTCGCGAATCAAGTTTAAAGTCTGCTTATTTTGTAGCCCTCAAAGATAGTATGGATCCTAACCAAACTTTGCCAAGCTGGCTAAGCTTCGATCAGAAGAAGTTCAGCGCCAAAGTTACTGGTTTGCCACTACGCGAGGAGCAAGATCAAGATATTGAAGAGCAATTAATTATTGAATATTATTCACGTTAAATAATAAGGAGAGCCATGTTATACGACATCAACTTACCAGAATTAAAAGAAGAAAAGACAGCTGATAATGCTGCTCAATTCACCGTAGAGCCACTTTATCCGGGCTACGGAATGACCCTAGGAAACTCAATTCGCAGAGTTCTTCTTTCTAGTCTAGCAGGAAGTGCTATTACGGCTGTTAAAATTGAAGGTGTAAGCCATGAATTTTCAACTATCAAGGGTGTTAAAGAAGATGTTATTGAAATTATATTAAATATCAAGCAAATTCGATTCCGTAATCCTAATGAAGAGCCAGTTACATTGACACTTAAAAAGACAGGTGGCGTTGTTAAGGCTGGTGATATTGTTGCTTCGAATGATGTTGAGGTAGTAAATCCAGAGCTCGTAATTGCAAACCTTGACAATTCAAAGGTTAAGTTTGAAATGGAAATGCGAGTAGAACAGGGGCGTGGTTATGCACCTGTTGAAAATAGAGGCGGAGAAAAACTTCCAGTAGGAATGATAGCTATTGATGCAATTTATACACCAATTAAACGTGTTCGCTACAGTGTAGCCAACACTCGCGTTGGGCAAATGACCGATCTAGATAAGCTAATTTTAGAAGTTGAGACTGATGGAACAATCAGCCCCAAAGAGGCTGTAATGCAGGCCTCAGAAATACTTGTTGGGCACTTCCAAGTGCTTGCTGGGCACGACGTGGTATCGGTTGGTACTGGCGGAATCATGACTGCAGCCGAAAGAGCAGAAGCAGATATGGCCCAAATTGGAGTAGACGAAGTTAACTTTAGCCCAAGAACTGCAAATGCACTAATGAACAATGATATTAATACAATCAAAGACCTTATGGATCTTAGCCCAGCCGATCTAAAGGATCTTAAGGGCTTCGGAGCTAAAGCTCAGGACGAAGTTATAGAAAAGCTAGCCGAGCTTGGAGTTAATCAGGAGCCAGCAGGCGAATAATAAGGAATAAGAAGGTAATACCATGCATAGACATAGCTATATAGGAAAGAAATTTTCAAGAACAGCAGGGCCTCGAAGGGCAATGATGCGTGGTTTGGTTGACTCATTAATTTTGTATGAAAGAATTGAAACCACCGAAATAAGGGCAAAGGAACTGTCACGCGTATTTGATAAGCTTGTCACTAAGGCTAAAAAACAGGATTTGCATAATTATCGACAAATACTAAGTTACACAATAAATCCAGTAGCAGCAGAAAAACTCAATAATGATCTAGTAAAAGGGTTTCAGGGTCGCGATAGTGGCTATACAAGAGTAGTTAAAATTGGTAAAAGGCTTGGTGATGGAGCAGAGATGGCTGTCATTGAGCTAATACTAGATGAAGGCTATAGTACTTCCGAAGCAAAACCTAGTGAAGTCAAGAAGGAAGCCAAAAAGCCAGTAGCAAAGAAAGCTGAAGTAAAGACTAAATCAGCCAAAAAGGAAATCAAGAAATGAAGACTTATTCAGCAAAACCAAACGAAGTTAATCAGAAATGGTATTTAATTGATGCTAAAGGAATGAACCTAGGCCGCTTAAGTACTAAAATAGCTGAATTATTGATGGGCAAACATAAACCGGCTTACAGCCCAAATGTTATTACCGGAGATGTAGTAGTTGTTATTAATGGTGCTAAAATAAAGGTTACAGGTAACAAATTGACCGACAAGTTCTATTATCGACATAGTGGCTACCCTGGAGGCCTTACTGAAACTAGCCTAAAAGAAATGCTAGAAAAGCACCCTAATAGAGTTATTGAACACTCTGTAGCTGGCATGCTTCCTAAAAATAAGCTAAAGGCTGAAATGTTAAAAAACTTAAAGGTTTATGCCACTCAAGAACACAAGCACGAAGCTCAAAAACCAGAACTAATTAAGGTGGAGGCCTAATATGCCAGAAAAAACTACATCAAAAAATAATTACTACCGAGCCGTTGGTCGCCGCAAGCAGTCTGTGGCCGTAGTTAAGCTTATGAAGGGCAAGGGCGACATCATTGTTAATGAGAAGCCTGCCGCTGAATACTTTTTAGGTAATGAAGCTTATGTGCATAATCTTAAGGCACCACTTGAATTGCTATCAAAGTCATCAGAAATGAATGTGGAAGTAAAAGTGGATGGTGGTGGTTTGCGTGGTCAATCAGATGCAATTAGACTCGGAATAGCCAGAGCTTTGGTAGAGATGAGCGAAGATTTCAGAACTAGTCTTAAAAAACACGGCTACCTAACCCGTGATCCTCGCAAGAAAGAGCGCAAGAAGCCAGGACTTCGTAAGGCTCGTAAATCTCCACAGTTCTCAAAACGTTAATCGCAAAAATCCCACTTCGGTGGGATTTTTAGTTTACTTAAATGCTGACATCTGTAAGCATAAGACTTATAATAGCTTTATGCGTAAAAAGCAATTAATCTATTTAATATTAATAATACTTGCTTTTCTAGTCATAGCCTCGACAGGGCTGATGGTCGTAGAAGGTATTAGTCTCCAGGAGTCTTTTTATAGATCAATTTATATAAGCTTAACCCACCACGATATTTTCCATATGGATTCTTGGCCAGCAAGGGGTATAGTTATTGGCCTTGTTCTTGCTAGCCTTATTTTGCTAGCATATTTGCTTAAGCTTTTTGGAGAGTATATTATAGGTTTAGGAGACGGATTAAAACGCCGAAAAGTTAAGGCAAAATTAATTAGCATGAAAGATCATTACATAGTTTGTGGATTGGGCCGAGTAGGCAGTCAGGTCGCTCGTGAGCTGGCTTCTGAAGGTCAGCACTTCGTGGCAATAGACAAAGATGAAAATAGGGTCAAGGAAGCTGTAGCAATGGGCTATACGGCTTTCGTTGGCGATTCAACAAAGGAGCGTGATTTGCATAAGGCTAAAATTGAAAAAGCCAAAGGCATCGTAGCTTCTCTTGGAGATGATTCAAATAATTTATTTTTAACATTAACAGCACGTCAGCTTAATCCTGATTTGTTTATTGTATCTCGTGCTAATAGAGAAGAGAACATTCAAAGAATAGCTAGGGCTGGTGCAGATAAGGTTTCTATGCCTAATCAGGTTGGAGGATTTCATATGGCGACCCTATTAATGAGGCCTCATGTTATTGATATTTTAGATTCACTTTCTACAAACAAAAGTTCAGATTTGCAGGTACGAGAAATAATGGTGCCAAAAAGCTCTAGAGTAAGCGGCCACCGTTTAGAAAATATATTGAAGCATGCTGAGGGGATTACGACTCTGGCATTAAATACAGCCAGCGGAACTAGCCATGTTCATCCAACTGGAAGAGAAGTAGTTTATCCAGGCGATAGCTTAATTGTAATGGGCACTAAAAGTCAGCTACAATCCCTAAATAAGCTAGTATAATAGAATACATGAGTACAAAATTTATAGATAGGGGCGAGTTTAATATAGATGTAATTTTTGAAGACGATCAAGTAATTGTCATAAATAAGCCAGCAGGCATATCTATGCATGCTAAAAATATAGAAGATCGGTCAAAAACAATTTACTCTATTTTTAAGTCTGAGCTAGCGGACAACGATAAATTAAGAGGGGGAATTGTTCATAGATTAGACAAAGATACTTCTGGAGTTCTTATTATGGCCAAAACAACGAATGAGCTTATGTATTTGCAGCAGCAGTTTGCAAACAGATTAGTTGATAAAAGCTATATAGCTTTGGTTTGGGGGCACTTAAAGCACCATAGGGCTAGAATAGAGCTACCAATAAAGCGATCAACCAAAGCTCCCAATAAGATGTCAATTGATGCGCTTGGCAAAATGGCCATATCTGAATATAGGGTTTTGGCTGAGTATGACAAATATAGTCTTGTTCAAATTGATATTCATACGGGTAGAACTCATCAAATAAGAGTACAATTTGCACATATGGGGCACCCTATAGTTGGCGATAGGCTTTATGGATCTAAGCCAATGCCCGAGGGCCTTAGCAGGCAATTTTTACATGCTAAAAGCTTGGCCCTAAGTATTGAAAAGGGCAAATTAAAACAAAAGTTTGAGGCTGATATGCCTAAAGATCTAACTGATTTTTTGGAATCTTTAGATGGATAATTTAGTGATAAATTTAAAAACTCACTCATTAATTAAGGCTGCACTAAAATCTCCTTCGCACGCCTATTTG
>Ga0169931_10014562_pt1 | contig 10631 bp, 6 predicted proteins | sample Kivu_15m_20L_FD_129675 | JGI IMG/M metagenome (GOLD analysis project Ga0169931, IMG submission 129675) | Freshwater microbial communities from Lake Kivu, Western Province, Rwanda to study Microbial Dark Matter (Phase II) - Kivu_15m_20L... | ecosystem: Environmental > Aquatic > Freshwater > Lake ... | reverse complement strand
GACGTTCGTTTCGCTGCGGCTGCCGGGCCACCGGTGCGCGAACGACGGTCTCGGGCGGCTGAACCGGCACCCGGAATCGACCTCGAAGTCGGCATTCCGGCAGGGGAATGCGCGCGTTCGAGTTCTCGGACACCACGACTTCCGCCCGGAAATGCTCGCGCTTGAGTTCACGGACAGCACGCGAGCTCGGTTTCAGCAGACGAACAGGAAGCTATCCATGCTCCCGAACCCAAAGTCGCTGTATCCACTCATTGTCTGCGGGGCCCGGCTTGACAGCGATCGGCGCACCACCAGGAGCAGTCTCCACCAATAGCATCAGCTGCCAAGCAAGGCCAAATGCGTCATCAGGACCAAAGACGGTCAACAACGCCGCAGCCTCCTCGGAAGTTAACGGCGGGGCGATCTCATTTAGCAACGTCTCCCTTCTCTGGACATCCGACGGATCAGCATCCGCAGAAGCAGGAAAAGGCCCAAGATCAACAAGGGCGATCACTTCTGGTCGGCACGCCATTCTCATTGCCCCATTAAGGTCGGGAAGTTATCTCTATAGTACTGTAGCAGCTCTGTCACACCTTGCTTGTAGGTATCCCAATCGATAGCCCTGAGGTCACGAATGTCGCGGGCCAGAATCGCCCTGAATGCAAGCCCGGATTCCGACCTTGCGGTGACGGCCCCTCTGCCTCCGTAAGTTCGTGTAGCCATGTGCTGATCATGGGTCATCATAATGGCCCCGCCTTGGCCACGGGATGTGAAGCCCATGGCCGCCTGAGGAACGTGATGCGGCGTCAGACCGTCGCCCTTGACCGCTCGACTTGCAAGATCGCTGAACCGCCCTGCTTCTCCCAGCACGACCGGACCCTGCCCCAGAGACATTCGCCCCGCCGGCACCGCGGATGCCTGCCCCCCCGTGTCCAACCTCGTCAAGCCAACCGCAGTTCCACCGACAACGACAATCGCTAGGCCGCCGCCGCCGCCGCCGAACAGCTGAGGCACAACCTGGGGAGCCGCCCTCAGGCTTGCCAGGTAAGCAGCCTCTGCGGCCAACCCGGGCGACACCTGTGCAGCCAAACTCGGCATGACCGATATGCCAGCTTCTGTCGCCAAACTTGGAATAGTCAATGCACCACCCGTGGTGCTAGCTGCGACTGGCGCCGCCGCCACCACAGGGGCAGCCTCTACTCCACCCACCACTACGACGGTAACGGCCGCCTCTATTGCAACAGCCACCGCCACACATCCACCAGCAACAACTGAAACTACGACTACAGTATTCCATGCATCTCGCCCCTCAGCATCTCTCCTCATTTGCGCGTGATGCAGCTCCCATACTTCGCCATAGAAGAGCCCGGCCGGCCCGTCATGCAATGCCACATCGTAGTATGTTGGCCTATACGGAAGTCGCTCCATAGGAACATAACTTCCATCCACGCGAAATCCGCCACGCAAGTAGTCTGGCACCACAGTCTGAAGACCGCTCGGGTCGCTCTGCGTTAGCGGATCTCCTCCACCATAAGAGTAGTCATTTCCGAAGTTGAGAGAGTCCGCATGGACCCCAAGTGGGTCCGACGAAAGGAACCGCCCCCACCCCGTGTGGTAGTAGCGATTGCGCATGTATACTAGGCCCGTCTCGCCGTCGACGCGGTGGCTCTTCCACCCGAACGGGTTTCCGACGCTGCTGATCAAGATGCTTGAGCCGCTGCCGTCGAACAGCGAAGTCTTGCCGTACGGGTCATACTCTTGGATCTCGACCACCTGCCCCGAGGAGTTGAGAATCCGAGATGGGCAGTGCGCACCGCCCTCAGCCACGTAGTAGTTGGCCCAGGTTCCGTTTGCGGTATTAGCCTTGTGTCTGTAGGCAACCAGCTCATCCAGCTGCTCGCCCCAGACGTACTGGCTACCAACAACCAGGTTCCGGTACTCTTCCGCCTCCTGCCAGCCATCCCACGTGTAGCTAAAGTAGCTGACACCAGGGACGAAACGAGCCACGCGCCGGTTGAAGGCGTCGTAGACGTAGATGGCACGCAGCTCCAAGACGGGCTCGGAGCTCGACTGCATCGAGGACATCGACATCGCGCCAGCGCCACCCCCCGAAGGGGCCGGAGTCATGACGATGGGCTCGACAGCCTCCTCCAGCAGCGTGGGATCCATGGCGCGCTGCAACAGAGCCACCTGGTCCGCGCCGATGCGGGCCATCATGGCAGAACGCGCTGCCTCCATGGCATTCAGCCCTTCGGCCGTCATGGGCACTTCGGAACCGGTTTCCAAGCCCGTGCCGCCACCGAAGAGCTCGCCACCTTCGAGTTCGCCGCCCCAGCTGCTCGACATCGACATCGCCGAGCTGCTGGACGAAGCCACGGACTCGTGAACTTGCGACAGGCGGCCCAACCCATCGTAGGTGAACAGGAAGTCAGGCTCTGACGCCGACGACTTGGTTCTGCGAGTGTTACCGCGCGAATCATAGGCCGGGGCGAACCCGCCGACCGAGGAGTAGCGGTTGCTACCTGCGTCAACGACGTAGCCGACTGCCGTCTCGGAAGCAGATTGCCCCAGCTTCTCTGCCAGCTGAGTCCGGTTATTGGCCTCGTCCATTCCATACGTCAACCGCTTCTGGAACGCGACAGTGTCCGGATCCGCCGTCATCGACTGGCTACTCAGCCACGCCTTGGCAAGGCGGTGGTGCTCGTCGTAAGCAAACCGGTCACCTTGTGCGAGCGCATCGCCCTGCTTCGTGTATTCCTCTTTAACGAGGTTGCTTGCGCTGTCGTAGTGAAAGATGACTCCCGGATTCGGCAACGGCAGAAACGACTGAGCAATCGAAGTCATCCGGCCGTATTGGTCGTATGAGTAGGTAGTGTCAAAGTTGCCGAGCCCCCAGGTGGGAATGAAGGTGCGGCGCTTGCGGATCGCCCCGCCCTCGTGGCTGTACTCGGCCAACTGAACCTTGGGCGCGCCCGAAGTGGTTGCCCAGCCGATCTTGCCCATGCGCCCATCCGTCGTGGGCGTGGTGGCCATGAACAGATCGTCCGCAGTGCCGCCAGCCCCGTGGAAGTAGTTGACCTCGCGGCGGAACGGATCCGCACCGACATACTTGCTCTCGATCCGGTTCAGGCCGGCGAACTGGTCGGTGAAGTTCTCAGCCGACTTGCGACCGAGACCGTCGTAGGTGAACTGCTCAAGAATGTAGGGCGTCAGTAGCGGTTCCACCCCCATCATACTGACGGCGGTAGTCGGCCTGCCAAGAGCGTCCCATTCCAAAACGTCACCGCCCCAGTAGGCGGAGACCAAGTCATTGGCAGTAGCACTACCAGTTACGAGGCCACGCATACGCGAGAGCACGCGGCCCGCGCCGTCACGCACGAAGTTGACAACACCATCTTCCCCGGTGTGAATCCGCGCGACGCGCGACACACCATCGTAGACGAAGTACTTCGCGAAGGCCTGGTTCGGGGCTGCCGCCGTCGGCATCACCGTGCTACCGGGCTCCGCAATCGCCCTGAGACGACCGGCGAAGTCCATGATGCTGGTGGTAAGCCGGCCTTCGCCATCCTCCTGGATCAGCTTCGACGTTGCACCGCCTGCGAAGTCTTGGTGGGTCGCACCGTTCCAGATCGGAGCAGCACCCGGCAGCTGACGCTGGGTGAGGCGCCCAAGGGCATCTGGCAGGAACTTCTCAACCTTGCCCGACGGGTCCGTGAAGGTCTGCACGTCCCCCGTCGCGAAGTAGGTGTACTGCGAGACCAACGGGCTTGTGGCGCCCACAGCAACTTGGGTAACGCGCCCCAGCGTGTCGTAGGTGTAGGACGTGACCCGCTCGACATAGGCGCCCGCCACCTCATCGAAGTTGTTCGCCTTCGTGCTGGCGACGAGGTCCGTCTTGTCCAGGAACTCGTATATGATCTTGTTGGGTTGACTCTGGCTGGCTTGGTCCGAACGGGAATCCTCGATCTGCGTGACGCGACTGAGGGCGTCAAACGTGCGTTTGACGAACCGCCCTGCCGAGTCAGTTACCTGCGTAGCCTTCGACGCACCGGTCCAAGTGACCGCCTGAACAGCGGGCATAGGCCCACCGAGAACGTCCGGCATCTCGATGCGGTAGACGCGGCCCAGCTCGTCGTAGAACGACTTCACCTTACGCATCAAGGTGCTGTTGGTTGCATCGACGATGCGTGCCTCGATCGTCTGGCCGAGGATGTCCGTGTCGAACTCATGCCGCGCGAACTTCACCCCGAAGGCGGCAGGGTAGGTCCCTCCCGGGTGCGCAACGCCTGGCTCGTGAACGACTTCGACTACGCCGGCAGAGTTGCGATCGATCGTGGTGACCAGCTTTGACGCACCGACGCCCTCGATCAGGCGCACGGGCTCTAGCGCGTTGTTCACGAACGACCTCGACGTCAACTCTTCGCCAGCCATGCCCCGCAGGACACGCTTGTATAGGGTGCCGTAGCCGTCGTAGGTCAAGTCGACAGTCGCTCCGTTCGGCAGGCCGATTGAGCTGACTAGGCCGCGCGGCAGCCAGACAAGGTCCGTGCGGAGGAATCGCGCGTCAGGTGCATCAGCGAGAGCACCCGAATCGCCTTCGTTCAGCGGGCGCCGATCCTCGAACGCCGTGACCAACCGCTCGAAGTTGTAGTGCCACTCGTCCCGCAGCCACTCGCGGGCAGAAGTTGCCGCGCCCTTCAACGTTGCGGGCGAACCGCCCACTGAATCCAGGTTCTTGCGAAGCCGTACGGCGAGGTTGCCGTACTGATCGTAGAATAGACGTTCTTCGTGGTTCGCGCCCTGCTGCCCAACCGCTGCGCGCATGCGCATGACCCGCCCAGCGGAGTTGTAGTCAAGCAAGACCACCTGCTCAGCCACAGACCCAGCCCGCTCGGTGACCTGCGTCGGCCGGCCGTAGGCATCGTACTGCAGCTCTGTTCTAACCCTTGCGGTGGAAGCAGCATTAGTACCACGCACCTCCGATATCAACTGACCGCTCTGGTCGTAACCGTACTCGGTAGTGACGCCGTCGCCATCCGTGACCTCCAAGACCTGCCCAACAAGCTTATCCTGTCGCAGGCCACCTGCCTTCACGCTAAATTGCGGGTCGGACTTATCGTAGATGGTCGTGACCGTCATGGACGTTGCTGGCACTGCGGTACTCACCACCGGACTCGTCACAACAACGACCTGAGCCTTGACACCATGCTCCGGATTGGCGCGAGGCCAGTCTGCCGGGTAGGAACTGAGCCACTGCCTGCCACCGGCATCATCGCGACGGTGCAGCCTGTAACCCTTCCACAGCTCCCCTGCAACCAACGGTCGCCACAAGTAGCTCTCCTCGGCGAGCCCGACACCGCTGGGGCTCGGATACTTGTGACTCGCGAGCAATCCCGTTAGCGAATCGTACGTCCAAATCCACTGACGTCCGTTGGTGTCAACAAGACTCGTTGGTCTTGACAACCATGTCCTGCAGCTGTCATAAGTATAGGTGGCCGATACAATTTGCGGCTCGGCCAATCCCGAGCTGTCAGGATCGATCGCCCTTGGACGACCGCCACTGGTTGCTTCGATCGTTACTAGAGTAGAACGGTGCCACCAGTCGAAATGCGTGGTGACACCCGTCCCAACCTCAGAGCACGTCCGCTTGGCCCATAGCAACTTGTGGTAGTCCGCCATGCTGGGCTGATACTCGAAACCCCATGTATGCGCGCTCGGGACAACGGTCTCTGAAAGAACCCGGTAGAATCCGCTTCCCGAAGGCACCTCTACATAGCTGAACTCCAAGTAGCTGATCGAAGGCGTCCTGACTGCGCTAGGAAGAACTGACTCCGCGAGGAAGTGACGGACAGAATCGACCCGCCCACCCACCCCATATACTAGCTCCGTCACGTGACGCCTGCTCGGCCCAACCAAGTCGGCAGGCAATACATACAATCCATCCGAGCCCTTGTCCTGCAGCATGGGCATCCGGTCACCGTAGGCCCGAATCAGCCTATCTCCAGCAAAGGGGCGCGTCAAAGCCCGGACAGAAGCTGGCTGATTCGGATCCTTCTCGAACAGGTACTGCACCGCATAGTCAGTCAATGGCCCAGCAGCCATCGAAACATAAGTTACTTCCACCGCGCTGAAGAGCTGATCATCCCACTTCCCAGGTCCGATGATCGAGCTGGGGTTATAGGTGTAGACCTCATCGACACCATCTGGTCTGCGGATTCGCGTCACTCTCGATATGGAGTCATACTCGAAGAATGTCTGGTTATCTCGAGAGTCGACGACCCACTCGCTTCGCCACATATCGAAGTTCGCGAACGCCGGACCAAGAGTCTGAGGATCCACCCTACCAAAACGCGTCACAGATCCATCTACTGCATACTCATCCCAGTATGGCAACTGATCGCCGTTGGCCCTAAAAGATAGGTAGCCAAACTTGCCACTGCCGGGGAGCCCCACCACGACCACGTAGCCACCCTGAACCACGTAATCTCTATAGATTACGAAGTCCGTAGGGCAGTAGCAGACTTGCACCCCCGACACGAGAGTATACTGGACACACTGCGCTGTCGGGGAACATGGGCCAGGGCCCCCCCAAGGCTGGAGGCAGTTCTTTCGAGAATAGCGCATCGATGGCCTGGGCCAGCCCCCGGACTCGCCAAGATCCGGCTGCGCCTCAACACTATGCATTGCAGTAGTGGGGCTGTACGTTCCCGGCGGGACATCAATGCCATTGGCGGAGAGTCCCGAGTAGGGACTTGGGGCCAGGGAAGCAGTTCCCCAGGTCACCATCGCGGGACCAGGAAGATCGATCGCTAGCCGGCCACGCTCATCTGCAGCTCGCGGTCCACCGGGTGCGGACCCCGAAGGAGAGGAACTGGGCTCCAACGGAGCCTGCGCAAGAAGATCTGGGACGCAAGAGAGGCACGCTTGCAGCGTGGCCAGAAGGAAGATGACCCGTGCGACGATGTTCATGGGAGGGCGAGACTCTCCGGGACTTCGATGGCGCGCCTCTAACCGACGCGCTCACACCCAAGCAAGCGCGCGAAGCCGAATTCGCGAACTCTTGTTCGTTCCGTCCCCACAGCATGGACAGGTCACAACTGACGTTGCTATTCCCCAGGAACAGGGCGCATCTGCGGTTGAATCTGGCGGTTTTTGAAGTTTTTTTCGCGCCCGCCAAGGCACAGGTCGCATGCGCCGGGAAATGCGCCTCGCTCGCCCACGCGCGACTATGGCGAATCCGTTGCGCGATGCGTCGCAGCGTGGACTTCTCCGGAAACCGTCCGATAATCGAAGGATGAGCACTCCCACCACTTCATCTCGCAGCCGCGGTCGCCCCCTCGAACCGAACTCCACCTCCGGCAAGATCCGCGCGCTGCTGGCCGCTGGCACACCGGAAGTCGACATCGCCAAGAAGCTCGGCTGCTCCCAGGCGCAGGTCTACAACGTCAGGGTGCGCATGAACGGCGGCAAGAAGTCGGGCCGAGGACCGGGCCGCCCACGGAAGTTGGTCGCGCCGGCCGCCGCGATGGACGGCCTTGCGGGCATCGTGGACATGGTGAGGAAGAGCGAGGCTGAGCGGGCGCGGCTGCACGGGGCGCTGACCAAGATGGCGGCGATCCTGCGCGAAGCGTTGGCGTAGCAGGTCAGGTAGGACGGGCCGGCCGCGACAAGATCGCGTCATCCAGATCGGTTGCCACTTCGGGCAGCCGACGTACGTTGCAGGCACGGCTACCGGGTCGCCGAGGGGAAGGTCCTTCGTCGCCCCACGTGCACACCGCGCCGGGGTCGTCCAGCAACGGACGTAAAGCCTGACTCTCCTTCTTCCCCTTTCCCCAGCTTCCCCGGCGCACCTTCTTCCTCGACGGCAACCGCCCATGGACCCGGCCGACAGCTTCTTCCAGGCGTTGGACAGCGAGCAGCTGCTCAAGGAACACGGTCGCAGCCTCGTCGCCGACGCACGCGAGCTGTTGCAGCAGGACCCGCAGGCCAAGGTCGCCGGGATGATCACGATGCCGGACTCGCCCGACGCGCCGGCCATCCGCGAGTTCTTGGCGAAGATGACGGGCCAGACGCCGCCGAACGGCCTGATGGTCGGCACGGTGCCGAGGGCGGCCGTCGAACCGTTGCTGCGCGCGAGAACCGGGACGGAGCACTGGCTGGAGCAGGGCTGGCAGCCGCAGCGGGTGTTGCCGGTGGTCGTCTCGACGCGCGACGGGCACAGGTTCGGGTTCTTCCCGCTGACCGAGGGCGCGGCGGAGGCGTAGGGCGCCGGGCGTCGCATTCCCTACAGCATCGGACGAACGCACAGCCTCGTGGGGCCCGTCTTCCCAGGCCCCGCGTCACGGCCGGTCGGAACACGACGACTCATCGAATCACCCCGCACCAGCGTTGCGAGGGACACTCGACGACGGATGAAGCTCGGGGATCTTCATGCTACGCTGCGCCGACCGAGCCACGGTCCAGGCTCCCTTCCAAGCGGCTCACTGTCCTCAACTATGAGGCATCCGCTTGGCCAAGTCCGCCGCCGCCCCGTCGCCGGTCGAGATCGTCCCGATCTCTCGGCTGTTCTGCTCCCCGACGAACCCGCGCAAGAACGACGCGGCCGTCCCGCACGTAGCTGAGACCCAGCACCTCGCGCGGGCCAGCGACTCTCGCGAGCGGCCTCCGCGTCGACGAGTCGATGTCACCTGCCCGAGCTGCGGCGCGGCCCGACTCGTGGTCCACGAGAGTCGCCGCGCTCCGCCTGCCCAGAACTGCCGGCAGTGTGCCGCCGCCCAGAAAACGAGCCGGCCGCGAACGGGAACGACTGTGCCGTGCTTGACGTGCTCGACGCCCGTCTACCGGAACCCCGCCGACACCAAGAAGCGGTTCTGCTCGCAGAAGTGCGCAGCCGATGGCAAGCGACGCTACCCAACAGAGGAGCGGACCTGCTGGGCATGCGGCGACCAGTTCAACTTCACGCCGAAGCCACGGAGCAACACGTCGGGGCACTACTGCTCCATCGAGTGCCGCAACCGTGGCTACATCGGCGTCGTCCACGGTGACCCTGCTGCACCCGCAGCATGCGATCGGCGCGCTTGGCGATCCAACCGGAACAGGTTCTTTGCGGCGGGGAATGACTTCTGCGCTGTCTGCGGAGCGCGAGATGGCCGCCTTCACGTCCACCACATCGAGGGATACCGCAACGTCGACCACGCCGACCTCAGCACACTGGTCACGCTCTGCCCGAAGCACCACTGTCTCCTTGAGCAGTGGACGCGGCGAATCGCCAACCTGGATCCTGATCGCAGGCGCCGCGCCGCATTCGGCATCCTTGGCTGCCTCGGTGATTCCTGGGCCTACCACGCTGGCAAGGCGCTGGTCGCGGGAGGTGCGCGATGAACATCAAATTGGTGCCCATCGACTCCCTTGTCTTGGATCCGAGCAACGTCCGAACGCACGACGATCGCAATCTGGACGCCATCAGCGCGAGCCTACGTCGGTTCGGCCAAGCCGAACCTCTGGTCGTGCAGCAATCGACCGGGCGAGTCATCGGCGGCAACGGTCGCCTGCAAGCGATGCGCCAGCTCGGCTGGACCGAGTGCGAGGTCGTCGAGCTGGACATGGACGACCTGCAAGCCACGTCGCTCAGCATCGCGTTGAATCGAACGGCTGAGCTCGCCGGCTGGGACGAGCCCGCCCTGGCCAAGCTGCTCCAGCAGCTCAAGGCCGAGGACTCGCTCGACGGCGTCGGCTACTCGACCGAGGACCTCGACGCCCTGGTCCAGCAGCTGCGCGAACAGGAGGAGATCGACCGCGACCTGGTCGACGAAGGCGCCGAAGCACCGCCCGCCGTGGCCGCGTCGAAGGCCGGCGACCTGTGGGTGCTGGGCGACCACCGGCTGCTCTGCGGCGACTCGACCAGCCTCAAGGACGTGCACCGCGTCATGGCCGGCGAGAAGGCCGCGCTCGTCGCCACCGATCCGCCCTACCTCGTCGACTACACCGGCGAGCGGCCCAACGACTCGGGTAAGGACTGGACCGACCGCTACCGGGAGATCGACATCCAGGACGCCGACGGCTTCTTCCGCGCGGTGTTCGTCAACGTGCTCGACGTCCTCGGGCCGAAGGGCGCCCTCTACTGCTGGCACGCGCACAAGCGTTGCGGCGACATCCAGCGCATCTGGCGTGAGCTGGGCATCCTCGACCACCAGCAGATCATCTGGGTGAAGCCGACGCCGGTGTTCGGCCGCGTCTACTACCACTTCCAGCATGAGCCCTGCATGATGGGTTGGAGGCAGGGCGACAAGCCCGAGCACGACGGCGTGCACGAGCACACCAGCGTCTGGACGGTCGACTGGGACGGCAAGGCGCGCGTCGTGGGCAACGAGCATCCGTGCCTGCACCCGGACGCGCTGGTGCTCACCGATGCCGGTTGGCGGCCGATCTCGTCGCTGCGGGTCGGCGAACGGGTCTACGCGGCCGACGGTCGGTTCCATGCGATCACGGACGTCTCGTCGCACCCCTACACGTCGACGGCCCTGATCGAGATCCGCGCCCGTGGCGACTCCACCACCACGCGAGCCAGCGACAACCACCCGTTCTTGCTGTGGCGCGACGAACCGACGTGGGTGCGCGCCGACGCCATCGAGGTCGGCGACCAGACCATGACG
>Ga0169931_10014561_pt1 | contig 10631 bp, 8 predicted proteins | sample Kivu_15m_20L_FD_129675 | JGI IMG/M metagenome (GOLD analysis project Ga0169931, IMG submission 129675) | Freshwater microbial communities from Lake Kivu, Western Province, Rwanda to study Microbial Dark Matter (Phase II) - Kivu_15m_20L... | ecosystem: Environmental > Aquatic > Freshwater > Lake ... | reverse complement strand
TCCCATTAAAATCATCGCGATATCGCTGGCCAATCGACCCAGGACCTGATCGGTAGCATCCACGACATGCCACTTCTTCTCGACCTGACCGGCCTTGGCCACGTATGTCTTCTGTACAACCACAATATTTTCCCTCGGCGCGGAACCAGACTCTCCACGCACCTCTGCAAAATCAGTTTCAAGAGCGTTTCGACCAGTCGCGAATCTTACCGGTCGCGGGCTCGCTCGACAAGGCCATCGCTCCCGAATCGCTCCATATCCTAGCCCTTTTATCCCAGCCCTTTCCTAACCTCTGGGCCTCTGGGCCGAAACAACCCTTCGATCCAAGCCGCTATTGCACTGGAGCGAATGCCCACTGGAGCGAATGGCAACCCGAGCGACTGGCCACTTCAGTAGCGGTAAGCACACCCCGCTGCAGACAAGCCACCCATGTGGGTGGATTTGCGGAGAAGGCGCGGTGTGGGATCAAGTTTGTTTGGCATGCAGGCACCGCTGGGATATTCGCCGCGGTACGCTGTGCTTGGCAACCCTGTGTGCTTGGCAACCCTGTGTGCTTGGCAACCCTGTGTGCTTGGCAACCCGTGTCTGTGTCAAAGCCCTTTGTGGCCCTGGGAGAGCCCTTGGGGAGTGGGAGGCTTAGCGCTTCGACTTGAGTGACTCACCGCGTGCGAAGCGTCCAAGGGTATCCTGATATTTCTTCTTCCCCTGTTCGACGACGCGGCGAATTTCCTTCGTGCTGTCCTCGGATTCCTTTCGCAGCTGAGTGATCATCTCCAGCGATTCGATCTGGAAATTGCTGATCGCGTCGACCAATTTCTGAACACTCTTGGGGTCGATCGTCGAACCATAACCTGCCTTCAAGGCCGCTTTCTCCAGTTCGCGACCGAGTTCGGCGACATCCTCGAGACCTTTGTTGACCCCGGTCTTCATCGCTTCGGTCGCCTGCGTTACTTCGTGCAAGCCATGCTGCGAAGTGTAGACGGTGCCGAGGATTGTAAAGACATGTTCGTTGGTGGTGAAGAATGTCACGGCGCGTCGGTAGACGCGTTCCTTGACATCGTGCGTTTGCTTGAGTTTGCTGACCAGAGTTTCGCCGACATCGTAGCCGATCTGCAGGTTTTCGGCGATGTCTTTGAGGAGCTGGTAGGTCTTGTCCTCGGCTTCAAACTTAAACCTGGCCTCGTCGCGTGCCAGTTCGAGTCGGGAGCGAGTGGCCGAATCGACATTTTCGCCAGCCGAATCGACGGCAGCCTGCGAATCCGCGAGCGCCTTCTTTGCCGCCTCGAGTGTCGGTCCATGCTGTTCGAAGAGATCGCGAGCCAAAACTTCGGCTTCCTTCAGTGCAAAGCGAAAGTCGATGTAGGCATCCATGATTTGTTCTTCGACTTCCAGCTGTTTCCGTGTATCTTTCGAGACACCGGTGTAGACTTCGGAAATCTTCTCAAAGCGATCCGATGGGGTCCCGCGGCGAATTTTCATCCACCAGTTCTGCATCTTTTCCGTGGTGCTGATCCGACCATCGTCCAGCTGGGCGATCAGTGTCTTGCTGTCTTCCCGTACCGAATCAAACATCTGGGTAATCTCCAGATAGCGGTTCCCCACGGTCACGCTCGCAACATTTTCACGGACCATCTCGTTGAAGGTACTCATATGCTTGATCACATCGGCGATCGCGAGGACTTTGGCTTCGTCGAGGTGTTTGACGCTTTCCAGCAGGTGAATCATTTCCTGCGGAGTGTCGCCCCGTGGGGCGATGCCGAACTTTTCGAGCACATTCAGGGCGCGATCGAGGTAACGCCGCATCGTCGCCGGATCGCGCTCGATTTGGACTTTGGGGGAACTCGCGGTTTTCGTCGCTTCGGGCGCTTGTTGCTGGGCCTGTTCGCTCATCGCTATGCTTCTCGAGAGGGGAGGGGCGGAAGAGGAGTGGAAGGAAGTTCGGTACTGACGCAATCAAAAGCTGTCAATAAGCTAAAGCCTCGGGGGATGAAAAGGTAGGGGGATTCGACGACGCGGGTCTGTGAATTTTCCAAACGCGAATGTTTCTCTGGGGCAGCGCCGATGAAAGCTGGAGTTGTATGAGCAATTTACGGGTGGCAGTACTAGGAGGGGGGCTCTCAGGACTCACTTCCGCATATTACCTCCATCGGCGTGCACCCCGCGTGCAGGTTCGTTTGTTCGAGGGGAGCGCAAGGCTGGGGGGGGTGATTCAAACGGAGCGTTTGGATGGATGGCTGATCGAGTACGGCGCGGACTGTTTTTCGATCCAGCCGCCGGCGGCCCTGGAACTCTGCAGGGAACTGGGGATCGAAAACCGACTGCTTGAGCCGCTCCCGCATGGGCGGCGCGCGATGATCGTCCATCGTGGTCAATTGCACCATGTCCCTGAGGGTTTTGTCCTCATGCGGCCGACACGGTTGTGGCAGGTCTTCAAGTCACCGCTTCTTTCGTGGCGTGGAAAAGCACGGCTAGCAATCGAACCATGGATTTCCGCTCGCCCGGACAGCGAGGATGAGAGCTTGGCTGATTTTGTGACTCGCCGGCTTGGACGCGAGACGCTTGATCGACTTGTCGAACCGCTGGTGGCTGGGATTTACACCGCGGATGCGGCATGCCTGAGTATGCAGGCGACGATGGAGCCGTATCTGCGAATGGAACGCGAGCATGGCAGTTTATTGCGAGCGGCGCGTGCCGAGCGAAGCATGGGAGGAAGTTCGGCGGAGCAGACCAGTTCGGGCGCGCGTTACAGTCAGTTCCGTGCGCTGAGCGAGGGGATGGAGTCTCTTTTCTCGTCTCTTGAGCAAGCTCTGCCTGAGGGGACGATTGTGCGAGAGTGTCCAGTGGAGCGAGTCGAACCAGCGCAAGGCAGCGGTCGCTGGCGGATTGCCTTTGGGAATGGGTCTCACGAAGAATATGACGGCGTGATCAGCGCACTCCCTGGGCCTCGGACTGCACAGGTGGTTGGCGATGCCATGCCGCAGCTCGCCGAGGAGCTGCGAGGGATTCCGTATGCGAGCAGTGCACTGGTCATCCTTGGGCTCTCCCAGCAGCAGGTCCGAAGGATGCCCGAGGCTTTTGGATTTGTCGTTCCGGCGATCGAGGGGCGAAAGATCCTGGCGGCCAGTTTCGCAAGCCACAAGTTTCCGGGACGAGCTCCGGCCGGAATGACGCTTGTCCGCGTTTTTCTTGGGGGCATGCGGCAAGGGGAGCTGCTGGCTTTGGATGACCAGTCGCTGGAGCAGATTGCCATCGAGGAACTGCGGGAGCTCATCGGTTTGCAGGGGAGACCTCTGTTTTCGAGGGTCCGCCGCTGGCATCAAGCGATGCCACAGTACCACGTCGGACATCGACAACGCGTCCAGCGGATCGAGAAAATTTTGGCTGAGTTTCCTGGGCTTGTGATCACAGGAAATGCGCTCCATGGTGTGGGAGTTCCGCACGTCGTCAGTTCGGCGCAGCGGGGTGCCGAGCGTTTGCTCACAACAATCATTTCGCGGCACTTGTCCGCGGGAGGTGTCGATGTTCAGTCTCTTTGACCTCTTCAAGATCGGAATTGGGCCTTCGAGCAGCCACACGGTTGGTCCGATGCGCGCAGCAGGACGATTCTTGGATTCACTGCTGGCGGCAGGGCATCTCTGGAGCGATGTGTCGCGAGTCCGAGTCGACCTTTACGGCTCGCTGGCGCTCACCGGTCGCGGGCATGCGACGGACCGCGCCGTGATTCTTGGGCTTGCGGGTTACCTTCCCGATACGATTCCCAGCCAGGTTGTCGCCGATCTCCCGAGGGAGGTCGAGGTGCAGAAGCGACTGCCGCTGGGGAGCGGTCGTCAGGCGAGCGGGCCGGTGGGTGCTGGGAAGTCTGCAGAGGTTCCCTGGGTCGACGGCGAGACTTTGGTGTGGCATTTCGATTTAGCATTGCCACAGCACCCCAACGCACTAACGCTGACGGCGGTGGGGGAGGGTGGAGCGACACTGCTGCAGGAAACTTATTTCTCGGTCGGCGGAGGGTTTATTGTCAGCAAGGAAGAGGCGGAGCGAGGTGGCAGTGGCGATCGGGCAGCAAAGCGACCGCTGCAATATCCATTTCAAACAGCCAAGGAATTATTGCAGGAATGCCAACGACATGGTTTGAAGATCTGGCAGATCATTGCAGCCAACGAACTTTCCTGGCGCGACGAGCACGAAATTGGTCCCGGGATCGATACGATTTGGCAGGTGATGCGGGAATCGATCGAACGGGGTTGTGAGGTCGAAGGAGAATTACCCGGGGGCCTCCATGTACGTCGACGAGCCGCAGCGATCCGTCGGCGGTTGGAGGAGGACCAGCGGTGTGATGGTTTGGAAGCGATTGACTGGCTGAGTCTCTTTGCACTGGCAGTCAATGAGGAAAATGCTGCGGGGCATCGCGTTGTGACCGCACCGACCAATGGGGCTGCGGGAGTAATCCCCGCCGTGATCGCTTACTACGAACGATTTGTGGAAGGGGCTTCGCCTGAGGGGGTCCGGCGGTTCCTGATGACGGCCACCGCGATCGGTTCGTTGTACAAGAAGAACGCGAGTCTCTCGGCGGCCGAGGTCGGATGTCAGGGGGAGGTCGGGGTGGCCAGCAGTATGGCTGCGGCGGGGCTTGCAGAGGTGATGGGAGGGAGTAACGAACAGATCGAGAATGCAGCGGAAATCGCCATGGAGCATCATCTCGGGATGACCTGCGATCCGATCGGCGGGTTGGTGCAAGTGCCCTGTATTGAGCGGAATGCCGTTGGGGCTGTGAAGGCGGTCAATGCGGCGAGGTTGGCGGTTCTCTACGGCGATGGGACGCATCGGGTGGCGCTCGATGGAGTGATCGAAACGATGCGACAGACGGGAGTGGATATGGCGAACAAGTATAAAGAAACCAGTCTTGGCGGTTTGGCCGTAAATGTCGGGCTTGCCGAATGTTAGGGTGAGAAACCTCGCGCGACGAGGAGACTGGGAGTGGATCTTCCGAGCGGAATCGTCCGCCGCTCGCTGAAACTTCTGCCGTGCATCGCGAATGAGCTATGGTTGGATAGCGAAGAGAGTTGTCTTGATGCTTTTTTCCAACATACCACGTGTTTGCGATGCGTACTTCAGTCGTTGCCGGGCGTTCGGAACTGGTCAATCGTCTTGCACAGTTTGAGGAGATCAAGCGGCGGATCCACGGCAAATTGGTGGACAAGCTCGATCTGAGTCGCGTGGGGGACCTCAAGGGAGAGAGTTTCCACCGCGAAATTCGGATGGTCGTCGAGCATCTTTGCGATGCGGAAGAGACGCTGCTCAATCGTCAAGAACGGGACAAGATTGTTGACGAGGTCCTCGATGAAACATTCGGTCTCGGGCCATTGGAATTGCTTCTCAAAGACCCGAAGATCAGCGATATCCTCATCAATGGTCCGAAAAACATCTATGTAGAGCGGGGAGGAAGCCTGCAAAAAACGGAAGTTGAATTCCGCGATAACAAGCATTTGATGCAGATCATTGACCGGATTGTCTCGCGGGTCGGACGCCGCGTTGATGAGACATGCCCGATGGTCGACGCGCGGCTTGAAGATGGGTCGCGAGTCAATGCGATCATTCCTCCTTTGGCGCTCGACGGAGCGGCGGTTTCCATCCGTCGCTTTGGTTCCAATCCGCTGAAGCTTGAGGATCTGCTGAACTACAAAGCGTTTACTCCGGAAATGGTGATGTTGCTCGAGGGCTGCATCAAAGCGCGTTTGAACATGGTGATTGCTGGAGGCACGGGGTCTGGAAAAACGACGCTGCTCAATACGCTCAGCAGCTTCATCTCGCACGAGGACCGGATTGTCACGATCGAGGATGCGGCGGAATTACAGTTGCAGCAGGACCACGTGGTTCGCTTGGAAACTCGCCCTCCGAATATTGAAGGCGCAGGCGCAATCACCGCGACCGATCTGGTCCGAAACGCACTGCGGATGCGTCCCGAACGGATCATCATTGGCGAATGCCGTGGCGGCGAGACACTCGATATGCTCCAAGCGATGAATACGGGTCATGACGGATCGTTGACAACGATTCACGCCAACACGCCTCGCGATGCTGTGGCGCGGCTCGAAGTGATGGTGATGATGGCGGGATTCGAAATGCCGATCAAAGCGATTCGTTCGCAGATTTCGGGCGCTGTCGATGTGCTCATCCAAGCCAATCGCCTGCAGGGAGGGCCGCGCCGCGTCACCTCGATTACCGAGGTTGTTGGGATGGAGCAGGATACCGTGGTGATGCAAGACATTTATCGATTTGTCCAGCAAGGTATCGACGAACGAGGGAAGGCTTACGGAAATTTTGAGTGCACAGGGGTTCGGCCAACGTTTATGCAAAAGCTGGAAGCCGCCGGAGTTCGACTCCCTGCGAGCGCTTTCCGGCAGCGCGTGATGATGCAAGCCTGAGCGATCGCCGAGTGCGGAGGGTGAGGAGAGTACGATGTGGTTGATTATCATTTCAGGTGCGGTAGCGGTAGCGGCGGCGTGCGGCTATTTCGCTTCGGTCTTCATGCCCGGCAAGCAATCCTCTGCCTTCGAAGATCGATTGCAGACGCTGGTTGTTGAAAACCGCAAGCGGACCACACTGCGGGATCAAAAAGAATCATTACTGATCGCCGGTGGCTTGGCCGACACGAAGCACTGGCTTGAGCGATTGCTCGGTTCCTTTCCGAAGCTCACTGCCTACCTTCAGCAAGCGGATATGAAAATCACCGCAGCGCGATTCGTGGCGATCTGCGGAGCGGCGTTTCTTGGAGGGTCGATTGCGGTCGTCATCTCGCCGGCTCCCTCGGTGTTTGCACCCTTCGGAGGGCTGCTCTGCGCTAGTATCCCGATCGTTCGTGTCTCATTCAAGCGGAAGCGACGCTTGGCTGCGTTCGGGAGGCAGCTTCCCGACGCGCTTGAATTGCTTTCGCGTTCGCTCCGCAGCGGACACTCGTTGGGATCGGGACTCAATCTCGTAGCAACCGAAATGGCGGATCCGATCTCTGCGGAATTCACGCAAGTCTTCGAGGAGCAGAATCTCGGGATTCCGCTCGAGGAAGCACTGAGTGATTTGGCGGAACGAATCCCGAATTTGGATCTGCGATTTTTCGCAACCGCAGTCATTTTGCAGCGGACGACCGGGGGTGACCTCGCCGAAATCTTTGACAAGATCGGCCGGCTCATTCGGGAACGGCAGCAAATTTATGGGCAAGTCCAGGCGCTCACCGGCGAAGGTCGGCTCAGCGGCGTTGTCCTGCTGGCCCTCCCGCCAGTCCTGTTCCTCGTGATGCTCTACTTGAACCCTACCTATATTATGATGCTGTTCACCGAGCCGATGGGGCGGAAAATGCTCGCCTTTGCGATTGTCACGCAACTGATAGGGGCGATTGCGATTAAGAAGATTATCACGATTAAGGTATAAGAGCGTGGTTTTTCAGTTGCACCGGCGAGGATCCGAGATTCCCCGCTTCGGTGGCTCGAAGGTCGAGGTATATCGGAATGCTTGGGGCGATTGAAACGAGTGAATTACTGATTTGGTTAGCACCCATTGGGGCCGCCACCAGCGTGGCCTCGGTGGTGTATTTGGTAGCCACGCGGATACGCGGTGGAGAGGGTTCAATCGCCGAAAGCCGATTGGAAGCGCTCAAGCACCCGCGAGGGCGTGCTGCTGCCGAAGAAACACCCTTGGCTGGGGATAAAAAGCAAAAAAAGAAAGATGCCTTGGCCGCGGTACTCGAGCGGGCGACCAGTCCACTGGCAAGCACGGTGACCCCAAAAAGTGAAAAGGCATTGGGGGCTCTTCGCGAGCGACTGATGTATGCTGGCTATCGCCGAGAGACAGCACCGGTCATCTTCAAGGGCTTGCAATTGATCTTGGCGGTAGTTGGCCTGTTTATTGGTGGGATCATTGGCGTGGTGACCGTTGGTTTTGAGCTCGGACTGCTCATGCGGGCGGTCTTTGGGGGAGCTTTTTTCTATTTTGTACCGGAGTTGGTTCTCGGGATGATGATCAAGCGGCGGAAGGAAGCGATCTTTCTGAGCCTTCCCGATGCACTCGACTTGATGGTGGTTTGTGTGGAAGCTGGCTTGGGCCTCGACCAAGCGATGCGGAAAGTGGCGCAAAAATTGCAATCGACCTATCAAGAGATTTGCGAGGAATTGACTACATCAAATAATCAGATGCAGCTTGGGCGACCACGACATGAAGTTCTGCAGGGTTTGGGCTACCGCAGCGGCGTGGAAGACTTGCGGCAATTGTCCTCGATCCTGATTCAAGCGGACAAGTTTGGCAGCTCCGTTGGGCAAGCCCTTCGCGTGCAGAGCGATACGATGCGAGTCAAGCGGCGGCAGATGGCGGAAGAGAAGGCGGCCAAGACCGCAGTGAAGTTGATCTTTCCGCTGGTCCTCTTTATCTTCCCTGGCATCTTTATCGTTTTGGTAGGACCAGCTGCGATTACGATGATTAAAAACTTGCTGACAATCTAAGAGCCTCTCCGAACAGGGGTCTGACCCTCTCCGGCGCGGCCCAAAAACCAATGAAATCGACTTGCCTCCAAAGGGTCAGACCCCTTTTCAGAGAGGCTCTAACGGCGGGGTGTCCAGCGAGACGCTATGCGTCAGTGCCTGCTGCGTGAAGGAATACGATGAATCATGATGCTCATCCGCCGCTCGCGGCGGCGCTGGACTTTGTTGAACAGCAGTTTGGATGCATGGTCCAGCGGCTCGAGCATTGGTGCGCCGTCAACAGCGGGTCGATGTCTGTAGAAGATCTCCAGCGAATGGCGGCTCTTGTCGCAACGGACTATAGCTCGCTCGGGGATGGCGCGGTCAATATTCCCTTGCCTGCATATCGCACCCTCAGCGATGACGGAGAGGAAGAGCTGCGGCACACTGGACCGCTCCTCTGCTGGCATCATCAACCCCAAGCCAGCAAGCGGATCCTCCTGATGATTCATTATGACACAGTCTATTCCCCGGCAGCTCATGAGAGCATGCGTCAGCGAATCGAGGGTGACCGATTTTATGCCCCGGGTGCTGCCGATGCCAAAGGGGGTTTGATGGTGATGCTTGAATCGCTCCGGGTCGTCCGCCGCTTCGGACTTGATGCCGGGATTGGCTGGACTGCCGCTTGCAACCCTGACGAGGAAATCGGTTCGCCAGCATCCCGTTCCTGGATGCAGCAGCATGCAAAGGAATTTGTTTTCGGCCTCCTCTTTGAACCGACCCTCCCCGATCGTGCCCTCGTTGCATCGCGGATGGGCTCCGGAAATTTTACCGTGGTTGTCCATGGCCGTTCGGCGCATGCGGGGCGGGAGCCTGCCGCGGGTCGAAACGCAGTCATGAAGCTGTGCCGTATTTTGACCGAGGTAGATCGGCTCAACGCTGCCTCCTTCGGTGGACGCGTCAACGTCGCCCGATTCCGTGGAGGTGATGCCCTCAATCGTATTCCTGACTTGGCGGTCGGACGGTTCAACATCCGCGCTCAAAGCGCGGATTCGGCAGATCGGTTTCTTGCCGCCCTCGAGCGGATTATCGACCAGGCACGGGGGGAGGAAGGATTTCGCGTCGAACTCCATGGGGAATTCCAGTCCCTGCCGAAAGCATGGACAACGGCGACCGAGCAATTAGCACAGCGGGTCGTTGCCGCGGGGCGAGTTGCGGGTCGCAGCATCGCCTGGAAAAATACTGGCGGAGTCTGCGATGGGAACAAGCTCGCCTCGGCGGGACTGGCCAACATTGATACTCTTGGGCCAGATGGTGATGGTCTGCATTCGCCGAACGAATGGGTGGATCTGAGTTCTTTGGTGCCAGCGATCAAGACGCTGGTGATCCTGATTGCCGACTATGCCGCGGAGGCTCGCGGCGACAGTTCCCGCTCACGAGAGGGAACCTCGGCTGCAGAGCAAGGAGAGTTTTCATGAGAATCGACAGCCATCAGCATTTTTGGAACTATGATCCTGCGGGTTATCCTTGGATTGATTCGCCGAAAGCGATCCTGCGGCGCAGCTTTCTTCCAGCGGACCTGGAGATCGTCGCGGAAAAAAACGGGGTCCAAGGAACCGTCGCCGTCCAGGCTCGGCAGTCGATTACCGAGACGGAGTGGTTGCTGGAGCTGGCGGAGGTGAACCCTTTGGTGGCAGGGGTGGTTGGATGGGTTCCGCTGATGGCCAGGGAGGAGGAATTACTTCCGCTGCTGCAGCGTTTTTCCGGGCGCGAGAAGCTCAAAGGTTTCCGGCATGTCGTCCAAGATGAGGCGGATGATTGGTTTCTTTGTCGTCGCGATTTTCAGCGCGGTGTCGAGCTTCTTTCGAGCTTTGGTTTCGTTTACGACATTCTCGTCTATCCGCGTCAATTGCCGGCAGTGCTGAAGTTTGTCGATCGTTTTCCGGAGCAAAAATTTGTCCTTGACCACATTGCCAAACCGAGGATCGTCCAGCGAGAATTTGACCGTTCGTGGGAAGTGCGCTTGAGGGAACTTGCGCGGCGTCCGCACGTCGATTGCAAGTTCTCGGGATTGGTTACGGAAGTCCTTGATCCGCAGTGGTCTGCGGAAACGATCCGACCTTACTTGGATACGGCGATTGAAGCCTTCGGGAGCGAGCGTTTGATGTTCGGCAGTGACTGGCCCGT
>Ga0169931_10014560_pt1 | contig 10632 bp, 11 predicted proteins | sample Kivu_15m_20L_FD_129675 | JGI IMG/M metagenome (GOLD analysis project Ga0169931, IMG submission 129675) | Freshwater microbial communities from Lake Kivu, Western Province, Rwanda to study Microbial Dark Matter (Phase II) - Kivu_15m_20L... | ecosystem: Environmental > Aquatic > Freshwater > Lake... | reverse complement strand
CTGATTACTGATTACTGATTACTGATTACTGATTACTGATTTCCTCTTCAGGTAAGAAGCTGATTCGCTGGAGCAGCTGCTCCAGCCGGGGAGGATCGGTGAGGTAGAGATAGCCAATCACCGCCTCAAACCCTGTGGCCCGTTGGTAGATGGCCGCATCTAAACGCTTAGGCCCTCGGGGGGAGGCATTGCGACCCCGCCGTAAAATATCCTGTTCCAGGGGAGTGAGCCAGGGGAGGAGTTGATCTAGACGGCAGGATTGCTGCTCAGCCCGCACCTGATCTACCACCTGTCGATGGTAGGCTTGAATGCGCTTGGGGGGAAATAGAAAAGACTGACGAACAAATAGTTCGTACACCGCATCCCCAATGTAGGCCAGGGCGACGGGGGAGATCGCCTGGGCCCGATCGGGGGAAAGCGGTGCCAGGGCAAGGCCAGCCCCTAACCCATTGACCATAACTGATATCCTTTGCCTGAGGGTGCAGTCAACCCGGCCCTGAGCTGCCTCTGGGACAGATCAAGGGCAGTGGATAGCAAGGGGCAAGGGGATGACCGAGGCATCAGACGCTAGGGGGAGGATCTAGCTTAGCGATCGCCGCATCCACCGAGGATTGGAGGGATAGATATTCCTCCAGACGAACCAGCTTAACGGTCTGGGTAACCCGGGCATTGGTGACCACCTGCACCGTTCCCCCTTCACCGGTTGCCTTTTTAACCAGCTGGACCAGGGCCCCCAACCCAGAACTATCAACAAAGTCAATAGCGGACAGGTCAAGGATAATATGGGCAGGCCCAGACTCCACGTACTTGGTCATGGCCTTGCGAAAAGCCGGCTCTGAAAAGGCATCCAGTAAACCGGTGAGGCGGAAAAGTTGATATTGGATATTTAGATATTGAGTACCCCTGACATCGCGGGTGCCTCGTAAACTTACGGTCAGGGTTAGAGATTCAGCGATGGCAAACCTCCCGGGTGCTCCAGTTCGACAGTTAAATATAGGTCAGGATAGCTGTGTCTGCAAGGGGTAAATCCCAATCTACTCGATTGTTAAGCAGAGGTAGAAGCCCGTTGTTGGCGATAGTTCCCCATGGCCTCCACGAATTTGAGGAAGAGGTAGTCGGCATCGTGGGGGCCAGGGCTGGCCTCGGGGTGGTACTGCACGGAGAACACCGGCAGGGTTTTGTGGGCTAACCCCGCCACAGTGCGATCGTTGAGATTGAAGTGGGTAATGGCCACCTGATCGGCGGGGATGGAGTCGGCCTCCAGGGCAAAGCCATGGTTTTGGCTGGTAATTTCCACCTGTTGCCGCAGGCCACAGGGTTGGTTGAGGCCCCGGTGGCCAAACTTGAGTTTGAAGGTGGAGGCCCCCAGGGATAACCCCAGCACTTGATGGCCCATACAAATACCAAAGGTGGGCCGTTGATACCGGAGCAGGTCCCTAACCAACTTGGGGGCATAGGTAACCGCAGCCGGATCCCCGGGGCCATTGGACAGAAAGATCCCGTCTGGCTCGTAGCCCATGATCAGTTCTACCGAACTGCGGGCCGGCACCACAATCACCCGACAGCCGTAGCTGGCCAGCCGGCGTAAAATGTTGCGCTTGATGCCAAAGTCTACGGCTACCACGGTGAAGGGCTGGTCGTCGGGGGGCGCCGGGGTGGCGGTATAGTCCCAGGCGGTAGGGGTGGTCTCGGTCCACTCGTAAACCACCGGTGTGGTGACCTGGTCCACCAGGTTTAACCCTTCCATGGCGGGTGCTTCCTGGAGCTGACGCAAAAGCTCAGCAGGGTCCAGGATCTGGGTGGAGAGGGCCCCATTCATGGCCCCTTCGCTGCGGAGACGACGGGTAAGGGCGCGGGTATCGATGCCAAAAATACCGGGAATGCCGTGGGTCTTCAGGTAGTTAGGGAGGGACTGGATGGACCGCCAACTACTAGGGATAGAGCAAATATTGCGGGCGATCGCCGCCTTGATGTGGGGCCGGGCCGATTCCTCATCGTCGGGGTTAACGCCGGTATTGCCCAGTTCTGGGTAGGTAAAGGTGACCAGTTGCCCCGAGTAGCTGGGATCGGTCATCACCTCCTGATAGCCAGTCATACCGGTGTTAAACACCACCTCCCCCATGACGGTACCGGTGGCACCAAAGGACCAGCCCGGAAAAACCGAGCCATCCGCCAGGACCAGCAGAGCCGGGGGCGCATCAGGAAAAACCATAGCCGTGCCTCAAGGATGATTGCCGCATAGTTCAAGACCGCCCCTATCCTAAGCTGAAAAATTGCCCCTGGTACAGTCCAGGGGGGAAAAGTCAGGATCACCTGATCTAGACTCCATAGCGGATTTCCCTCGGGTGAAGGGCGGTTGGACGTTTCTGCAGACCCCAGGGGTTGAGCCGACTAACAATGCCCCAGAGCAGGCCTTGCGCCCATCGGTCATTTAGTGGCGCACCAGTTTTGGCTCTCAGTCTACTGGGGGGAGTCAGTTTGTCTCGCGGATGCTGACGGTGGTGACATCTTTGAAGGCTCAGCACCAAAATGTCTTGGACTTTCTCAGTCAAGCCTGTGCGGTGGCACGGCTCGGGGCCGACTCCCTGGCTTCGCCTTGGGTAGCATCGGCTCAATCAGTTCAAACTGGTCACGGGTCAAATTGCTGGTGTAAGCTTGACTCATGGCTCTCACGATTTAGTTGATTAGTACTACTAGCCTATGCCGAGTGAGCTTTTTTACTAACTGTCCGACTTTTCAAACGCCCTCTTAGCTTAAAAGTTGGCTGAGGGACGGTTACAATCTTGCCCTAGATAAAATCTTGTCCTGGATAAAACCGTTGAACTACGGATGACTCCCCGGTCAGAGTTTGCATAAGTTTGTCACAATAGCTCCAGGGCTATCGAAAAGGCTTTCCCAGGGAGGTGTAGCTATGCGCACGGTTTTGATTGTGGATGACAGTTCCACCCTACGGGAGATGATTGCCGGGCTCCTCACTCAAGCGGGGCTGACGGTTTTAGAAGCCAAGGATGGTCTAGAGGCCCAGGCTATAATCCAATCCAACCCTCCAGACCTTGTTGTGTTGGACATTGTTATGCCGAATATGAACGGCTATGAGCTTTGTCGTTGGTTGAAGAAAACTGCCGCCACCCAGTCGATTCCGATTATTCTGTGCTCCTCCAAGGCAGAGGAATTTGACCACTACTGGGGTCTGAAACAAGGGGCAGACGCCTACGTTAGTAAGCCCTTTCGACCAGAGGATCTGGTTAACACCGTCAAACAGTTGTTACGCTAGGGGAGCGACCTCAGTCTCGACGTTCCAGGCGAAAAAGTAAGCCTACTACCCCTAACACCCCTAGCTGGATCAACAGGTTAGGTAGAATTTTGGCCCCATCGGCTCCAGCGATTAATTGAGTTACCATGATTAGCGCTCCAATAGCGCCCGATGCCCCAGCGGTAGCATAGATAACCTGGCGTAGTCCCCTGTAGGGAGCCTTAGCCTCTGCTCGCAGCCGCGCATACTGGTCGGCCTTACGGTCAGGGGGTAGGGGGGCAGAAGGTTCAGCGGCCATGCCAGTGTTTTGACTAATGGACACTGTTATACTAGAACACTATGGATTGATTTGCCGATGTGGCTCAGTGGTAGAGCACTCGATTCGTAATCGAGCGGTCGCGGGTTCAAATCCCGCCATCGGCTTGAAATCTGGACGCCTGGAATGCTGGATATTCCCGGATTACTTCATGTTTTTTGTTCTCTGAAGTATTCCGTCTCTAGGCTAAGAATAAGCTTTGTACTATTAAGATCGGGGTATCCACGTAGGGCTAAAAGCAATTATGCCTACTATCTTTTATCATAATCCAATGTGATGCCCTATCCCCTCCGGGGTGCTTCGCGAAGGACAGGCTCAGGGTGAGCGATTTTTAGTGCGTTTGGCTGGGCTTGTCAAAGCCCAGCTAGCCAGTTCCAGGCTTGCCAATTGTCCTCCAGATTTCACCTAGATGGAGTCTTGATTACCGTTATGGATTCTGCCTTCTGGACTAACTTCTGGCCCCAGTTGCTGAATAAGAAATCCATCACTGACCTGCAACAGCCCTGCGAGGCCCGATCGCTGGATCGTTCCCTGGGGCTGTTCAGCCTGGTGGGGCTAGGCATCGGTGTGATGATTGGAGCGGGGATTTTTGTGATTACAGGACAGGTGGCGGCCTACCATACCGGTCCAGCAATTGTCCTCTCCCTCCTCTTGGCAGCCCTGAGCTGTGGCTGCGTGGCACTCTGCTATGCAGAGTTCGCCGCCTTGATTCCCCTGTCCGGCAGTGCTTATATCTATACCTACGCTACCCTGGGGGAAATCTTCGCCTGGATCATTGGCTGGGATCTGGTGCTGGAGTACCTGTTTAGTGCCGCTACCGTGGCGGTGGGCTGGTCTGGCTACCTGGTGAGCTTACTGGCAGACCTGGGGCTATCCCTGCCCCCAGGTCTGTGCCGGCCCCCCTTTAATTTACCGGCTCTGGGTCTGGTGGGTTTAGTTACCCTGTTGCTGATCCTGGGGACTCGTAGGTCAACCCAGGTAAATCTGGTGATGGTGACGATTAAGCTAGCAGCGATTTTACTCTTTATTGGCTTTGGTCTGTTGTCGATTCACCAACAAAACTGGCTACCCTTCATTCCCCCTAACACCGGTGAGTTTGGCGTGTTTGGCTGGAGCGGGGTGTTGCGGGGGGCAGGGATGGTTTTCTTTGCCTATATTGGTTTTGATGCCCTGGCCAATGTTACGGAGGAAACCCAGAATCCTCAACGGACGATCCCCTTGGCCATCGTTATTAGTTTGTTAATCGCTACCCTGCTTTACGGGGCGGTGTCTCTAGTGATGGTTGGGATTGTGCCCTACGCCAAACTGGGGGTGCCCGATCCCATAGCCATTGCGATTAACGCTATGGGGCCGGGGCAGCGATGGTTTGGCCCCCTGATTAAGCTGGCCGCGATCGCCGGGCTGGGGTCAGTTGTGCTGGTGAACCTGATGGCCCAGGCCAGACTGCTTTACAGCATGGCCGGGGATGGGTTGCTACCCTCCATCTTTGCCCAGGTTCATTCCCGTTGGCAAACCCCCCATCTGGCCACCCTGATCTCTGGGATGCTAGCGATGGTTTTAGCCGTTAGCTTGCCTATTGAAGTGTTGGGTAACCTGGTATCGATTGGCACCCTGTTTGCTTTTACTATGGTGGCGATCGCTGTCCTGGTACTACGTCACCGCCAACCCGATCTACCCCGGCCCTTTCGGGTGCCCTTCGGCCCCTGGCTACCCCTACTGGGCGTTGGCACATCGATCCTGCAGATGCTGAGTTTCTCCTGGGGTAACTGGTTCAGGCTGATTGGCTGGCTGTTGTTAGGACTATTGATTTACCTCCTCTATGGGCGCCGTAGAAGTCTGGTTAGCATCGAGACTAAGCAAAGTAATCTTGTCTGAATTAAGTTGACGGAACGCCAAACGCCAGATCAGGCCCAAACCGATCAACCCCAGCCCAATTAACCAGTAATGCCATTCGATGCAAAAAGCCAATGCTATAGAGGAAAACAATGATAGCCAACCGATAAACTTCGGATATAATCTCTCTGCCTCATCAATTTTTAGGGCTGCAATACTAGTTATTGCACTCCTATATAGGGCGCCAAGGGTACTAAAGAACCATGTAACCTTTACGTTTCCAACAGATACCAAAAGAGCAATTAAAATACCTACAGTTAAGACTGCCAAATAGGGATTGGTACCAGCTTGATTTAATCTAGTTAAAAAAAGCGGCATATCCTGCCGTCGCCCCATAGCCAGTAGCAGACGAGACAGGCCCAAAACTGTAGTTAAAAGGATACTTAACATCGAGGTAATAGCACCAACAGTTAATAGATTTGCAACGATCGGTGAGCCTAGGGCGTCAGCTACAGCCTTCAGGGGAGCAGCGCTCAATCTGGTTGCTTCAGCAAAGGCTTCTGGACCGATTGTTCCTAAGCTGACCACCGCTACAGAAATATAAGTGACCATAGTAACAACTATGGTAAATGTGATAGCCCTGGGTATACTCCGCCGAGGATCTACAATTTCTTCCCCAACCATGGAAATACGTGCGGCTCCGTTGTAAGAAACAAACATCAAGGCAACAGACTGGGCAAAGTTTGCTATCCAGTTGTGGGAGTTAGGAATAGAGAAGTTTAGGTTCTGAAAACCATGGGAGTTATAGTAAAACAAACCCGCAATTACCAAGCTAATCAATGATATAAGGGTGGTTGCTACTACTACCGTAGTGACGATTTTAGAGCTTCGTATACCTAAAGAAACAATTAATGTAATCAAGATGACGGCGGTCTCTGCAGCCAGCACCAAGGTGTTTTTACCTGTAAAACCTAAATTATTTAGAAGATAGCCTGAAAACCCTAAAGCAGCGGTGGCTGCTACAGCAGTTTTGCCGAGGAGATAAATCCATCCACCGGTAAACCCTAGCCAGGGATTTAGATATTTATAGCCGTATTCATAAATACCACCACTAACAGGATGACTAACTGCTAATTGAGCAATGTTAAGACTGTTGCAGGCAGCTAATAGCCCGGCGACGACTAGGGCACCGATAGTGGCTGATCCAGATATTCCTGCCACAATACCAATGCTGACAAAAATCCCCGCCCCAATCACGGAGGCCAAACCCATGATGGCCGCACCTAACCAGCCTAATTCTCGTTGCAGCCTCGGTTGAGGACCTTCATTCAGAGATGTTTGATCGTGCATAGATTTAAGTTTTAGCGATGTGCTTATATAGCTGTAGTCAGGCGACTAGGTACATACAGATGTCCGGACATCAGTAAACGTACTGTTCTTATAATACTTGCAGCTTCAACGACCATGGCAGCCCCCTGTTGTCTGGTCGTCAGCAGAACCTCGATTTTCCCCGAGGGATGCTCAAGGGTTACGAGTTGATGACTGTCCTTTGGGGGCACAGCCACACCTTCTGCTATAGAGTTCTTCAGAAGACTGCAACATCCTATACAAATCGCTCCTGTAACGGCGTGGGCGCTATGGCAGACATTCGGCACAAAGTACCGAGAGCTCAACGTTCCCCCGTGGCGAGGTGGAGCAATAATCGCAAACTTAGGAACTACGCTATTTTCAGCACTACCTAAACCCATACGCTCCCCTGCAATGCGACGAATCTGTTCGATGCGACTCCTGAAGTCTGCATCTGCATCCAATTCGTCCTTGGTTTCATAGCCGGTTTTGCCCAGATCTTGAGCCCGTGCGATCACCATAGGAATGGCTACATCAATACAAGTAACCTCAATTCCTTCAATCTCTTCACGGCTATGGTGGGTTGGTAAAAGTCGACCCGTTTTAGACCCCACAACCTTCATGAAATTGAGTGATACTGGTGCGGCTACACCAGGTACACCATCAATAGATGTATTGCCATCATAGGTAACCCGCCCTTGGGGGGTTTGGACAACAGCTTCAATTAGAGAGTTCGTATTGAGATTACGGATTTTGACGGTAGTTGTTTCCTCCGCTGCCATTACTAACCCCATCTCAATGGCAGCAGGGCCAACCCCGGCAGCCATATTGCCACAGGATGGCTGCCAGTCGATATGAGCCTGATTAACACTAACCTGGCCAAAGAGAAAATCAACATCTGCCCAGGAATGATCGGATGTGGATAATAAAACGACCTTACTAGTTAGAGAGGTTCCTCCCCCTATTCCATCTATTTGAGCCTCATGAGGTGAACCCATGGCCGCAAGAATAATGTTGTCTCGGATAGTTGGGTGAGGAGGAAGATCTGACCGCAGAAAAAATGGGCCTCGAGATGTACCACTACGGAAAACTAAGCATGGAATAGCCAGTTGACTCATGATAAAACCTGCACTCCCCACACTCCAGGGTTGATAGCGGGATAGGTTCATTCTAGCTAAGAGCCAGGGGCGATTACCTAACCCAATAAATCACGCTCAGGTCCTCCTTAGAGGTTGTTTGAAAAGGGTTGTCCCAGGTATAGTTCACCGTCAAGGGGCCGGCAAAATACGGAATTTCGCGGTGATCATCCTACTCAATAGGTATAGTTTGAGACTCTCCTTGGCTTTTCAAACAACCTGTTAGCAGGATTGAGGGCAAATTCTTCCGAAAACTCCGCATCGAAAGCAAAGCTATTCCCCGCCTGCACCGTTGTCACCATGCCCCTGACCCAGGAACAAGGCATCGCTTTACTCCAGCCCCAGTTCCCGCCGGAGGGTTTGGATAGATTGTTCGCCGATATAGCTATTGCACACCACCAACTGGGGTGGGCGGATCAGGTCCTCCCGGGCGGCGGCGATGGCCTGCTTAAGGGCGGGTACGCTGGGGGCGTCCAGCAGGATGGTTTGGGCACTACGCACCAGGGAGTTGAGTTTGTAGGTGTCTTCGGTTTGGGCGGTGAGGGCCAGGATATCATCCCCCCGCAGGCTGTAGATAATTACCTCCGCTGCCCGTAGAATACCGGTGCTGAGGCTGACCAGGCCGAGGCAGGCCCCCCTGGGCAGATCCTTGAGCAGGGCCAGTTCCTTTTTGTAGTCGTAGATGTCGACGGCGATTACCCGCACCGACTTAGGGGCGGCGATCGCCTCCGCCTCGGCAATAAAGTAGCGGCTGGTCACCACCGTCCCCGATCGGGTTTGGGAGAGCACCTCCGCCAATTCCTCCAGGGGCACCAACTGCAGGGGAATGGCCAGGGCCGCCTCCAGCTCTTGGGCAATCAGCTGGCCGGCGCCAATGTCTTGACGGGGCACCGTCACCAGCACCCGGGCGCTACAGCGCAGACGCCAGTCGATCTCCGCCAGGAATAACTCCCGGGCCTGGTGGAGGGAGCACCCCTGGCGCAGTAGTTCATCCAACCCGTTTTCCACCACCTCTCGGGCCTGGGGAAACTCCTCCCACAGGGCAGATTGGGGCCGGGCACTTTCCCCCGTCCCCTGCTCCCGCACGTAGATGCCTGACCCGGCAATGGCCTCCACCACCCCCGCCTCCTCCAACTGGCGGTAGACCTTGCTAATGGTGTTGCGGTGTAACCCGGTGTAGGTGGCTAGCTGCCGGGTACTGGGCAAACGATAGCCCGGCGGGTACTGGCGGGAGGCAATGGCAAACCAAATTTGACTATAGAGCTGGGTGGAGGCGGGGATTTCGCTATCTGGTTGAATATGAAACTGCACGACTCCCTCCGGGTGAGCTCCAGATCATGGCCCTTAGCAGGCATTGTAGGCAATTCCGTTCCTTCCCAGAGGGGATCGGAGACAATGCAATAATTTTTGACAATTCTCCCCAGGGGCGGCCCCCTAACCCTGGGTCCTACGGCGACAATTGGCGGCACCCTCTAGAACTTTTGCGGAAATCAGGCCCCCCATTCCCCCGGCGGCGGTCGACCCGATCGAAGTGGTCCTGGTGGAGCGCTAGGTTCCCCATCGCCTCCATCCCTATGGCGGGGCGGGGCACGGTTTCTTGTGTGGCCAGCGAGACAGTTACCAGCCCGCCGCTGTTGGCGATCGGGGGGTCACTGGGGTCTGGCTGGGGTTAAAACTAGGGCGGTGAGGCACGGGTCTACCGCAACAGTAAAATCACCCCCAACCCCGCCATCCCCAACAGCAGAATGGCAGGGACCACCAGGCGATTTAGGGCGTACACTGAAGCTAGAAGATAATGATGTCCTTCCATACGGCTAATCTCCAGCCGATGTTGAATCAGGGCAAACCCCAACAACAGCAGCCCCAGGGTAACGAACCCCAGGCCGATCAGGCTGGCGGTTTCCTGGGTGATGGCCGGGTTGATGGCGGGGAAGCGCTGGCGCAGGCTACGAAAGATCTGGTCAACGGCGAGGCCCAGGCCGATCAGGCTCAGGCAGGTACCGAGCCAGGCGTTGAGGGTGCGCTCTGCCGCCGCCCGGTTGCGCTCCCTGGCTAACTCGTTGGTGATATTGATGGCATCCTCGGGTGGCAATTTGGTAATGTCGATAATTGATGATCAACTATTCTATTATCTCTATTATTGATCGCTCCCTACCCCATGACCCCACCCAACCCCGCCACTGAACTGGCTAAGGAACGTAATCGGGCCGCTGAGGAGCGTACCCTGATGGCTTGGATTCGCACCTCCCTGGCCTTGATTGCCTTTGGCTTTGGCATTGATCAGATTGTGGTGGCCATTCACCAGGCCCTGGGGGACGTGGTGAACCCCCTGCGGTTGACCCATATTTTGGGCGTGGCCTTTGTGGCCCTGGGTACCCTGGCCCTGCTGGTGGCCGCCCTTGATCATCGCCACCAGTTGCACCGCATTCAGCGCAATGATCTGATCTACCAGACCCGCCGTTCTCCAGCGCTGGTGGTGGCCTACCTGCTTACCGGGATTGGAGCGATCGCCTTCTTTGGTGTGCTGCTGGCTCCCCTGCTGACCTAGGCCAGCGCTGCCGCTCGGGAGGACCTGATCCGCCCCCCCCAGTTGGTGGTATGCCATGGTGACGATGATAAATCTCGTCTAATAATTGGAAACCTGGAGTTTCCCACGCTGTGGGAAGCAAGCTATGCCCTCTGGGAGAGGGGTCAGTAGTCAGTAGTCAGTAGTCAGTAGTCAGTAGTCAGTAGTCAGTAGTCAGTAG
>Ga0169931_10014558_pt1 | contig 10633 bp, 7 predicted proteins | sample Kivu_15m_20L_FD_129675 | JGI IMG/M metagenome (GOLD analysis project Ga0169931, IMG submission 129675) | Freshwater microbial communities from Lake Kivu, Western Province, Rwanda to study Microbial Dark Matter (Phase II) - Kivu_15m_20L... | ecosystem: Environmental > Aquatic > Freshwater > Lake ... | reverse complement strand
GGACAAAATAAGGTGTGATAAGTGTCACCTCTTGCGAGGTCCTTGCAAGGAGATCGCAAATCACCATTTCAAGTGCGTGCTCTTTTTCATTGGGCCCTGTGGGAAGCATGACCGACGGCTGAGTGGGCGTCGATATCAGTTCATTGGTCGCTTGAGAGGGTGCCTGTTGATCAGACAACCCCAGTGGTGTGCGTTTCCAATCCGCTTCAAATACTTCTTGAAGGTCCCGTACAAGGCCTCCGCGGAACTCGAGCAATAAGTCTTTCCAGGGGCGCCGGCTTTTTTTCCATCCGAGATATTCGTTCCCAATATTCTGGCTACCCAGAAAACCCACATTTCCATCAATGACTGCAATTTTGCGGTGATTCCGGTAATGAAATGACCAAAGGCGTCCAAAGGTGACGGGTTCAAAGAATTGGACGACCACACCGGCCTGTTGGAGGGGATATAAAAAGCCTTTTGAGACTCGATAGGATCCCACGGCGTCGAGAAGTAAACGACACTTTACGCCCCGTTTTGCTGCATCGATCAGAAGTGCACGAATTTCGAGTCCGGTTTCGTCCGGCTGATAAATATAATATAGGAGATCCACGGTAGAATGCGCACGCCGGATTGCATCTGCAATCGCCCCATAGCTTTCAAAGGAATGGTGATAGATCCGAGTATGCGTCAGATCCCGAATCGGTCGACTGGCAATATCAGAGGCCAACAGAAAGGTCGGATAAAACGGATACGAAGCGATCGGACCGTTTTGGGATTTTGCGGGTGATGGTTTCTCTGCTGAATCCCATTGACGTTTCAACCGTCTTCTTCTTCGAAATCCACGGTAACCCAAAAAGGCATAAAGACTGACTGCGAGCAGGGGTACCAGAAAGAACGAAAGAATCCACGCAAGGGATTGCGTCGGAGAGCGTAGTTCACTCGTGATAAGAACCCTCGCTGAGGCAATGAGGATCAGAGTGCCGTGAAGAAGGAAAAGAAGGAGAGAAAGCGAATCTAACCCTAGACTCATGCGCTCTCCCTCCCTTTAGTATAGCAACTTAACCCACCACGTAATTCAGGATCTTACCTTGAACGTAGATCACTTTTCGAATGGTTTTCCCCTCAAGCTGGGCAGCTACGGCTGGTATCTGCTTTGCTGCTGCCTCGACCGTTGCTTGATCGGCGTTGGGTTCGACTTCCACAGTACCGCGTGTCTTACCTAAAACTTGAACAGCCATCGTGATCAAGTCATCTTTCGCTAAAGCTTCGTCGTATCCAGGCCATGCGGCATAGGTCAGTTCACGTGCTTCACCCAACTGCGCCCATAGCTCTTCGGCGATGTGAGGTGCAAACGGATTGAGGCACTGGACAAAGGGTTTCAAGCAGGACTTCGGTATGGCGCCTTTTTTGGTGAAGTGATTCACAAAGATCATCATTTGGCTGATGGCCGTATTGAACCTGAGCCCTTCGATATCATCTGTAACTTTCTTCACTGTCTTGTGAGTGACGCGTAAGTCTTCATCCGAAGCTGCATCGTTAGTTCCCAAGAATCGACCCTCGTCGTCAACTGCAAGGCGCCAAGTTCTTTGAAGGAAGCGATAGACCCCTTCAATAGCAGTGGTGGACCAAGGCTTGTCTCGATCCAGGGGGCCCATGAACATTTCATAAACTCGAAGCGTGTCCGCACCATATTGGTTGACGACGTCATCAGGATTGATCACGTTCCCACGCGATTTGGACATTTTCTCGCCATCGGGACCTAGAATCATGCCTTGATGAACCAGTTTCTGGAACGGCTCATCGTGCGTCACGAGTCCTGCATCGAATAGAACCTTAGTCCAAAACCGTGAGTACAAAAGATGCCCCACAGCGTGCTCTGGTCCGCCCAAATAAAGGTCGACTGGCATCCAGTAGCTTTCTGCCTCTTTGCTCCATGGAGCGTTGGCGTTGTGTGGATCAATATATCTCAAGAAGTACCAAGAGGATCCTGCGCTTCCTGGCATCGTATCGGTCTCACGTTTTGCTTTTTTACCTGTCTTTGGATCGGCTGTATTGAGCCATTCCGTGATTGCAGCCAATGGGCTTTCTCCGGTCCCAGAGGGCTCATAACTTTTGACGTCCGGTAAGACGACGGGGAGTGTGTCGAGTGGCAGTCGTGCAGTCGTGCCATCTTCCAAATGAATGATTGGAAAAGGCTCGCCCCAATAGCGCTGGCGCGAGAAGAGCCAGTCGCGCAACTTATATTGAACGGTCCGATTTCCTCTTTTCTCTTCTTCGGCTCGACGAATCACGGCCTCTTTAGCATCCTTGGTTTTAAGGCCGTCGATGAAGCCCGAGTGAATGTTGATTCCTTCGCCAGAAAAACATCCTTCCGGCGCTTCATTCGAAACAGGGCGAACGACTGTCACGATCGGTAGGTTAAAGGCGACGGCAAACTCATGGTCCCGCTCGTCATGGGCGGGAACGGCCATAATGGCGCCGGTGCCGTAACCCATCATCACGTAATCCGCGATCCAGATGGGAATCTTCTGACCCGAGAAAGGATTCAGTGCAAAAGCGCCAGTGAAGACGCCTGTTTTTTCTTTAGTCTGTTCTTGTCGAGCGAGCTCCGATTTCCGTGCTGCTGTTTCTTGATAGCTTTTGATGGCCGCCTGTTGGGCAATTGAAGTGATATCAGCTACGAGAGGATGCTCTGGAGCGAGGACCAAGTAGGTCGCCCCAAAGATGGTGTCTGGGCGGGTCGTGAAAACCTCAACTTCTTTTGTGGAGTGCCCTTCCACCGGAAATCGATATTGCATCCCCTCACTTTTGCCGATCCAGTTACGTTGAAGTTCTTTTGTACTTTCTGGCCAGTCGAGTTTTTCGAGATCATTCAGCAATCGCTCAGCATAGGCAGTGATCTTGAGCATCCACTGTTTCATCGGTACGCGAAAGACCGGATGCCCACCACGCTCCGACTTCCCATCGACGACTTCTTCGTTTGCGAGAACAGTTTTGAGCTCGGGGCACCAATTGACAGGGACTTCTTTCTGATAAGCTAAGCCCTGTTCATGAAGCTTAGAAAAGATATATTGAGTCCATTTGTAGTAACTGGGATCGCACGTTGAAATCTCCCGACTCCAGTCAAAACTAAAGCCCAAGCTCTTCAGTTGACGACGGAAAGTTTCAATCGCACTTTGCGTTGTTTTTGCCGGATGGACGCCCGTCTTCAGCGCATATTGTTCGGCAGGAAGACCGAAGGCGTCCCAACCCATGGGATGGAGGACATTAAAGCCACGCGCCCGCTTGTAGCGCGAAAGAATATCAGTCGCCGTATAGCCCTCGGGATGACCTACGTGGAGTCCCGAACTACTAGGGTAGGGAAACATATCGAGGCAATAGTACTTAGGTTTCTGGGAAGGAAACTCCGCTTTGAAAACTTGTTTCTGATCCCAATGGGTTTGCCAGTGCGCTTCAATTTTCTTGTGCTCGTAAGCCATGCTTGGAGTTGTAGCCCCTCGGAGACGATTTTTACAGTCTTTCGCCTCAAAAATGCCTTAAATTTCTGGGACTCACATTGACCCATGAGTGCGGCGTATGCGACCAAAAGAGAATCGGACTTGAACTTATGAGCGAAACACAAAATCAGGCGAAATCCCTAGTCATCTCGAGTGAGGCGCTGGCGCAGTTGGGGCCTTGCCTTCAAGAGAAGTACTCCCCGCATAGCAGTTGCTTTGGTTGTGGACCGACGAACGTCCAGGGTCTCCGGGTGCGAAGTTTTCCATGGGGTAAAGAGGTTGTCGCACAGTGGAGGCCTTCTGGTCATCACGAAGCATTTCCTGGAATGTTGAATGGCGGGATCATAGGTGCGCTCTTGGATTGCCATTGCAATTGGACCGCTGCCTGGGCCCTGATGAATCAAGCGGGGGCGGATCATCCTCCATGCACGGTGACGGCTGACTATCATGTGCAACTCAAGAGGCCGACGCCTTCCGGGCAAGTGCTGGAACTACGTGCTGAAGTGGTCGAACTTCGCGAAGATCGTGCGACGATTCAAGCAACCCTCACTTCCGGTGGAAAAGTCTGTGCGACTTGTAAAGGAACTTTTGTCGCAGTGAAGCCCGGTCATCCAGCATATCACCGGTGGTAAGGACATACCCTTTTCTATGGCTCCAAAATTTCGTGGCGATTCAGAAGACTGGTTGGACTCGGAGCAGAGTGGAAAACGAGGAGGCTCGTCTGCCGCGCGAAAGAAAAAAACAGGAAATGTCGCTGAGGGTCTGAAGCCTGAAGATGCGAACGCTACAGTTGCTGAGGTTTTTCCCAATCAGTCGCGTGTGCGATTTGACGAGACGGGGCATGAAGCCCTGTGTCGATATCGGCGTGCGAACGTTTGGGGGCACTATCGCGCACAATCAGAAGAACGGTTAGACGAGGAAGCGCGAGAAAAGCTCTTGCGTGTACGCGAGCGTGCTCCCGTTGCCGTGGGTGATCGAGTGAAGGCTGAGTTAATGGGAGGTCCTCTCTCGCGTGACGGAGTGATCGAGGGTGTTTGTCGACGGAGAAATCGATTGGTTCGCCCCGCTCCCGCTCGGGATGAGACGATCCTTCATGTCCTTGCTGCGAACGTTGATATTTTGGTGATCGTGGCGAGCGTTACTGCGCCTGATTTTACTCCTGGGCTGGTCGATCGGTTTATTGTTGCAGCCAAAACTGAGGGAATCGAGCCCATTCTTGTGATCAACAAAGTGGACCTTTTGAAGCCCGATGGGCCTCGACCTTGGACTCTTTATCGGGAGTTGGGGATTCCCGTTTTTGAGGTCTGCGCAAAAACAGGTACGGGGCTCGAACTGCTGCTCCCCGAACTGAAGCAGAAGATCGTTGTATTCAGCGGTAAGAGCGGAGTTGGAAAGACCTCGGTGCTCAGAAAGTTGACGGGAATGGATTCTCTTCGAGTCGGGGAAGTGAGCGATGCCACTGGAAAAGGCCGGCATACGACCACAAGCGCGCTTCTTCTGCCGACCCCGAAAGAAGGAAGCCCTCTGGATCGTTGGATTGATACCCCCGGTGTTCGCGAGTTCGGATTGCTTGGTGTCAGTTTGGAGAAGCTGCGAGATCATTTTCCTGAGTTCTTTAGCCGAAACTGTAACTCCTCTGGTTGTATGCACTTGGATGAAGCAGGTTGCGGGGTGAAGGATTTGCCACGTTACGAGAGTTATCGAAGAATCTATCAATCACTCGCCTCGGGCGAGAACTGAAACCTACGAGGTGTCCGATGCAAACCCCGCTTCGCCGATATCTGCCAACCGGCGCCTCCTCTGGCGACCAGTTCGTTCGTGACCCTTGGACCGGCCAAAACGTTGCCGAGGTGAGGAACTGGAGTGCAGACGAGTTGGAGGTTTTGATCCTGGCAGCGGATCGGAGTTTTAGAACTTATAGAAACACAAGTCGCTGGGTTCGCTCGGAGCTTTTGTCGCGGATGGCTTCTGCGATCCAAAAGAATGCAGAATCTTTTGCCCAGTTGATTCAGGAGGAAGCAGGGAAACCAATATCACTTGCTCGGGTCGAAGTGAATCGGGCTGTTGGAACTTTCAAGTGGGCCTCTGAAATTGTCAGACAGAAAGGGGGGGAGTGGATTCCTTTGGATGGCGATGCGAGCGCTCGGGCTTTTGGGAGTGCTCGTCTCGAGTGGTTTCCACGGGGACCCGTCCTCGGAATCAGTCCCTTTAATTTTCCATTGAATTTAGTTGCTCATAAAGTAGCTCCTGCACTCGCTTCCGGTTGTTCCGTTTTGTTGAAACCACCACCCCAGGCGCCCGGTGCCGCTTTTCTGTTGCATCAACTCTTTGAGCAATGTGTTGCCGAATTGAATCGTGATCGAACTTCGAGTGCTTTGGACACTCGCGATCGAATCGATGCATGTGTTTTTCAAGTTTTCCTAGCCACCCCGGAAGTGGCGGCGCTTGCTATTCAAGATTCACGACTCAAAACATTGAGCTTCACAGGAAGCGACGCGGTGGGCTGGACGCTGCAAACCCATGCAAAGAAGAAAAAAGTTTGTTTGGAGTTGGGCGGGGACGCTGCCGTGATCGTTTATCCAGACGCAGATCTTCGGCGTGCGGCTGAGCGAAGTGCCTGGGGAGCATTCGCGTACGCGGGACAAATCTGTATATCAGTGCAAAGGATCTTTGTACACGAGTCGGTAAGGACGGCGTTCGAGGCTGAGTTTTTGAGGGCGGTTCGGTCGATTCAAGTGGGAGACCCGCGATTGGACGAGACCGTTGTAGGTCCATTGATTGATGATCGCGCTGCTGACCGCCTGAGTCAGTGGATCGACGAAGCGATTCAGCAAGGGGCTCGCGTCCTGGTAGAGGGCCAGCGCACCGCTCGTCTAATGAGCCCGTGGGTGCTGACTGGGGTCTCGGATCAGTCGCAGCTCTCGTGTCAGGAGGCTTTCGGACCTGTTGCTGTGCTGGAGTCCTTTGCAGACCGCTCATCCGTTTTGTCGCGGGTGAATCGTTCTCGATTTGGATTACAGGCAGGGGTCTTTACGCAAAATCTGCATTGGGCCGATGAAGCTTTTCGTGAACTCGAGGTGGGGGGAGTCGTGATCAACGATATCCCCACCTTTCGGTCTGACTTCATGCCTTATGGCGGCGTGAAGGACTCGGGCTTGGGGAGAGAAGGGGTTCGCTTCGCGATGGAGGAGTTCAGCGAAGCAAAACTGCGCGTTGACTGGTCGGATTTGTAAGTTCAAGACTTCGTAAATTAAGACGTGGACTTACGACGGAGAGCTGTTTATCCATGAATATATGTCAAACACTCATGAGGTTCCTGTTTCTTTCGACTCTTTGAGTTCGTCGCGATCCGGTGTCTGGGTTCAATTCCAAAACCTTTTCTCTTCTTTGAACCGATGGGAGCGTTTGGGTGTCTACCTGCTGACGGGGATTAACGGGATTTCGATTTTTGGATATGGAACCTTTGGCCTCCACCCTGAAATGGTCGGGCTCTACTCATGGATCCCCGCCGTTTTTGCAGTGGCTTATCCGCTATTCGCTCAACTCCAGATTGTACTCGCGTTTGCAGTCTTCATGGTTGCAGTCCAGCGGCATCTTTCCTGGGGATGGCTGTCCCTCTTTGTGGCGACTTTCGTCTTGAGCCTTTTGAGCGAGTGGACTGGTACCACTTACGGGATTCCGTTTGGGAAGTACGAGTACACTCATCTACTGGGCCCAAAGCTTTTAGATAAAGTTCCCTTTCTGATCCCGATTAGCTGGTTCTTTATGGGACTTGCCTCTTACGGGATGGTTGCAAGAATGCAAGGCAACCGCGTCAACTCGGCCTTGTTTCGGGTGATATTAGGATCGATATTACTTTTGACCTGGGATCTGACTCTGGATCCCGCAATGAGCTTTCTGACCCCATTCTGGCTTTGGGAGAACCCGGGATTTTTCTACGGGATGCCTGCTCTCAACTTGTTTGGTTGGTTCGTGACGGGTCTTGTGATTTTGGGCGCCTTCGAGTTGCTGGGTGGGCACGAAAAAGTGAAGAAGCTTCCTGCCGACTTTTGCTTCATTTTTTATATGGTGAATTTGATGTTGCCTTTAGGAATGGTCATCGTTGCAGGACTTTGGTGGGCATTGGTTGTGACCTGTGCGGTTCTCGGGGCTTACGCAATTCTCTATAAAAAGCTCAACGCATCATAAAAAAAGGGGACGCTTTCAGCGTCCCCTTTTCTTCAACTTCAGTCATTTTACAGGCTATTTACGCTCAAAAATTTCTTTGGCGATGATCAGACGTTGAATCTGGCTTGTGCCTTCATAGATCTGATAGATCTTGGCATCGCGCATCAGTTTTTCGACGGGGTACTCCTCGGAATAGCCATAGCCCCCAAAAACCTGCACAGCATCGGTCGACACTTTCATGGCCATATCCGCAGCGAAAGCTTTTGCGAATGCCGCAAACTTCGTGTTCCGCTCGCCCCGATCAATCATCCAGGCTGCTTTATGAACCAGGAGTCGGGCCGCTTCGATATCTTTTGCCATGTCGGCAATCATGAAGCTGATGGCTTGGTATCCCGCAATGGGTTGTCCAAATGTCTTTCGGGTGGTGGAATACTGAATGGCTTCGTCCATCGCACGACGGGCCAGGCCCACAGCCCCTGCAGCAACTGCGGGTCGGGTGTGATCAAAGGCGCTCATCGCGATTTTGAACCCATCCCCTTCGTTACCAAGACGATACTTTGCGGGGATCTTCACTTCTTCGAAAGTAATTCCCCGAGTGTCACTGGCGCGCTGACCCATGTTCCATTCTTTTTTACCCACGGAAATGCCTGGGGCGTTCGCAGGCACCACGAAGCCGCTCATGCCTTTGTGTTTGGCTGCAGGATCTGTGTAGGCCAATACAAAATACCAATCAGCAACGCTCCCATTCGTGATCCACATTTTAGAGCCGTTGATGACATACTCATCGCCGACTTTTTTTGCTGTCGTGCGAATCCCGCTCACATCGGAGCCTGCACCCGGTTCTGTCACGCAATAGGCAGCAAATTTGGGCTCTGCAGTTAAGCGTCCAAGGAACTCTTTTTTTACTTCCTCGCTACCGGCCACAATCACAGGGGCGGCCGCCAATGTATTGGCTTCCATAGCAGTTGCAATACCGGTGCAGCCGTAAGCCAACTCTTCAGTAATGATACAACCCTCAAGAACCCCTAGGCCCAGGCCGCCGTACTCAGCGGGAATGTGGGTGTTCATTAAGCCTAATTCCCACGCTTTTTTTGCAATTTCGTGTGGATACTCACCGCTTTTGTCATGGTGATGAGCACGCGGCGTGATTTCTTCTTTGGTGAATTTTCGAGCGAGATCTTGTAGCTGCTGCTGGTCTTCCGTCAGAGAAAAGTCGATCATAGTCACACTCCTTGTGATGAGATTCCTAAGGGTAGTCTGTATTGCCTTTTCAAATCAAGAGCCCCCCGTGAGGCGGGGTTGGATATCATCCGAGTGGAAAGCCACTGGAGAAGGAACGAATCTGTGACTCAATACGCTTCAAAAAAATCGGTAACCCTCGTTGAATGGCAAGAGGCGGTCGAAGACTGCTGGCGTCAAATTCTGGTGGATCACCGCCATCTTGACTCGGCGCTTTCGAGTTCTCCTCCTGCGCTAAAGTCTCATCTTGCAGCTTTTCTGCCCGTCGTTTTGCGTCGACCTCACGCTCTTTATCGGACCATGGGGCTGGATCTGAAGAAATATATCAACCCATGGACCTTAAGTCTGGGCGAGGAGCGCGCCCAGTGGAAGTCGTTGCGTGTTCTCGCGCATCATTATTGGAAGATCTGCTCCCTTGACGGTGAGTTTGGCTCTCAACCCTCCGCTTCGTTGTCCCGGCAACTCGCGCAGAGTGCCAAAAGTGTGAGTGTGGATGATTATCCTCAGTGGCTTTTCGACGAGTTTCAGAAGGATTGGGGACCCAAGTTGGGAACAAGGATCGCAGAGATTCTGGCGAGTGACCCTCCACTTTCATTGCGTTCTGCCCAAAAAATGGGCTCGGAACGCTTGCTGAAAGCCCTAGCGGATCAGGTCGACTTGCCTGAGGGGGCAACGGTATCGAGTCGAATCGAGAGTGGTGTTCTGTTGCCTCGTTACACATCCATTCTCAATACTTCCCTCTACCGGGATGGTTTGTTTGAGATTCAAGATGAGGGTTCGCAAGTCATTTCAATGTTCACTCTTTGGCCCGAGCTCGTGAAAGAGGCAGTTGCTCCGCATCCCGGTGCGGCTACTGATTTCGTGCGAGTCAGCGTTCCTGCAGCGAAGTTACCCACTCAGACGGTGGTCGACGCCTGTGCGGGCGCTGGGGGGAAAACACTCGCAATCGCCGATTACTTGAGAGGTTCCGGGCGAATTTTTGGGTATGATGTATCGCCAAAAAAGGTCCAAGCTTTACGTTTGAGGGCCCGGCGCGCTGGAATTCGATCGGCTAAAGCCATCGCTCTTCAGGAAGGTGATGAGCTCCAAACCTTAATGCCATTTCTGGGGACCGCTGATCGCGTCTTGGTCGATGCTCCATGTAGTGGGATTGGGATTTTAAAGCGTAGCCCTGATATCAAATGGAATCAAACCGCTGAAGGTTTCTTGGGTTTGACTGAGGTACAGCTTCGGTTGTTGCAATTGTACAGCGCACTGGTCAAACCGGGCGGAAGCCTGATCTATTCTACTTGCACCTTTCGCCGATCAGAATCCGTGGAGTTAGTCGGGCGGTTCCAACAGTGTCAGCCCATATTTCGCAAAGGAGCCGGTGGTTTTTTTGGTCCTTTCTTGGGTGGAGCGGATGGTTTTTTTATGCAACAGTTCATTCGTGAGCCCTGAAAACTCTCCTTCAGTTTCCGACGATGCAGAGATAAGATTTTGGCTCAATTTTCGATCTCTTCTTTATCGGTTTGATGCTGAAGCCGTTCATCACTGGGCGCTTCTTGCCATTCAATTCAATGCTCTTGTGGGTGGGGGTCCCAACCGTTTGTTGAGCGGTAGGCTTCGCAGCTCTTTGCCCGAGTCCAGTAGGCTCCCGCACTTTTTGGGCAAGCCCATTCTCTCGCGGGTAGGACTTGCGGCGGGCTTTGATAAAAATGCACAGATCCTCGCGCATTTGGGTGATTTAGGTTTTGGTTTTGCGGAGG
>Ga0169931_10014557_pt1 | contig 10633 bp, 12 predicted proteins | sample Kivu_15m_20L_FD_129675 | JGI IMG/M metagenome (GOLD analysis project Ga0169931, IMG submission 129675) | Freshwater microbial communities from Lake Kivu, Western Province, Rwanda to study Microbial Dark Matter (Phase II) - Kivu_15m_20L... | ecosystem: Environmental > Aquatic > Freshwater > Lake... | reverse complement strand
TTATATAATCCAAGCCCTCCAAGTTTGCATGGAGCATAGGCCACAATTTTCGGATAATGGCGATTGACTCCAATCCGAGCCAGGAAGAGAGCTTCACATGGGCCATTAATCTTGGTTACACATTCTTGTCTTGTGAAGGATGTAGGATAACTTACTTTCGGTTTCCACATCGTCATATATGCAATCCAACATTCTCTTGGAGTGAGCCTCAGTTGTTTAAGTTTAAGTCCGAATGCTTTGCTTTCTTGACGAAGATATTCAAGCTTAACAGTACGATCCCCACTAGGAGAAAGACGAACTCCTAAGTATCTTTCAGCTTGGTTTGAGTCCTTCCATTGTAGGTTGATACCTTCTTCAACAGGGATAGATACATCAATACCCTCCATCATTATATCTTCATTAGTTTTACAAACAACCTTTCTTTTGGATGTTTTCAAATCAACAAGAAGAACGTGTGACTTATGAATTTCTAAATCTCCACCCGAGAATCTCAGCAGTGATATCCAACACTTAGTGATGATACCAAGTTTATTCAAAAGTTCCTGATAAACCAATGCTTTACTTTTGTTTTCCATATTCAACAATTGTTCTTTTAACATATTGACGGCACTACTACAATCATCCACATAGCTTGTACTGGGAAGAGTATAACAGCTACGATCGCCTGGATGGATAGCAACGAATCGGTATGGCACTGAAAGGGTCAAAGCCTGGACCAAAGTCTCCAATAGCATGCCATGTTGCTGGACCACCAGCATTTCCTTGTCCTACCCCACATAGGCTACCATACTTTTCCTCCGTTATAGTTTCTCTTGATAGACCTTGCGCTATTTTGATGTCTCTTACTCTACTATGAAGCTGTTCCGTGAACGTTGATACTACATTGTCAGGGACGTTCAGGCGTCTCAAGCACACCCCAGCAACAGGAACAGGTATTCGATCGTAACAGCTCTTAGCATCATTATCAAGGACAGCCATAGGAGTACGCATAATACGTGAGTTGTCATAAAAAAATACCCGACTTAAAACCGCTTCCATTGATGATCCCCCTTTTATAGTCCCAAATATTCCTGAGATAGGCGTAGATCGCTGTTTATGGATATGGAACAGTAGCCTTCGCATAAGGATTTTGACTGCAGAGTTATCATCCCCTTCAAACAACTCTATAATGCGGAGACGGTCAATATTTGGAAGATCCTTTTTTAACAACATCACCTGAGTGGTTCGAGACCAACGATCCAAACTGAATCCATATCTAAACGGAATCACAATTAATAACGAGAACAGATACATTAGCGATGGGTATTGCAATATGGCTTTGTAATGTGAGTATGACCTCCCTGATGGTGATAATTCAGTACTCTCTCTTGTCTTGCTAATAAACCTTGCCACATCATCTTCATCAATGTTTCCATCCATTTCAGGTATATTAATGGGACGAGCTAATGCTTTAAGATAATTGATTTCGTACTCATCAAATTGTAGAAGATCAATGCCCTCGATACTTCCATCAAGTAATTTGTCAGATGTTTCTGACATTCCTTTATCTCCACGGAGTTTAGATTGAATAAGTTTAGACGATAAGCCTCCTTTGAGAACTGAGACATTGCGTTTAACCAAGTAGTTGAAGATATCTTCCGTATCCACCACTGACTCATACTCTGCGCTACTTGGCGATCGGACTAAGAGAGAAGATAGGGGAGGAGATGTAGTTCTCATCTTCCGAAGTGTCATGTAAAGTTTCTCGGATTCCATCGCCCACTTTAATATATTGCATGCTGTCTAATATTTTACATTCCTCTTGACAGAATACTCCATCGCCAACTCAGATAAAAATTCCAACCGGTTCTCATATGCAAGTTTCTTGGAAACCTTATGATTGGATAAAGCGTTTCTATACTCGGTATAGATTTCAGTAGGGACTTTGCCCCGGTGTTTATGCCTCCTTATGACTCGGCGAAGTTTGAACAAGGTCAAGCCAGTATTGTGGATTGTAGGGGACCAAAAAGATTCACCATATCCTTGCTGACATCTCACTGACTTCCTCTCAGACGTGATGATCAACTGTCCAAGTTCTCTATCTAATGCATTGATGGCCTTTCTATTTCTTTCATCAAGTCCATACCTTGCAAAACGGAGTTCAAGTTTCTTTGCTCTATCTTCCAATTTATGGTCCTTTACTAATTGATCAAGGAGGGCGCAATATTTACGAGATATTTTTTAATCAAGAGTTCTGATGATTCTACCTTTTGGTTGAAGTTGACTATCGGCTAATGATGATCCGAATAAGACTGCAGGCTTTAGTTGGAGTTCCAGTGCTTTATGATCACTATGGTATGCCTCAAATGGATGATAAAGCAATCTCGTGAGGGAAGGAATCACTCCTGGTGTTACCAACATATAGTCTATGCACTCACTACCATGCTGATAAGTACATGGATGGGCTTCATCCGGATGAAGGATATTATGCACATCTATCATACCCATAGATTGGCGTTTAGCCACTGTTCCATTCTTGTATGTAGGAGTTTCGTTTGCATCCATTGCTACAATAACTTCATGGCCTTGTTCCATCAATTCATCAATATATTCGGAAAGTTCCTCAACAAATAACGATCGTGGACATACATGAAGATCATGACCTCTTTTACCGCACATCGATATTCTCGGGCATATACTGTATTGCGATCAATGTCCTGGTTAATGCTACCTTTACAACACTGATAGGCTGTTATAAATGATACCTTTTTACATCCTTTTCCAACCAAGGTGTATCTTATCCAACGTCCAAATGGGTCTTAATCTTTGGTAGCTACCCTACTTGAGGTGCGTCCAGTGGCGGCCATGGCAACTCCTCCATATTTAATAATATCATTAGAAGGGTCGTGATTGTGATTCAAGACCACAGATACAGGGAAGCCTTTGAATATCCAGCCTTGATATATCTTTCGATATAGTTCTTCGTGGTGAATATTAACATTGAGTTCATTTAGTGAGATGATATTTGGTTTCGTTGAAAGAATTTTTGTAATTTGATTTCTATACAAAGAGTTCGGCATTGACAATCCATGGATATTGATATGTAAAAAGCTAAATGTGGTATCTCCAGTTACAATTGGAAGTGAATGTGGGTGACTCATTGGTCCCCTCCTCTTTGCACATTTCCATTAAGTGCAGGAAGAGGAGATTGAGAGTGTACGTATTTTTCCATGGGTCCTGAAGTTTTTCTTTTTGTTTGAGACATAATAAAATTCTGTTCTGGAACACATTCGTTGATTGTTTCTCTTGGATGCTTGCCAGTCATCGGTTTAAGTGGCATATCAATATCTTGGGATGCTTCCTTAATCATTTTTGGTAAATTTTCTTGGACGCCGGTAATGCTATCTTTCATTTCGCCATTATCCATACTCAGAGATTGTTGACTGTTTTTATCAATATTAGGTCCAGGATTTGGAGAGGTGAATTCTGTTGGAATATCCTTCAACATTGTACCTTGGCTCTCTCTCTCTATGGTCAACGTTGTATTCAAAGTTAAAGGACCCACTACACTCTTACATTGGCTGTTATTAATATGAACTAGAAATGTCGACAAAAGCTGTTCCATCGTTTCTAACTTATTCAATGTTTTCACTACAATTGATTCCAGAGTAGCCACTTTTCGGTTTAGTTCATCTACACTTGGTTTTTTCCCCTCCTCCACCTGGGTTGATGCTTTAGTCAGGGAATTAATTTCAGCAGATGTTGCAATTGCATTTGCTTCAGTAAGAGTTGGGAATTGCTCGTTACTTGGCTCTTTCTCTTTCTTCCCTGCAACAACATTAGCATATGAAGTAATATTAGGGATGGTTGCTCGGATAAATGACTGAAGTGCAAAGTTGGAGTGCACTACCATCTTATATTTCTTTCTAGCAGGAGCAGAGTAGTTACTTGCCGACATAACAGTGACCGGCTCATCAATATTTACCGCTAGATGCGTTGCAGTAGATTTAACAGTTTCAACTTTACTTTCAATGACATCAAAGATATCACCTTCTTTCTCTGACGGGACCTCCAAATAAATCACTGATCCAAATTTGTTAGTACGCTGATGAATCTTAAAAATATCTGGGCATGCCTCCCAGAGAATTTCTCCTAAGGTGCGATTATTTAATTCCTTCACATCACTATTGATATTTAATGAAGCATCAGCATTTTGAATAAAGACATGAGACCTAGATGATAAGAATTTTTGTGATCTTCAATCAATGAAGCCACTAACGATTGGGTATCCACTTTAATATCTCCAACATTAAGTTTGAAGGGAACAAATTTATAATCATAAACATTAGGGCGTTCCTTTTTGAGTTCCAAATTATCTGTAGATAATTTATTAAATGCCTTGATAAAGATGTCCATGGCTTCGGAAAAGTTGCCTTCTGCCACAAAGATTTTCACTGCTCTAGTCGTTGATCCTTTGGAATAGATCGTTGCTGGAACCATATCAATCAATGGGGAGTTAAAGTCCATCTTAGAATCACTCGGGATGAGTTTATTCAATTCCATTCGTACTTTTTCCGGTTCAAAAAAACGAGGGATACTATACTGAAACCACCCTAAAGCTCGAATCTCAGTGGAGACTGGAATTTTTGTTTGAGTTATCCAACAATAAGAAGAGCGTAACTTAGGCCATAAAGCCTTTCGTAGAGTAGCAAAGTTAGCTTCGGACTTAAAACAAATAACTCCTTTTACAGACTTATTATGGGGCAACGGCACAAAGTACTCGTGGAATGCTTGGTCCGCCGGAAGATCACTAGGAGAAGTAATGGCAGGGGCCGTAGATTTAGCCTTTGAAGGGAGAATAAGACCTCCTTTACCAAGGGCAAATATAGCTCCGAAAAGGGAACAAACTTTATCTCGCGTAGATAACTGTACCAGTGGTACAGCTAGCTTGTCATTGGGCTTGAACTCAACGACCCAGCGATGAGAAAAGAGGTGTCCAGCACCCCCAGGGTCACCCTGAAGAGCATGGATAGCGTCAGGTACGAATTGCATAAGAAGAGGTTACTTGAAGAGACTTTTTTATGAAAGATACTAAGGATTTCAAAGATACTGATTGTTCAAGGACAACCTTAGAAAAGTCCACAGCGCGAGTGGTAAATAGCTGTGCCCTGGTTTCTGGGTATAGCACGTATCAGTACCACAAAAAGTAGTTACAGCTAGGCTTGAGGTGAGGGTTGAGGGACGATGCCGCTTTCAACTTCAACTGTTTGCATCGGCTAAAGTCGGCACACGCACAGGTACAAAAATATTTTGCGGCGACTATCTTTTAGCTGCTCGTGTAGATTATGCGTATGTACGTTGCGAAGGTAGCCTACACGTAGATCATGTAGATACCTGGTATAAGACGTCACATGACATCACTGCCGACTTTTGCCGAAGACCTGTTGGCTATGCTCACCGGAACTTGCCGAACTTTGCCGACATCGGCCCACAATGCTGAATGAATCAAATTACGTAAAGTAATAAGACGACGATATTGATGGTCTAAAAGCAATATTTCTAAATAATGAGATTAATCTGAGTAAAGTAAAAAGAAAAGTAAAAGCAAATGGATGTAATCACGACGGAGTCGATTTGTTACTCCATGTTTGTCTCATTCGTATGCACAAAAGAATGAGCAGTCTGGTTGCGGTCACAATTTAGGCATAAAGGGTGACTTCATTACGTGACTCGTACGGAATACTCTGTCCAGTTTTTACAGCACACAAGCCTGGTTACAGCGCAGAAAGTTGCGGAAACGCCACTGTATATATAGTAATGTAGGTAGGCAGTAGCTACTGTATGTTGGGCTAGAGCAACACGGTGAGCACTACGTACTGGGATTGCCGAAGCACGACGGGGATGTCCGAAGCAGGACTAGTAAGATTAGTGGTTAACTTTATGGAGAACTCAAAAGCTTTATGGATTACTGAGAAAATACGTTTCATGGAGGACAATCATAAAGTATAAAAACATATAATACTAATATGAAAATTAATATCCTACTTAAAATATAATCCTACTGACAAAAGAAAAACCTTACAAGTCATCATCAACCAACATGTTGGAGTCTGATAAGTGTCCGGAAGGATAAGGAACAGCATGATGATTGTTTTCTGGTCCAGCACCATGATTATTTGCAGAAGTGAATTGTTGCTGATGATTTACATTGTTTTGACCAGCATGACCAGGAGCAGGTGCATTTAGACGACGGCTTGGGGGCGATACAATCAGGCGAGATTGCGTCAATATATCCCGAGTGAAGACAGATTCCTTACTTCTAAGCCTAACGCATAATACCAACTTTACTGAGTGAGAAAGGCTCCATCCTGAAAAATCATCATCCCTTCATCAAGAACCTAATCCATCACCTCAAAAGGAAACCGGATCCTCTGCCTCAACGGAGCCTCCACATCAACACCTGCCCCAACAACCCTTAAGTCATTTACACGAGTAGGATCTGGGTCGATATCCATGAAGGAACCACTTTGGTGCGGTGTAGAGAATAGTAACGCTTCGACCACCGACCTCGATCTTGATATCATTATCCGTCAGGCCCGAAGGTGCTTGGATGGATAGATGGGTTATGACATGGCCATCATAATATGACATGGCCATCATAATCAAGTAGATTCTGGATGATGTAGGGCTCAGTTTAGCTCAGAGATACTTGACCAGGAGAAAAGTCTGGTGACACAGAGAGATACTTCATCCTGTCTTCCAATGAATCAATCTTTTTTTGGGTGACATGATGACATCGATGACCTTTTCTTCCACAGTTGGTTCCATCTGGATGTCTTCTTCATCTTCCTCCTCGGGATCTACCTCGCTCTGTTCAGATTCATATTCGGAGGGCGCGTATTCTTCTTCGTCATCTGACTCCTTTTCTTCCTTCTCCTCACCTAAGCAGGAGGAATTTTCTATACAGAATGTGAGATGAGTTTCTTCATAAAGCACACTTTGGAAGACTTCCGGAAGTTCTGCATTTTTCTGGAAGTCCAGCAGACGGCAGACTTACTTATCGCTGTGTACAACCATCTCTGTGGATTATAATGCGTACAGCCATTTGTCCCTGTTCCATGTTCTCTTTATGTCTTTCGTTTTACGTTTGAGATTCTACCTGTTCTTTTACAGCTATAATTTAGCTGTAAAAGAAAAGGTGGAATCTCAAACGTAAACATGGAACATGATCAGACGGAATGATATTGGTTCAATAAGGGATACGAGTTTGTACAAGGCAAGCCGACTCGTTCTATGAACTCGTACTCTATGCGAATCTTTCGTCAACATTTTGGTTGCTCTCCCCTCGTGCTCTAAAAGTGTTAGAGTATCCTTGGCGACGATAGGAGCGAACAACGCCATTTATTGCAGTCCCTACTTTTTAAAAAGTGTATGGTATAGAGACAACAAATGCAGCCATCTGTAAATGTTGCGATTGAACATATAGAGAGCATGTCTGAAGGATGAATTATGCTCTATCAGACCTTGAGTCTGATGTAGTAAGTTAATAACGTATGTTTGTTCTTATTCCTTATGTCGTACTCATTCATATCTTTGGTTATATTTTCATTAGATACGATGGGATTGGAGAAAGCTAGGAAATCAAGGAGAGGATTGTTTGGTGTCGATTGATGGGACGGATGTCCCGATAGAAGAACCGATTCCATTCAACAAGATTTGGTAGAGTCACAAGTTTTCAGGTCCTGGTCTTCGGTATGAGATTGGAGTGTCCATGAAGAACTGCGACATCGTTTAGATTCATGTGTCGTTTCCTTGTGCATCTTGACCCGATATTAAAATATTTAGGCAAGATCTCAAAAACTATTTGGAAAAGGATGATAGGGTGTAGGCAGGCAACGGATATCAAGGCGAGGAGCCTATGTTTTGCAAGACGCCTGGAGGGTTTTCGAGCAGAGCAGAGGGAGACGATGCAAAGAAGATTCGTCGGAGATTACGTGCCCGTCATGAGACTGTATACAAGCGTTTGAAGGATTTTGGTATATTGTCCCAGACTTATAGACATAACTTGAAGGACCATGCCTTTGTTTTTCGAGCAGTGGTAGTGTTGACTCAGTTGGCCATTGAAAGTGGCGAGCCTCTTTTTGAACTGTAGAATATTTCTTTTCCCATTGAATATTTAATGTAAACTGTCAATACCTTTTTTATCATCAAAAAATCAAATGAAAAACTGAAAAATGAAAATGATTTTCTTTAGATGATTGTTTCACCATTGACAACGCAATCACGAGTTTTGAACTAAAGTGATTCCAAGAAATATGGTCATCGAGATATAGCCCATCCATGTTAGAAACACAATCACAACAAGGCATTAACAAACCTAAACAAATCATCCTATTTTGATGATATATCTCCTTTTCTTGAAGCACATTGTAATAAATCGTTGAGTTATTATCATTATTATCCCGAGAGGAATGGGTATAGAACATTCAAATTTCCACAGAGACAAGTATAGTGGGTCGTGCGTGGAACAAGTGGGCATTACTGATGTACATACAGTGTACATACAGTACACAGTAGGTCCTACTACTTTTCCGCAAGTTATTCCAGGGGACAGCGAGCCACAAACTCTCCGATAAACAAAAGCCCATCAATAGTGTATAGACTGTGGCTATAAAAGACTTTGATAAGAGAAGAATCGAGCAGCTACAGACATGTCTACTTCTTCATCATCTTCATCTACTCAGCTACCCTCCACCAAAAAAGTATTATCCCCAGCGGCTGTATTTGCCTCCTCCGGTCTCGGTGGAATTATTGGTTGGATTGTGGTACATCCAGCCAATACCTTAGCTGTACGATGGAATTTATCCACCATGCAACAACAAGCGAAACCATTTAGTGTCCGCAGTATGATACAACAACAAGGTTTCATGAGCTTATATGATGGTTTATCTGCAGGGATTGCGAGACAAGTTTTTTATGCTACATCACGATTTGGTTTATTTGAAACCTTTCGAGATCAATTACATGCGATACGTGGTAAGACAGACTTTACATCCCGGTACGTTATTTTTATCTTATTTTATAAAAAGTATAGTAAAGTGATTTTCAGTAACATGGAAAATGGTTTTCATGGTAGAGTCGTATTGGGTGCAGTTAGTGGAGGTATCGCGGCATATATCTCATGTCCCATGGAGGTAGCTGTCGTACGTATGTCGAATGATTCATCCCTACCACCCAGTGAACGACGTAATTATAAGGGTATTCGAGATACAGCGACACGTATTATCCGAGAAGAAGGTATAGCAGCATTTTGGCGTGGTTCAACACCCTTTGTTCAACGTGCCATGATGGTAGGCGTATTCCAAGTAGCCACATTGGATCAATTTAAAGATTACTTTGCGGCAACATGGAATCAAAAATTGAATTCTGTATTTAATGTTTTCTGTGCTTCCATGTCATCGGGATTATTATATTCGATTGCTACTATGCCTTTGGAGGCAACGAAAAATCGTATGGCAAGTCAAAAAGTCGATCCTGTTACGGGTACACTTCCTTATACATCCACAATACAAACTATACAATCGGTTTCCAAGAAGGAAGGTTTCTTAGCCTTGTATAATGGATTTTTACCCTATTATGCTCGATGTGGAGGTCACACGGTGGCGATGTTTATAAGTGTACAATTATTACGTGATTTGTATCTCCAGTGGGCTTGAGATAGCGGCTTCGAAGGAAATGATTTAATGCCGAAAATATAAATGAGTCTCATTGATAGTTGGTAATATACAATTAATCTGATTCCCTTGATTTACCATCTAATTGCTTTTACAGAATTGACGAGTATGAGGTTTGGAAATCAATTACTGTAGGAACGCATCTATTTGCCACGAAGCATTATACGTGTAATACTCTTGTCATGTGGCTTCGCTTAAGGCGACGAAGTGACAAATCCACTTTGGATACCACATTCATTATCAACCAACATCTGTTCCGATCCACCTCGCTCGGGAAAACAAAAATATCGGCAATATCCGTTAAAAAACAGTTATGAAGTCAGAGTGACGCCGAAGGCGCGCTTACGTAGATCAAATTAGGGTTCGTTTCGGGCCCGAGTACTGCGCACGCGCTGCCTAGGGGGGTGGGGAGGCTCCCCCCCGTGTAGGGGATTCGTTTTCGCGCCTGCCCATCCGCGCCTGCCCACAGTAAAATCCTCGATTTGGTGGATTTTCTGAAGTCTCCGGAATTTTTCATCCAGTCACTAAAGTTTTAAAAGCGATTTCTGAGATTAAAAAAAAAAATAATGCAAAACGGCATGCGAGGAAAAAGCGCGCGGTTCCCTGCGCACTTCCCGCGTCACGTATGTAGAATGCTACGTAAGCTGACGTCATAACCGTTTTTCACGGATATTGCCGATATTTTTCGTGCCCCTCAAGGCCAGAGAATATAGAATCCAACATACGTATGAAAATAAACAGCTACCGTTGACCGCTATGTAAACAAGATCGTCGTCAGAATTCATAGACACTTCGGGTAATGATCTACACAATCGAAGAGATTGGAAACCAATGTAATTAGAGATTATGAGAGCGTAATGCTCTGAGATTGTGTGCTATGAAGCACGACTATCTTGGTTCTATGTATATGCTGGTAGGTC
>Ga0169931_10014556_pt1 | contig 10634 bp, 7 predicted proteins | sample Kivu_15m_20L_FD_129675 | JGI IMG/M metagenome (GOLD analysis project Ga0169931, IMG submission 129675) | Freshwater microbial communities from Lake Kivu, Western Province, Rwanda to study Microbial Dark Matter (Phase II) - Kivu_15m_20L... | ecosystem: Environmental > Aquatic > Freshwater > Lake ... | reverse complement strand
CAATCATCCGAAATATCATAACAAAATATATTCATATAATATAAATTACGTAGTAAATTTTTTATTAATTTATTATCATTTCCAGTAATATAAATAAAATAATTAATATTTTTTATATTTTCATCTATTAATAACTTTTCTTCATTATATGTTAATTTAAACATATTCAAATTTAAACATATACACTTTTTTTGTAATTGTTGTGAAATTAAATTACTTTCATCTATAAAATATTTAATATTTTTATTAAGTGTTATACAAATATTAAAATTGGGTGTAAACAAAATAAAATCAATATAATTTAATTGAATATTATAATGATGATAAATATTTTTATAAATAAATTGTAATTTTGTTTTAATAAGAATATCGTAAATATTTTTACATAAAATACTCATTATAACTTAATATGATAAAAATTTTTATAAAATTTGTTTTAATCTATTATATAATTCTATAGATTTTTCGTATTCTTTTTTATTACCAGAAACAACATCTGCAGAAAAACCAAATGGAATATTTTTTTCTTTACATAATTCTATTAATTTTTTATATATTTCACATGATTTATTCATACTGTATTCTATATAGCTTTCTTCATTATCTTCTCTTAATTTTAATTCTGTAATATCTGTTTCAAAATTATCATCAAAAATTACACCTAAACATTTCATAAAATTTATTGTAGATTCTGATGCAAATAATGCAAAATTAAATATTATTCGTGCAGGTTTTACTTTATTTGTAACACATAAATGTACATATTCATTTAATAGATCTGCAAAAATATTATAATTATAAACTATTTGAGTTATAAAAAATTTATACTTATTTACTGTTCTATTTAACATTAATTCTGCCTCATTTAAATTATATAATATTTTTCTCTCTGGTAAACATACTCCTCCATATATTACTTCTTTATATTTTTCATCTACTTTATTTACAACATAATCTAATGCTTTTATTCCATTTATAAGACCATCTCGTGAACCACCTCCTATCCATACTACTGTGTTTGCGTTACGTTTAGTAATTGAATCATCTAACCATTTATCTAATGCAGAACTTGTCGAATTTTTTGGAATTGCTCTATATAAAATTATAGGATTTGAAGGAAATTTTTTAGAAATAAAGTTTGCAAAAATATCGGCTTGTTCTTTTTTTATAAATTTAAATGGACGTTCTGCACCATTTTTACATTTTTCTTCTTGAATATCATATACTATTAATCCAGTAGGTTTGCATTGTTCAATAACTGTTTGTATGTTATTATAATGTTCTAATTTCATATTAGTTGATGCACAATCATTTGGTGCTGCTAAAGCATATAATCCGACAATTTCTTGTGGGTTTAGTAATTTTGTTTGTAAATTTTTTTGTGCTTCTGTAATAGCAGAGCCTATTTGATTTATAAGATTTAAATATTTATTCTTATATTTCATATATTTTTCTTGATAACTCATATATATTATATAAACAAAAAATTGAAAAAATATCTTATTTAATTAAAACCAAATATCCCTTAACCGGCTATAGGTGTTAAAACACCTATGTCGGTTAAGATTCCTTTAACTTTTATTTGTTTCTCTGAACGAATAAAGGATATAAAAATATGTCAAAATATGTCAAAATATAACAAAATATATAATGATAATATGCTTAAACAAGAAGAAATTATAGAAAAACAAGATGAAAGGATAATAATAATTATTATTATGACTATTATTTATTTTACTAAATAGTTAAATATCACAATCACACATAAATCCATAATGTTCTTCTAAATATGTCTTATGATTTTTTATTTGTTTATTTTCTAAATATGAATCAAATATTTCTTCTCCTTTATTGATATTTTTTTTTGCTTTTAATATCATACATCCACTATTTTTATCTAATGTAAAATATACATTTGGTTTACATGAATGATTTAATTTTGCAATAAGTGGCAAAGTAAGAGGACCATATTCATTACCTTCAAATGCATTAAAAATATATTTTGCAAAATAATATTCTAATTCATCCTTTTGATATTCTATTAAAAAATTATATAATTTTTTATCTGTATTTTTAATAGATTTTAAAATTTTATGAACAGATTTTATCATGTCTGTTTTTATATAATTATAATTACGTGGATATAAATTTATAATATCTTTATTATTTTTATTTTCAATATATTTTTTTAGAATTTGTAATTCTCTATTTTTATCATCCATACCAAAAATATTTATTTGTGAAAATTCGATTATTAATATTTCATCTTTTTTAATATTTTCATCACATATAACTTTATTATAATCTTTTTGATTTATTATTTTTATTTTATCAGATATAAAATTTTGCTGTGATACATTTTTAGGATATTTATATATCATTTTATTTTATTAGTTTAATATTAAAATAAATAGATTATATATATTCTGTTTCAATTTTTATATTATCAATTTATAAGGTAAATTGATAATATAAAAATTCCAAGGCTAGAAAAATATAAATATTCTTGTAGCGTTTCAATTTTTATATTATCAATTTATAAGGTAAATTGATAATATAAAAATTCCAAGGCTAGAAAAATATAAATATTCTTGTAGCGTTTCAATTTTTATATTTGTTAACAAATATAAAAAAATTCTAAGATAATTTTATAACAGATTAAAATATTCTAAGGCTAAAAAATATTAATATTATTATTGCTTCAATTTTTTATTTTATCTTTTAGATTAAATTAAAAAGTTATTTAATGATAAAAATATTATATAAATATTATATAAATAATATGGAAGATAATGAAATAAATGAAATGAATGAAATGAATAAAATTAAAAAGTATGATTTATCAATTATAATTCCATTTTATAAGAAATATGAGGAATTAAAATATTCAGTAATATATAATGAATCCCAATTTAGTTTGGTTAATGAAGTTATTTTAATAATTGATGAATTTTGTGATTTTGATAAATTAAATAATTTTTTATATTTATTAAATTATAATATAAATTTTAAAATATATATTAATTCTGAAAATCATGATTGGCGAAATCCGGCTATAGTAATAAATTTTGGTATAAAAATGGCATCGAGTACTTATTGTTTAATTATGTCTCCTGAATCAATCTTATTAGATAATGCTATTAAAAATTTATATGAAAATACATCAGATAATACTTTTTGTGTTGGACAAATATTATTTATAACACCCAAAGTAATACAAAATTTAGATAATTTTCAAATAAATAAATTATTTAGTAATACTCCAACTAGAAATAATATATATATTGGACCAGTTTATTTTGGTTCTATATGTTGTAGTAAAAAAAATTTATTAAATATAAATTTATATGATGATAATTTTAATGAAAAAGGATGGGGTGGAGAAGATAATGACATTAGAACTAGATTAATAGAAAAGGGTATAGAAATGATAGAAAATAAATATGTAAAATTAATTCACATTGAAAATGATATTGAATATCATTGTAGATTAAATAATAATTATACAAATAAAAAAAAAGAAATAACACAAAAATATGATAATTTTATAAAATTAGATAATTTATTAGATTATAATTTAGATAAAAAATTATTTATTGATAAAATAAATAATATAAAAGCTATAACACATTTTGAGTTGAATAATATAATAATGAAAGATTATCCAATAATTTTATTAACACAAGCATATAATGAGAATAATAATGCTGAAGATTTTTTAAATAATATTCATAATTGTGTAGATGGAATCATATGTGTAGATGATGATTCAACTGATGATACATGGGATTTAATAAAATCATCAAAATTACTGTTAAAAATAAAAAAAAATAGAATAACATTTAATGATTTAGAAAATAGAAATTTATTATTACAAATATTAAATGAAGTTTTTATACAAAATAATATTAATTTTAAATGGTTATTATGGTTAGATTTTGATGAACGTATAAATAATAATTTAAATATTATTAATAGTTTTCGTAATACTATTTTATCACCACGATTAAGATATAATATATTAAATTTACCTATATTTCATATGTGGAATGAATACGAGTATAATACTGAATATCCATATTCATTCAATGGAATTCAATATCATACTAGATTAATTAGATATAATAAAAATAAACCAATGATGATTAATAATACAGAAAAATTACATTTTAATTTAAATCATTATGATGACAAAAAAATGAATATAAATTTTTTTATAAAACATTTAGGTAATAACACAAGTGAAAAAAGAAATCGTAAATACGAATTGTATACAAAAAAATATGATAAAGATTTAATATATCAAAAATCATATGAGCATTTATTAAATAATAATCCTAAACTAAATAAATTTACATATATTAAAAATAATTTATTTATTTTTTAATGAATAAATTCTATTTCTTTTTCTAAATTTAAGTTAAATTTATTTTTTACTGATTCTATTATCTCATTAATTAAATTTGTAAAATTATTAATCATATTTTTTTGATTATCTGTTGATATATTTATTAATATATTTGGATTTTTATCCAAAAAATAAATGTTATTTATTGTTTTACCTCTATATTTTAGATCATCTAATAATTTCCAAGCATATATAATTTCATTTTTATTTAAAATATTTTTAAATACTGAACCTAAATTATTTTCTAAAGAATATTTATTAGTCCTAATATCTAATATTTTATTATAATTTTGATATAATTCATTAAAAAAAAGTGAAGATTTATAAATTTTAAATGTTACAAATAAAATAATATAATTTTTACTTTTAAATATACTGTTTCTATAAGAAAAACATATATCATTATTTGATATTATTTTAATATTATAATTCTCATCTAATATTGTACAATTATATAATATATCTTTTATTTCTAATCCATATGCTCCTGCATTATTACATATTGCACCTCCAATTGTACCAGGTATACCTGTTAATTTTGTTATATCTAAATTATTTTTTAATGTAATATCTACGATATCTTGTAATTTATTACCAGAACTACATTTTATAAAATAGTATCCGTTTTTATTATATTTAATATTTACATATTTTATTTTATTTTTTATTATTAGTCCATCATAATAGTGATCAAAATAAATATTTGTTCCATCACCTATTATTTTATAATTTATTTTTAATTTTTTACATAATAATAGTATGTTTTTTAATTGATTAATATTATAAAACTCCAGATAATATTTACATATTCCTCCAATTTTTATATTTGATAATTTAGATGTATCATAATTAAAAAACATATTATTTGCACTCATTATTAAATTTATATTTTTATCATAATCAATATATCCTCTATCTATAATGTGTATATTTAATAATTTATTTGATATATTTTTTAATTTTAATAATAAATATAATGACATTCCCCCTCTTAAATCAGTACATTTAAATTCGGTATTTATATCAAAGTTAATATTCTCAAATTTTTTTTTATCGATTATTATTTTATTATTTAATTGTGTTATATTGTAGCCTAATTTATTATATTCTGTAATATAATCAAACCTATTATTCCATATTTCTTCAGTTATTTCTGTTTTTTCTTTCGTATCATTTATAAATAACGATAATAGACATAAAAATGGTTGTATATCGGTATAAATATCTGGAAAATAACCAGTATTTATTTTAAAATGTGTTAATATATTTCTTTTTATTAAAAAATACTTTTTTTTTATCTGTATTAATTCTATTCCAATTTTTTCTAATAAATCTAAACTTTTACCTAAACTCTTTTTTTTTATTTTACCAATATTATATGTGCTTATACTGTTATCATTTAAATTTATCGCTGAAAAAATAATAAAAGTTAAATTTTCTATTGGATCATTATTAATATAAAATTTTATTATTCTATCTGTTTTATTAATATTAATATCATTATTTATTATTATTTTATCATTATTTTGTATAATATTTTTTCCTATTAATTTTAAAAAACTTATTACATCTGATATATATGGATCTTTTGCACAATTTCTTAATATAACTTTTGAATTAAATTTAGAATATATTAGTAATCCATTGATAGTTGCACCAACACTTGGTATTTTAAATGTATAATCTATGTCTCTATCTATTATATTACCATTTATCTCTAATATATTATTATTATAAATTGCTGTTTTTCCTGATAAATTTATTAAGTCTATATGAAAATCTATTTTTCTATTATTTTTATCTAAATTACAACCACCACCTAATTCATATACTAAATTTGTATTATATAAAGTAGAACCTATAAAATAATAAGTAGCTCTTGAATTTGTTTTGTAAATAATTTTTTTTGGCATATTCATATTTCGTGTATCTATTGTTATTCTATTTTTATATATTTGTATATCTATATCAAATTGTTTTAATATTTCTAATTGGGTTTTAACATCATCTATTAAAAATACATTATAAAAAATATATTTATTTTTTTCTAATAATGTAGATGCTATTAGTGGTAATACTGAATTTTTTGATCCATGTAATATAATATTCATTATTAATTTATAATATGTTTAATGTTTAAATATATTATATATATATATATATATATATATATGGAGTTAGCAGACATATTAAATGCAAGCATTAATGATGATATTTTAAATATTACATATAAACAAAATTATTTTAATTATACTAATCCATCTACATTACAAGTATTAAATAATATAGCTTTTGTTATTGACAATAAAAATAATAAAATCGTTATAGGTGGTACGACAACAAATGAAACTAGTTTAAGTTTAGATTTAATCATATCAAGATACAATCTTAATGGTACTATTGATAATAGTTTTGGTGTAAATGGTAAATTATATATTGATATATCCGGTAATAGTTTTGATATATTAAATGATATCCAAATTGACAATAACGGAAATATATATGTGTTGGCATTAATCGAAAATTTAAATACTAGTCCTTCTGGAGAGTATTTACAACCATCATATATTATTTTAAAAATTGATGGAAATCAAAATATTACAAATCATGTATTTTATAATCAAAATTACAATTTTGAATATAATGGTGAATCATATTTAATTATTGATAATGATAATAATTTATATTTAATAGATAATAAGACTATTGTTTATTGTAATAATAATTTTAGTAATATCACCTATTTTGAAAATCCTAATTCTCGTATAAAATATGTATTAGATATAAAAACTAATAATTTATTATCAGTGGATAGTGACAGTATTAATGAATATGATAACACTGGTACAAATGTTTATACTAAAACATTTACAAGTGATATTACTATAGTATATCAGAAATATGTAGTTAATTCTGATGGTATAATATATCAGTTAAATTATGATTTAGGTAATGCGGAAATAAAAATTAACAAAATTATTCCAAATTTTAATAATGCAAATAATCCCACAGTAAATACATATCTTATATCACAATATTATTTATTTGAAACTGGATACGGTGAAAAAAATATTTTTGATATAAATATAGATAATAAAGGTAATATTAATATTATTTTTGAAGAATTAGATGAAGTAAAAAATATTATTAATTTTATTTTAATAAAACTTGATAATAATTGTAATATATCACAAAAAATTACTACAAAATTAGCAGATAGTGATGCAGTATACATAAATAAAAAATTACAAATAGATAATAATAATAATGTATATGCATTTTATGCTAAAAATAAATTAAATTATAATGCATACGAAATACATAAATTTTTAGAAAATTATAATATTGATATTACATTTTCAGCAAATGGTATAATGAATCATGATATTGGTAAATTTATAAAGGAACCAATTGATATGTATTTTACAAAAGATAAAAATATTTTAATTGGAGGTACAACATTTTACAATAATTATGATTTTTTAATAACTAAAATTAATACATTTGGTGAATTAGATAAAACTTTTGGCAAAGATGGATTGTTGCGTTTGGATAATAGTGGAAACATTGATATATTTTTTAATATTATTGAGATTGCGGATGAATATTATATATCTGGATTATCTAAAAATAATAATATTTATGAATTAATTTTTATTGTGATTAATAATAAAGGAAATATTATTAAAAAATTATATACAAATTTAGCAGTAAATAATTTATATGCTATAAAAGATATAAGAGAAAGTAGCAATATTAATATATTTTATTCGGATATTGATGATGATTATTTTTATGCAATATATGATTTTAAATATGATTTAAACACAATTATTAAAAATTTTAATTTAGGTAAATTTAATATGCCACAATTTCTAATTCCAATAGAACCACAACTTCATTTATATCATTTATATAGTGATTTTCGAATTATATTTGATAGTTATAAAGATAATAATTTACATTTCATAAAAATATATATGTACTATTTTAATCCAAATACAAAAGATTTTACACTATCAAATACGGCAAGTATATTATTAAATGATTATTATAAAAATATTAATAGCGTTAAAAAAATTATTGCATTTAATAAAGAATTTTTTTCAGATGATATATATCTTTCTATCATATTAAATGTATCTAATAAAGATAAATTTCTACTATTAAATGGAAAATTTTCTTTAGATTGGAAAAATATAAAAATTAAATTTATTTTAAACACAGAATGGAATAATAATTCTGGATATATATCAAATACAAACTATAATATTATTCCGTCAAATTATAAGTTTGCTACAACAGTGGTTACAGAACAGGTAGAGAAATTATTTTCAAAAAATTTAACAATTACTAAAATTGATATAGATTCATCTTTAGATATAATATTAGGAGGTACATATGAAACTGATTTTTCAGGTAATAAATTATTTTTTATGAAATTACAAAATAATGGTTATATTAAAAATATAGTAACTGATTTTACAGATAAACGTGATTCTCGAACAAATTTAAATACTTTTATAATAACCGATTATAATGAAATAATATATTCATCTACACCTATAAACTATATATCAACATATATCAATAGTTCAAATTTATTAAAATTATATTCAAACTTTTATAAGGTTGATTTAAATCCCGTGTTATATCCTGAATTAAAATTTACATTTAATTACAATAATAAAGATTATTCGTATGAAATACAAAATAAATATTTAACAATAATAGAAATAGATAAAGAAAAACGTATTTATAAATTATTATATAACTTAAGTAATTATCCAAATACTTTATTGACTATTGACTTCAGTGTGAGTAACTTTAATATCTATAAATATAATGATATCACACGATTTTTACTTTCAAATAATAATATATTATTACGTAATAAACTAAAATAATTTAATATTATATTTTTTATATATGATTGAAATATTTGAACCCAAAATAATAAATAATTTAATTACATATCCGGTAAAAATAAATAAAATATTATATAGATTTAAAATATTATATACAAATTATTTTGATAAATTAAATACAAATATTGATGGTATTGTTGTAATGATGTTATCTATTGCAATATGTAATAAATGGACGATTAAATCAAAATTACCAATTGATAGTTTATTATGTGAAAATTTATTAAATATTGTTGATATATATAAGAAATATCATCATAAACATACTTATTTATTAAGTCATATATCTCGAGATGATTTAGAATTAATTTTAGATATGCCACGTATTACTAGAATTAAAAATACTACAGGTATTAAAATTGCACCTTTTAGCCTAGGGGTTGATAGTTTATATACATTATTATTTAATTTAAATAATTTAACACATTTAATATATATTGTAGAACTTGATAACTCATATCATATTAAAAATTTTAATAATAATTTAATTGAATTTAGTAAAAAATATAATAAAAAATTAATTATTGCACGATCAAATTTTAAGCAAATTTTTAATTCGCTAAATTTACCCGGAACAGATTATGGTGTTTTTACATCAGATTTTATTTTAACAGCATCAATATATGCATTATCTCCTGAAATTATTTATTATAATGGAGGAGGAAAAGATATACCATGTTTAGTATCAAATTTAGAAATAAATAAATATATATTTGGAAATGAATTTAGTTCTATTTGTAATGATGCTTTGCGTATAAAAAAATTAAAATATATTTTAGAAAAAGATTCTGATATATTATATTTTTTGCGAGTATGTAACAATGAAATTATATGTACAAATCTTAAACATTATATAAATAATAATATATACTATACTGATATTTTTAATTGTGGTAAATGTGGAAAATGTACTCGAACATATGCATATTTATATATGTTAAATTATTCTAATAAAATTAAAACTTTTAAGGAATTTAATGATGATTATTTAAATTATTACATGGATAATATTTATAATAATTCAAATAAATGTTTAGCAACAAAATATTATGATATGATTTTTGATAATATATATAAAATATATAAAAAAAATAATAATAATCTTGATGATCTTGATAATTATGATCTTGTATTTGAAAATGATAATATTATTATCATTCATAAACAAAAAGATATTAATTTTTTCTTGTAAAATTTAATATTGTGTATAAGGTGGAGGAGGGGCGCCATAATTTACAGGATATCCTATTGGAACACTTGTGGTAGTTTGAGGTACATTTGCCCTTGGTTGTTCGTCT
>Ga0169931_10014555_pt1 | contig 10635 bp, 9 predicted proteins | sample Kivu_15m_20L_FD_129675 | JGI IMG/M metagenome (GOLD analysis project Ga0169931, IMG submission 129675) | Freshwater microbial communities from Lake Kivu, Western Province, Rwanda to study Microbial Dark Matter (Phase II) - Kivu_15m_20L... | ecosystem: Environmental > Aquatic > Freshwater > Lake ... | reverse complement strand
GTACCGGCGGCGCGGGTGGTACGGGTGGTACCGGCGGCGCGGGTGGTACGGGTGGTACCGGCGGCGCGGGTGGTACGGGTGGCACTGCCATGGGATGGGGCGGCGACCTCGGAAACTGTGTCCTCTTCAACGCCGCCAGAGGGCGCCTGTCCGCCCCGATACTTCCTTCTGACCAACCCACGAACGTGTACGATTCGTTTCTCGCCAAAGAGGTTGAGCTTCAGCCCACGCTGTTTCCGGAATTCGGTGGACAGCCCGACCTCGGGTTCCCGTGGATTGGCGTTCCCGCGTCGCAGGGCACCGTGAAGGTATCCAATACCTTCAATACTTTGTCGTTGCCCGCCCCGTTCCCGTTGGATGCACCAAGGCGTTCCGGGACGAATCAGATCATCGTCTTGCAACACGGATCTTGTTTCATCTACGAGGGCGGCCCCGCCTGCGTTCCCAGCAACGGTGAATATCAATGTTACACCGCCGCGGTTCACAAGGTCCCAGACGAATTGGGAACAGGGTTGATGGGTGCCGATCCCTCGGGGGTCCCCATCCTGCCGTTGTTGATTCGCAAGGTGGAGATCGATGTTGGACAGATCAACCATGCACTCCGCATGACGGTCTCGAAGCTGCGCAGCGCCAGAATTCTTCCGGCAACGGCGTACAATGGCTCCCTTGCGGATCCGACCCTGCCGCCCTTCGGGGCGAGAGTGCGTCTCAAAATGGATTTCAAACTCGAAGAATACGGACCCGAAGCGCAGGTCGTCCTGCGGGCCCTACAGACCTACGGGGCGTTCCTGACCGATCGCGGAAAGAGCTTCGCGATCTCCGCCGAGCTGCGCAGCGACTGGAGCCCCACCATGCTCAAAGATCTCGCTCGCGTGCCAACCTCGGCGTTTGAGATCATGGAACACGCCCCCCCCCGAAACTAGGCCACGGGCGCGCCTGTCTCGTCGAAGAAGTCAACCTGACCGGAGTCGATGTGATACAGGCCGCCGACGATCGCGACATCACCGCTTGTCAGCAAGGCATCGATTTTCCTGCTCTCGCTGCGAATGGACTTCATGACCCGCTGCACGTTCAACCGGGCGATCCGATTCAAATAGTCGGCGCGCCCTGGATCCGACTTGGCGGGTCCGACTTCACCTGCAGGAATGGATCGCTGGATGTCGTCGACGATGGGGTCGAGGTGATCACATCCGGTGGCAGCAAGCGCCGTCTGGTGGCTCTCGTGGAGCTCCACGGCGGCACCGACGGCACCGCAGGAGGTGTGACCGAGCACCAATAGCAACTTGGCGCCCGCAACGCCGCAGCCGTATTCAAGACTGCCCATGATCTTTTGCCGCGCGATGTTGCCGGCGACTCGAATGCTAAAAACGTCGCCGAGTCCGAGATCGAACAACAACTCGACCGGCGCGCGACTGTCCATACAACTCAAGACCGCCGCCATGGGCGCCTGTCCCGTGGAGGTTGAGGAGATCTGACGAACCAGATCGCGCGTCAAGCGGTGCCCGGACCTGAATCGACGATTGCCCTCGGCCAGGATGGAAAGCACCCCCGCAGGTGTGAAGTTCTCGCGCACTTCCCGCGTCGTGTGATCGACAAACTCGATTCGGTCTTCGAGTGCGTCATAGTGGTCTTTGAGCCCCAGGACACTGACCACAACCCCACGGGCCGGTGCCGTCTTCTCCTGAAAATCATGGATAAGACCGAGCACGTCGGGATCGATAAAATCGGTGCGGCGGCCGTCGAGCAAGACGTGTCCGCCGCGCGGAATCGCGCCCAGCTCTTTTTCCAGTCTCGCACGGCTGAAAAAGCCCACGTGACTCGACAGCTCGATTCGCAACACATCCTGCGCCGCGTGTTTCTCTTTTATCAGAATGAGGGACCGGGAGAACGAACGCTTGAGGATATGCGCGATGCTGACCCCAAGGCCGATGAGGATTCCGGTCATCAGGTTGGTGCCCACAATCGCCACGATCGTGATCAGAAACGGGAGGAACTGGCTCAACCCTTCCTTCCACATCGCCTTCCACACCGACGGCCTTGCGAGCTTGAATCCGGCGACGAGCAGGATCGCGGCCAGGCATGAGAGCGGAATGCGATTGAGCAAGGCAGGCACGAGCACAACCGCAACCAGCAGCAATACGCCGTGGGTGATGGTGCTGCGCCGTGATTGCGCACCCGCTGAGATATTGACGGAGCTGCGCACGATCACGCTGGTGATCGGTAGTCCACCGAGAAGGCCTGCCAGAACATTTCCCGTTCCCTGAGCCAGCAGCTCGCGGTTGACCGGGGAGATCCGTTGCCGTGGATCCAGCTTGTCCACGGCGTGCAAGTTCAGCAAGGACTCAAGTGAGGCCACGATGGCCAGGGTCACGCCCGCGACATAGACCTTTGGGTCCGATAGTGCTGCGAAATTTGGGAAGGACAGGAACTCGGTCAGGCCCGTTGCCGAGCCTGGCACCGGCACCTGAACCAGATGCGAGGCGGTCACGAGCCAGGTATCGCCGAGTGACTGAAAAACGGCGTTCAACAGGACGCCCACACCGACCACCACCGCCGCGCCCGGGACAGGGAATTTCTTGAGCGTCGCACTCCGACTCCAAACGACGAGCAAGGCAAGGCAGACAAGGCCAATGGCTGCGGCGCCGATGTGGAGATCCTGGACGATCTCAAAGAGTTCGGAAAACGTGTTACGACCATCGGGCTGCACGAAGGAGAAATCACCTTCCGCGTCGGCATCGTGTCCGAAAAGGTGCGGGATTTGCTTGAGCACCAACAACACACCGATCGCGGTCAAGAGTCCCTTGACGACGCTTGAGGGGAAGAAGAGCGAGATGAGCCCGACCCGCATGAATCCGAACAGGATCTGCACCAAACCCGCGATGACGATGGCGACGAGCAGGCTCTCCCACGAGCCAAGGGTCGCGAGCTCGGCGGCAACAATGGCCGCAAGACCGGCCGCCGGACCGCTCACGCTCGTATGCGAGCCGCTCATCAACCCCACCACGATGCCGCCGATGACGCCGCTGATGAGCCCCGAGACGAGCGGCGCATTGGAGGCGAGCGCGATGCCGAGGCACAGGGGCAACGCGACGAGGAACACGACCAGACCGGCGAGATAGTCGCGAACAGCGCTCGGCATCGTGCTGACGGTCGATTGCGACTCGGTATTGGGCATGAAGGTATCCCTATCCCGTTGCGTCGGCGTCCCGCCAGGCCGCTTCGGTGTTGATGTTCTGGAAATGTCGGTCGTTGGGATCGAGCGTTCGCAAGGTGTTCTCGTCCAACCAGTGCGTTGGCAGCGACTCCAGCAACGCGGTCGCCTTGTGCGCTTGTGCTGCAAGCCGCGCCATCACAGTAGGCAACGCGAACCGGCTGTAGCAAGCCGAAAGCGGCTCGGGAAAACCGTTGCGCCGAAAGGCCACAGCCTGCGCGGTCCCATTTTGAAACTCGGTGTGTGCGGCATTCAAAAGCGCCTGTATCACCTCGGCCGACAAAAACGGCAGATCTGCGGCGACACAAAATGCGCCCTGCTCCGCACCTTCAAGCGCCGCCAGCGCTGCATCAATCCCACCCAGAGGCCCGGCGCCGGGCGTGCGATCCGGAATCACCGTGACCGGCCTGTCTACAAACGGCTCGGGGCGCGGCGTGACGACAAGAATGCGAGAAAACAGAGGTGCGAGGACCGCCAGTTGACGGTCGATGATCGCCACACCCCCGACCGGCAACAGCGCCTTTTCCCGGCCCTGCAGGCGTGTGGCGTTTCCACCCGCGATGATCGCGCAAACGATATCCACCTGCCCCACCTGCCCCGCCTGCGGCATCAGAGCACCTTGCGCATCCAGGTCGCCTCTTTCGAGCGCGCCATCCGGTATTCGCTGGTGGTCGTGATCGCGTATTCACAATCCTTGTGATCGATGGGCTGCCATCCGAGTTTTCGACCGAAGAAGCTCTGCGCGCCGTCGGTCACAAGGTAAAGCACCCGGATGCCCTGTCGCCGCGCCTGTTCGGTTGCGGTCTCCACGAGCAGAAAGCCAAGACCCTCGCCCCGACGCTCGGGTGCAACGGTCAGCATGCGCAAGAGGCCCGCGTCCTCGGTTCGTTCAATCGCAACACATCCGACCAGCGGCGTGTCCTTGTCCCCCGGAATGACGAGATAGCTCGGCCAAAATTTGTCGAGCTGCGGATGTTTGAGCCCCGCCCTGTCGAGCAACGAGGCGATGAGCGGCTTGTCCTCGACGATGGCCGGACGCACCGGATCACCGAGCTTCTCAAGCAACTTGTCGTGCAGGCCACCGTAGTCGCCCGAGGACATCACCACAACCGTATCACCAGGCACCACGCGCTCGACCAGGTGGGCCACCGTCGCGTCCACCGTCGGCCAGACGCGGGCGGGTGTATCACCGTTGCGCAGATCGCGGGCGATCTGCTCCATGTCGAGGCGCTCGGATTCGGCGACCTTCTCGGGGGCAAAGACCGGCGCGAGCGCGACCTCGTCGGCGATCGCGAGCGCGTCGGCGAAGTCTTGCTGAAATACCTTGCGGCGGCTGGTCGCCGAGCGCGGCTCGAAGGCGCAGATGAGGCGTCCCGGGCCGTAGCGGCCCTTGAGCGCCGTCAGCGTCTCGCGCACCGCCGTCGGATGGTGCGCGAAGTCGTCGATCACGGTCACACCAGAGGCGATGCCACGGAACTCTTGCCGACGCTTCACGCCGAGGAATCGCTGCGAGGCCCGCTCCATCATGGGCAGACTTACGCCCAACCGATGGGCCGCGGCGATGACGCCCATCAGGTTCTCGAGGTTGTAAAGCCCGGGCAAGCCCGACTCGATCGTACCCACATTCTGGCCCTTGCAGGCGATCCGCAACTGCGAGCGTCCACCGCGCACGGTGCCGGTGATCTCAAAGGACCAGTCGGCGTCAAAGCCGGGCCGCGCATACGAGGTCACGCGGCAGCGCGCGCTCTTTGCGACTTCCATCGCGCGCGGCGACGCCGCACAGACGATGAGCTCGCCGCTCGGCGGAATGCGCTCGATGAATTCGCGGAAGGCGTCCATCACCACATCGACATCGCGAAAGATGTCGGCGTGATCAAACTCGACCGAGGTGAGAATGACGATCTTGGGCTTGTAGTGGAGGAACTTCGACTTCTTGTCGAAAAAAGCGGTGTCGTACTCGTCACCCTCGACCACAAATTGTTCGCCCGCGCCAAGACGCCAGGAACGGCGGAAGTTGTTCGGCACACCGCCGATGAGGAACGAGGGATCGCGGCCTGCCTCGACGAGCAGATGCGCCATCAGCGACGAGGTCGTGGTCTTGCCGTGGGTACCGGCGACCACCACGGACTGTTTCTCGGTCAAGAACAACTCTGACAACAGCGCCGGGAAGCTGGTGATGGCGATGCCACGCGCCTGCGCGGCCACCACCTCGACGTGATCGCGCCGGCACACGTTGCCGACGACCACGCGCTCGGGCTGCCAGTCGAGGTTTTCGGCCTTGAATCCAGCGAGGATCGGAATGCCCTGCTCCTCGAGCTGGGTGGACATGGGCGGGTACACATGTTCGTCCGATCCACGCACGTCGTGGCCGGCCGCGCGCAGAAGCCCCGCAAGGGAGCCCATGCCCGTTCCACAAATCCCGATGAGATGAATCTTCATGAGTTGTTTATCTACCGGACAGTTTCAATCGTATTACTTCGGAACGCATTCGGTGGAGCCCGGCGCGAACTGGGTGTCGAAGGTCTTCAGTGTCATCTGAAAGGTCACGGTAAAGTCGCGGAACAATCCGCCATCTCGGTCCGCCTGTCCACCGGAAGTATCCCATCCCAGGCGAGAAACGACCGCGGAGCCACAGGGATCGAGACGGCCCCGTTTGCGACCGGCGAGCGAGGCCTTCCAGTCCTCGGCCCCCTCGCGGCTGCAACGGCCAAAATTACCCCGGCACACCACCCTCAGCACGTCGTACCAATATGGACCAGCCGGGCCATATTCCGCGATGTAGGCGAAGGGCTCGACGCCCGTGTCCTCCGCGTCGGCGGTGGCGTGGAATCGAAAGTCGCCCTCGCTGCCCGCCGGCACATCCACGTAATAACAGTGCTCGGTGGCGCCCGCTACCGACAGCGCGCCGAGCAACGAGGACTCGAATACAGCCTTGCCACCTGCGGCGGACATCCGGATTTCGAGGCGTTTTTTTCCGGGTGCCGGCGGCTCCGTCTCCGCGGCGTCGCTCACGCCGCGACACACGCAACCGGTCGATGTCGCTTTACCGGCGCAGCGGTGGCCGACCAGCGCCATCGCCCCGGGTTTGATGGCCGAGGCCTTGGCAGGACCGGAAGTGGCCTCGCGATCGCGCAGGCCGAGGGGGGAAGAGGTGTGCGGGGAGCCACCGCAGGCGGCCACCAGCAGGGCAAGACACGACGCGATCCGCAAGCGGCGATGGCCGGATCGCGACTTTGTACCGCCCCGAGGCGAAAATCGTCCGGCGCGGACGCTCATGAATGGACGGATGGAAATGGGCCACCGTAGGATACCGCAAACCCGTGAGCCGTCTGCCTCTTCGTCACCTGCTTGTATTCACCCTTACCATCGGGTCGATGGGTCTGTTCGCGTGCGCGTCGGACTCGGACAACGGCGTAGAGGTCACCTACTCGGCCACGGCGCGACAGAACTACGAGAAGGCGCTCGCAGAGCTGAAGGACGAAAACTTTCCCGAGGCCCGCAAGCTCTTTGCCTTCGTGCGCTCGAAGTTCCCGTTCTCGAAGTACGCAGTGCTCGCCGAGCTTGCGCTGGCCGATACGCGGTTCGCGATGGGCGACTACCAAAGCGCGATCGATGCCTACAAGGCCTTCATGCGCCTGCACCCGACGCATGAAAAGGTCGAGGATGGCTACGCCTCGTTTCGCATCTGCCGCGCTTACGTCGAGGAGATGCCCGAGGACTGGTTGATCTTACCTCCGGCGGCCGAAAAAGATCAGGCGGCCGTGCAGGACGCGGCCCGTGAGCTCTCCGACTTCATCGACAAGTTCCCGGAGTCGACGCATCTGAAGGAAGCACACGCGGCCTACAAGGTTGTGCTCCGACGCCTCGTCGAGCACGAGGTTTACGTGGCAAAGTTTTATCTCTCGCAGGGCTATCCGAAGGCCGCCATCCTTCGACTCGAGGGCGCGATCAGTCGTTATCCCGACTCGGGCAAGGAAGCCGAGCTGCTGCTCACCCTCGGTCAAACCCATCTGGAGATGGGCAATCCGCTGAGCGCGCGCCGCACCTTCGAGAAGGTGATGGCCGAATACGCCGGTGCGCCGCAGGCGTCGCGCGCGCGAATCTACGTCGAGTTCATCGAAAACCGGTTTGGAAAAGCGCCGGTGGACACCCAGTCCGAAACTCCGAAATCCGGCAAACAGGCTGGCTAACCGAAGCGGGGAAAAACCAATGGACGATCGGATCCGAGCACTGCTGAGCCGTGGACGCGAGAGCTACCGCGCAAACGAATATGCAGAGGCCGAAGCAGCGCTGTCGGAGCTCGTGGCAGAAAAACGACCCTTTCCCGATGTCTACGACATGATGGGCGTCATCTACCACCAGCAGGGGAAACTCCCGGAGGCGGAGGCGATGTTCGAGGAGGCCCTGCGGCTTAACCCGAACTACACCGAGGCGGCCCTCAACCTGGCCGTGACCTACAACGATCAGGGCAAGTACGACGAGGCCCGACAAGTTTATGATCGCGTGCTGTCCGGCAGGGAGGAGAGCCCGCAAAAGATCGACCGCCTGTTCCGGGGGAAGATCGCGAACATGCACGCCGAGGTTGCGCACGCGTATCTCGACGCCGCGATGTACAACGAGGCTGCGGACGAGTACCGCAAGGCGCTGTCGCTTTGCCCCGAGTTCCACGACATCCGCACCAAGTACGCGATGACGCTGCGCCAGGCAGGGAAGACCGACGAGGCGATCGCCGAGCTCGAGCGGGTACGCGCGGAGAACCCTCGATTTATCGCCGTACGTTTGAACCTTGGACTCGCGTACCTCGCGCAGGGTCGCAAGCACGATGCGGAGCGCGAGTGGCAGACGGTGTTGGCGCGTGAGCCCAACAACAAGATGGCACGCCTGTACATGTCATCGCTCGCCGCGAGCAAGTAGACCGCGTGGCCGTTTTTCAGCCGTCGCCGGCGACCTTTCTCGTCGAGGAGCTCCCTGCCTATTCGCCCTCGGGTGCAGGCGAGCACTGCTTTGTTTTCCTGGAAAAGCAGGACCTCACCACCCCCGAAGCCTGCAAGCGGCTCGCGCGGGCGCTCTCGATTTCCGACCGCGACATCGGCTGCGCGGGGCTCAAAGATCGCCACGCCATCACCCGTCAGTGGCTGAGCGTCCCTGCTGCGGCCGAGCCTCGGCTGTCAGGACTTGCGCTTGAGGGCATGCGAATCTTGCAGCACAGCCGCCACAACAACAAGCTGCGCACCGGCCACAACAAGGGCAATCGTTTTACGGTTGTGCTACAGCAAGTGTCGGACACCGAACGACCCGCGCTGCTCGCGGCGTATTCCGCCATATTGAAGGACGGTCTGCCCAATCGTTTCGGCGCGCAACGCTTTGGGCAGCAACAGGACAACGCCCTGCAGGGCCTCGCGATCTTCAACGGCGAGCGGCAGGAACGCGACGGTAAAAAGCGGCGCTTCTTGCTGTCGGCCCTGCAATCGGCGGTCTTCAACGAGGTCCTGCTACAGCGCCAGCAGGACGGCACCGTACGTCGGGTGTTGTCCGGCGACGTGCTGCAAAAGACCGACACGGGCGGCGTGTTTTACAGCGACGATGCCGCAGCCGATCAGCTTCGGCTCGATGCGGGCGCCGTCACCACCACGGGGCCCCTGCCCGGCACCCGTGTTCTGCAGCCACCCGCCGGCACCGAGGCCTTTGCCCTCGAGTCGGCCATCGCCGCCCGGTATGGGCTTACGGCCGAGGCCCTGAAGGCAACCCGCCACGACCTGCCCGGAGCCCGTCGGCCACTTGTGGTGCCGGTCACGGAAGATCTTCCGCAACACGATCTACCCGACGAGAAGACGCCGGGGACCCTCCGACTCTCGTTCCAGCTGCCATCGGGTAGCTACGCCACGACACTCATTGAGGCCATCGGCGCCACCTTGTGCTAGGTTTTGCAGGCTTGAGCCTCACCGAACGCCTCCTATCCTTCACGTTGCTCGGTGCCGAGTGGGTACTGTGGTTGCTGTTGCTGCTCTCCGTCCTTTCGGTGGCAGTGATGGTGGAGCGGTTCCTGTTCCTGCGCGCGCGCCTGCCGGGCGATGACGTGCTCGCGAAGCTTCCGCGCATGCTGGCAAAGGGCGAGACCGACGCAGCAAAAGCGGCGCTCGGCGAAGGTGATTCACCCGAGGTTCGTGTGGCGCTTGCCGGCATCGCCGAGCTCGACCGCGGACGCACCGCCTGCAGCGATGCTATGGCCAGTCAAAAAGCCCGGGAGCGGCTCGGCATGGAACGCATGCTTGGATTCCTTGGCACGCTCGGCAACAACGCCCCCTTCATCGGCTTGTTCGGCACTGTCCTCGGCATCATCAAGGCCTTCTCCGATCTGTCGCGCAATCAAACGGGCGGTGCAGAGGTCGTGATGGCTGGCATCTCGGAAGCCCTGGTTGCCACGGCGGTGGGCCTCATCGTCGCGATCCCGGCAGTCGTCGCCTTCAACACCCTCCAGGGCAAGATTCGTCGCGCCATGGGCCGTGTCGACGCGATGGCGCATCTCATCCTGTCGGCCCGAGCGGACGACGCCCCCGGCAAGGAGTGAGCGATGGCGGGCGGCGGTTCAGGCGGAGGTCCCTTCTCTGGCGGTGACGACGAAGGCCGCATGATCACGGACATCAACGTGACCCCGCTCGTCGACATCACGCTCGTGTTGCTCATCATCTTCATGGTGACGACGAGCTACATCGTGAATCCTTCCATCAAGGTGGATCTGCCGCGCTCGACGACCGGTACCGAGCAGAGCAAGTCTGCGCTCGCGCTCACGATCAAGGTCAATGGCAGCCTCTATCTGAACGGTGAACCTGCCACCGAATCCGGGGTTGAGAAGTATATTCGCAACACGATTGCGTCGCAGCCGGATCTGCAGGCGCTCCTGGCCGCCGACAAGGATGTGCCACACGGGCGCGTGGTCGAGATGATTGACCTCGTCCGCAAGGCCGGCGTACGCAAGTTCGCCATCAACGTGGAAAAGGCTGGCTCGGCGGTGGACCCGACCGAGGACAACGTCCCACCGTCCCCCTGAGCAAGGCCATGGCGTCAGCCATTCGCAACACATGGGGAAGCACCGGGGTCGCAGTCTCGCTCGCCCTGCACGCGCTCATCGCCCTGTCCCTGTTTGTGTTCCGACCCGCGCCGCGCCCCGCCCGGGCACCGGAGCCAATTGAAATCGAGGTCGCACAGCCGCCACCCCCACCACCGCCGACGCCGGTCGAGCCCGAGCCGCCGCCGCCCCCGCCACCACCACCACCGACGGTGCGCGCCCCGCGCCCAAAACCCGCACCACCGCCCCCCACAGAGGCCCCCCCCCCCCCCCCCCACACCACCCCCCCCCCCCCCCCCCCCCCCGCACCCCCCACCCCCGGCCGCGGGCCCACCCCCGGCTGTGGGGGGGCGGGGCC
>Ga0169931_10014553_pt1 | contig 10636 bp, 8 predicted proteins | sample Kivu_15m_20L_FD_129675 | JGI IMG/M metagenome (GOLD analysis project Ga0169931, IMG submission 129675) | Freshwater microbial communities from Lake Kivu, Western Province, Rwanda to study Microbial Dark Matter (Phase II) - Kivu_15m_20L... | ecosystem: Environmental > Aquatic > Freshwater > Lake ... | reverse complement strand
GGTTCTCGCTCGGTTGAAATCTCCAAGGAAGTTCCGATTGAGGTTCTGACTCCGAGTGAGCTCGCCCCGGCCAATGAGATTCCCGAACGAGTGAGTTTCAAACTGGTAGGACCCAAGGCTTTTTTGAGAAGTGTGATGGATCGCAAGGAGGATCCCATTCGAATCAACTTGGCCTCTGCACGACCAGGGGTCATCACATATCGGTTTTTTCCGGATAATATTCGTTTGCCCATTGGTGTGAAGGTCGCTTCGATTACTCCTGCATCGATCCCGATTAAACTGGAAGCCGTCAAACGTAAGGAAGTTCCTGTCAGATTGGAGCTTCGGGGGAGCTTACCAGAAGGCTATCAGCTCAAGAGCTCTGAGATTTCACCCGAGCAAGTCCGGATTCGGGGCGCCGAAAGTCGCATTGATTTGGTGACAGAGCTGGTGACGGTGCCGGTAGACCTTTCTCGTGTTCGATCCAGTGGTGATCGCGAAGTTGCCTTTGAGCTTCAGAAACATGGCGTGCTTCTGGACGGTCCCTCGCCTCGGGTCTTGCTCGAAGTGGAGCCGGTCCCTGCGAACTTCAAAATCAAGAACGTGGACATCCGAGTCATCACTCCCTATAAAGTGGACCTAGAAGAAAGTAGCATCACTGTTTTGGTTCGTACGACTCCTGAGCGATTGAAGTCGCTGGATCGTTCGCAGATTTTTGGAACCCTAGATTTACGCGGAAAGCCGCGGGGCGCTTTTTCGGAAGTACCAAAAATTACGACACCTGAGGGTATTCAAGTGGTGAGAAGTCTGCCCGAAAAAGTGAAGGGAACATTGAAGTAGGAAATTATGGGAAAACTCTTTGGAACGGATGGAATTCGCGGATTAGCAAACGAGTACCCGATGACCGGGGAGATCGCCATGGCCGTAGGTCGGGCTGCTGCTCATGTGCTCAAGTCTCACCAGGCGACCCCGGTTCGCGCGGGGATGCGCTCCTCTCGTCGACCGCGGATCGTAGTAGGAAAAGATACGCGTTTGTCGGGCTATATGATTGAGCAGGCTCTCGCTAGCGGCGTGTGTTCTATGGGGGTTGACTGTATTTTGATCGGCCCAATGACGACCCCCGGTGTGGCGTTCGTCACGCAAAGCATGCGAGCGGATGCCGGCATTATGATTTCCGCATCACACAACCCTTACCACGATAACGGGATTAAGATTTTTTCGGCGGACGGCTACAAGCTTCCGGATGACGTGGAGGCCGAAATTGAACGGCTAGTGTTGAATAAGGAACTGGACCGCACTTTGCCTACAGGCGATCAGATTGGGCGTGCATCACGGATTGAAGATGTGCACGGACGCTATGTGGTTTTTTTGAAATCCTTGTTTCCTAAAGACATGGATTTGGCTGGAATGCGGATTGCTTTGGATTGCGCAAATGGCGCAGGCTACAAAATCGCGCCGCTTGTATTTGAAGAGCTGGGTGCCGAGGTCATTAAGCGCGGGGTCAGTCCAAATGGTCTGAACATCAATGACAAAGTGGGGGCGCTTTATCCGGAGAATGTCTCGACTGCGACAGTCGAGTATCGTGCCGACTTAGGCGTTGCTCTGGATGGAGATGGAGACCGGTGCATCCTCTCGGATGAAAACGGGGAGATTGTGGACGGGGATCAGATCATTGGTCTTCTTGCGATTCATATGGCTGAGCAGGGCAACCTTCCTCAAAACACAGTCGTAACGACCCCGATGTCGAATATTGGTCTTGAGTTGGCTTTGCGTGACCGCGGAATTCAGATGGTCCGTGCGCAAGTAGGGGATCGATACGTGGTCGAGGCGATGCGAAAAAACGGCTATCGTCTTGGAGGTGAGCAGTCGGGACATTTAGTGTTTTTGGAGCAATCCACCACGGGTGATGGGATTGTTGCTGCTCTTAAAGTTTTGGAGGCGATGAAGCGAACTGGAAAGCCGCTGAGTGAACTCAAAAAAGCCGTGAAGCTTTATCCTCAAGTCCGAGAGGATGTGCGTGTTTCCCGTCGCGAGCCTTTTGAGAATCTTCCTGAAGTGGCTCATGCGATTGCGCATGCTCAGACTGTACTTAAGGACCGGGGTCGAGTCTTTGTTCGTTATTCAGGAACTGAGCCCCTGGCTCGGGTGATGGTCGAGGGTGAAAATTTGGATCAGGTTCAAGGACTGGCCAAAGGAATCGCAAGTCTGATTGTTAAAGCATTGGGTTGATCGAGTAAGATCTCAAATATCCCCAGAGAAAGTAGAGTAACTGAATTCATGAGCTCCCTGAATCTTCCACGACTTGGTGTGAATATTGATCACTTAGCGACTTTGAGACAACTGAGGGGGACCTCTTATCCGAGTCTTCTGGAAGCAGTAAGGATGATCGAACTGGCAGGGGCTTCGCAAATCACAGTTCATTTGCGCGAAGATCGGCGTCACATTCAGCCGGACGACGTGAAGCTGCTTCGAGCACATTGCAATCTTCCGCTCAATTTAGAAATGGCTGTGACCCCAGAGATGCTCAAGTTTGCTCGCAAGATCAAACCCGAGTGGGCTTGTTTGGTTCCAGAGAAACGGCAAGAAGTGACAACCGAGGGGGGGCTTGACCTGAAAAAACACCTCAAGCGAATTCGCCCAGTTGTGGATTCCCTCAAAAAAGCGGGGATCAAAGTGAGCTTGTTTGTGGAACCCTCGGTGGAGGCGATGAAGCTTTCGGCGGAGTTAGGTGCGGATGCAGTGGAGCTTCACACCGGCACTTACTGTCTTGCTGCTCAAGCCAGTGGTGAGGGTAAATTATCTAAGAAAGCTCAAACGCAGCTGGCCCGTATTCAGAAAGCAGGGCAGCTTGCTGCCTCCTTGGGGATCCATGTTCACGCGGGGCATGGGATTGATTTGGAAAACGTGCGTCCGCTCGTCGCTTTGGAGCGAAAAGGGGATTTGCCGCTGATTGAAGAGTACAACATCGGGCATTTCTTGGTTTGTCGTGCATCGCTCTACGGAATGGAGCATGCCGTGAGAGAGATGCTCTCCGCAATTCAAGCGCCCTGAAAGGAATCAGCGATTCATGCATAGCAAATCCAACGCTCCTTTTCGTCACATGAGAATCTGCAGTAGTTCAGAAATGCGGGAGCTTGATCGCATTGCAGAAGAAGATTTTGGGATCTCAGCTGCGATTCTGATGGAAAACGCAGGACGAGCTGCTGCGCAGATTCTTTTGGAGACTTATCCTCACGCAGGCAGTGCGACGGAGATTTTGGTTTTTGCAGGCAAAGGCAACAATGCGGGGGATGCTTTTGTGGTCGCTCGCCGCTTGATTTCCTTGGATCGAAGGGTTCGTATTTTTCATTTTGAGGACACGGATCGTTACAAAGGACCTGTCCGGCAGAATTTTGAGATCCTCAAAAAAATGAAAGCGCGGATGATCTCTATTGAATCGGGTTCGGATCTCGAAGCCTTCTTTGCCCAAAGCACAGGCCCATTCACCATTGTGGATGGAATTCTAGGGACAGGTCTCAAAGGGGGACTTGAAGGAGTTTTGTACGATGTGGTGGAGATTATCAATGCGCAGCACTGTGCAGAGGTGGTCGCTCTGGATATTCCCTCGGGAGTGAGTGGAGACACGGGAGCCATTGTCGGAAACTCGATTCAAGCGACGCAGACGATTTCTTTTGGGTTCCCGAAGCTCGGTCACTTCCTTCCACCCGGTGCAAGTCGTCGCGGAGATTTGCTGAACGTGGATATTTGCCTCCCTCCTCGCTTTCGAAAAGAAGGGAGCACATTTCTTTTGATGAAAGCGCCGCTTGCCTCGCTGCTGAAGGAGCGTGACCGTTACGGTCACAAGAACTCGTTTGGTCATACGCTTTTGATTGGGGGAAGTCCGGGCAGGCTTGGCGCGATTGCAATGAGTGCCTCCGCTTGCCACAAGATGGGAACGGGACTGGTCACGGTCGGTACATGGGAGGAAAACTTCGAGGCTCTCGTGATGAAGCTCCCACACGAAACGATGGCCGCTCCGCTTCGATTTGAGGGGGAGAACCTGAGTCATGAGTATAGGCAGTTTGCGGAGAGTTTTAGCAGTATTGTTGTTGGGCCGGGCATGGGACTCAGTCAGCACGGCTTGGCACTTTTGAAGGAGCTTTTGTCAGGTTACGCAGGTCCGCTGGTGATCGACGCGGACGGTCTCAATCTGGTTGCGGAGCATCAGTTGCACGAAATGATCAAACACCGCAAAGCCCCAACTGTACTGACTCCTCATCCGGGCGAAATGGCCCGTCTGCTTGATCTTCCAAAAGATGAAGTTACAGCAGATCCGGTTCGAGCGATTCGACAAGCGGTGGACCGGACTCATGCGATCGTGTTGCTGAAAGGGGCCGCCACGTTGGTGAGTTCGCCTCACGAGGAGTTGTATCTCAATCACTATCCAAATGACGGGATGGCAACAGCCGGGAGTGGGGATGTGTTAGCTGGGATGATTGGTGGGCTTTTGGGGCAAAAAATGCCTCCGTTTGAGGCTACCCAACTTGGCGTTTACCTTCACAGTCTTGCCGGCGACTTTGCTGCCCGAACGCACGGACATCGCAGTATGACTGCTCCGGACATTATCGAGAACATTGCCAATGCCATCAAAGACATCAAAACCGCGACCCCTGGAACACTCCCCGTTGAAGTCCTTGCTCGATTGCGCTGAGGAAGACTACACGCAGATCGCTGAGGGTTTGGTTCGATGGGCGAAGGGGAAACCCGTGGTACTCCTTTTGGAGGGGGAAATGGGCGCTGGAAAATCCACGTTTGCGCGGGCATTGCTAGCTGCTCTCGGACTCCAGCAGGGATTTCAAGGAAGTCCCACCTTTGCCATTACCCATACCTACCCAATCGGTTCGGGCGGAAGAAGTGTGACTCACACGGATCTCTACCGGATCCGACACGAAGGAGAACTTGAACAGACGGGGGTCGAAGAGCTGATTTGGTCCGACACAACCGAGTGGGCACTCGTCGAGTGGTCGTCTTTGTTTCCGGATTTTACTTCGCAGATCCACAACCGACTTTCGCGACGAAAGAAGGTTTGCGAAGTTGAGATCCGATTCAACTCAAGCGGCAAGCGGGATGTCTTGATTCGAGAGTTTGGAACTTGAGGCAGCAGAATCACACCAGCGTTTTTTGAGTTGCTCAAGCAGGCTTCGCATTTGTTCGTTGGCGAATGGCGCATCTGAGAGAATGAGAATTCCGATCTCGGGCGTGTTACCTGCTCGGTTGAGCGGAAACCAAGTGAACGTTCGAAGCGGCGTGTTTCCGAGGCTCCCGATGAGGGCTCTTTCTTGCGTGGAGCTGTTTTGCAGCACCTTCGGGTGATCAAGGCTGAACTTGATGCTTGAGGGGGTTTGCCAGTTTTCCATGAGTGCTTGAAACGAAGCGAGCAAGCCACTGGGCTTGCCACACCCCCCGGAGCGCGAGCATTTCCAAGGTTGAGCGGAGTCTAATCTTTCAATGACGGCCCACAGTGGCTGAATTGCGTCGGGGCGAGGCTCAAGAATTTGTCTTAGAATTTTCTCGGTGGCGGTATCGGCTGAGAGGTCAGGTGGGTGGCTGGATTCTCTCGGGAGTCGTCGCCCTTGAGTCTTTCGGATTTTGGTTTGAGTGAGGCCAGCTGGGGTACCCGAAGGCGAAAGCGGGGGCGATGCAGTGCTCTGGAGAGACTCGACGACAGGAGCCTCGAGGCTAAACTGCGTGGGCATCGATGGAATCGGGGCCACTACGGTTCCAGTGACAGGTTCGCTGGGCAGGAGTTCCAAGGTCTGAGTCGAGGGGGACGGAGCAGCGGGTGGGCGCTCTGCTTGGGTTGAGGGGAGGGGTGCGGGCTCTGGAGTGCTCAAGGTGGAGGGTGATCCTGTGAGTTTTCGTCGTTTGATGAGTCCCGAGTGAGGCTCTCCAGGTTGCGGCCGAGATGTGGCGCGCTCTGCTCCGCGAGGGGATTCGGAGGGCGAGTTGAGGTTGAGGCTCTTGCGGTTGAGGAGTCGGGTAACGCTGGGCATTGTACTTGAGTCGCCCTGCGGTTGCCCTCCATGAGTTTGATCGAAAGTGAATTTGGGATGTGCGTTCCCCATCGGTTTTTGTCCTTCCTCGAGAGTAAGGATCGGTCAAAAGCGTCAAATTCTTGAGTGAGTCGCTCGTCTCACTCTCGGTTTACGTCTCTGGTAGAGGTGGTTTTTTGACGGAGCGGTCCCGAAAACAGCGAGAATTCATTAAGTTAGTGAGTAATCCAAAAGTTGACGAGTCTACTCCATCATGTTAATTAAAAAACAGTGGCTGTTGCTTGTGTCGAGAATGACATTCCCGGTTGGGGATTCATTTGCTTGGTTCGAGTGATTGTCTACGAAAGATAGCAGTCTAACCTGATGCAAGGAAATCAAGACTATGAGGCTGACCTCCAAAGGGCGTTACGCAGTAAGAGCGATCTTGGATTTGACGTTTAACTCGAACGGTCGGCCCGTTCGTCTTCAAGAGATCTCGGATCGGCAGAAGATCTCTCTGCATTATTTGGAGCAGTTGTTTCGGAAGCTGCGCAAAGGCGCGGTGGTGAAGTCGGTGCGCGGACCGGGTGGAGGATATGTCCTTTCGCGTTCGATGGACGAAATTTCAGTGAAAGATGTGCTCACGAGCGTGGGCGAGAACACTAATCCTGCGCGCGACCTGGTGGGAACCGGCGACATTAAGTCGGACACTGTCGAGTTTGTTTTGACGAAATCGTATTTCGAGAACCTAGGTGGGTTGATGCAAGAGTACCTCACGACTGTTTCGGTGGGTGATCTGATCCGAAAAGCGCGCGGCACTCGGGAGCTTCCAAAAGTGAGCTCTCAAAAACTGGATGAGTCCGGATTCGTCTCTCCTTCTGTAGGTTCTGGAGTAGGGGTCAATGCAGGCTCGAAAGTCCGCGATCTATCTTGATGTGAATGCGGGGCGCCCGCTACATCCGCTCGCTGCAAATGCGATTCGGACTCAGTTGGACGAGTGGACGTCGGGACGGGTGGTGAACCCCTCGAGTGTTCACTCTGCCGGTCGTGAGGCTAAGAAGCGTTTTTCGGCTGCGCGTGAAGCGGTTCTGAGCTCTCTCGGAGTACTCGATCACCCCCAGCGCGGGGATGGGGTCGTTTTTACGTCGTCTTGCACTGAGGCCAACCAGATGGCGGTCCAGTCCTTTGTTCATTCGCAATCCTTGTCGAGCGGATCGAACAAGACCTTTTGGATCACCACGGAAGTCGAGCACGAATGTCATCTTGCCCTGGTCGCCCCCCTGCGAGAGCAAGGTGTTCGTGTTCAGTTTCTTTCAGTTGATGAGCACGGATTGATACGCTGGGATATTCTGAGAGAGCGGCTCATCGAGTCTTATGAAGAACACGAAGATGCCCGTGTTCTTCTGAGTTTGCTTTGGGTCAATAACGAAACGGGTGTGATTCAGGATTTGTCAGCCCTTCGCGCCATTCAGGAAGAATTCCCGAAGATTTGGGTTCACTTGGACGGAGCGCAGGCCTGGGGTAAAATCCCGTTTCGCTTTGCGGCCCTTCAGGTCGACTATGCAGGTTTCTCGGGCCACAAAGTCGGAGCCCCTGCGGGCGTCGGCGTGCTTGCTCTGAGTCACCGAGCTCGTCAGATGCTGTCGCGGTTTTCGCCGATGCCAGGCAAACAAGAAAAAGGCGCTCGCGGAGGAACCGAAAACCTCTTGGGGATACTCGCATTAGGAGCGGTTGCCTCAGAGTTAAGCGAGACCCACGTGATCGCTTCGCATCACCTGAGTCGTCAACTCCAACGAGATTTTGAAGCGAGGTTGCTCGCTCAACTTTCTCCTTCAGTGATCCGAATCTCGGGCGGCTCCGCTCCGCGAATACCACAAACCTCACATTTCACGCTGAGAGGGATGCGTGGGGATTTGCTGGCGGCTCGCCTCGACCTGGAGGGAGTAAGGGTCAGCACTGGCTCTGCTTGTCGGAGTGGTTCTGTTGATCCGTCTCACGTTCTTTTGGCGATGGGAAGAACGCGTGAAGAAGCGATGAGTTGTTTACGAGTTTCCTTTGATTCGAGTTTGGTCTCAGCGAGCGATCTTACAGAGTGCGCCGATCGGATCGAAACATTTGTATCACCCCTTCGGGGTTCGCCATCTGGCAGGGGTTCCCTCACATGATTCATGCAGATCCAACGTTTTCGAAAAAAGCTCAGCTTGCCTCTTCATCTCAAAACGAAAAAGTGGTGATGGCGTTGAGTGGAGGGATGCATTCCGGAGTCGCGGCTTCCCTGTTGAAGAATCAAGGGGTTGCTCTTCTGGGAGTGCATTTGGTTTTTCCGGCGCCAAAGTCAGGTAGTCTGGGTGCTCTGACCCAGAAAGTGCTACCCCGTTGCGTGGGTGACTCCCAAAAATCTCTGGAGCGGGCTCAAGTTCAGGCTAAAAAACTAGGAATTCCTCTTGAGGTCGTTCACCTGGATTCAGTGTTTGAGGAGCGTTGGACCGATCGTATCCTTCATGAGCTATTAGAAAGCCGTTTCCCAAATCCCTGCATGATTTGTAAGTCGAACGTTCTTTTGCCGGAACTCTTGACGACTGCCGCTCGCTTAACGGGGCGAGCGGATGCCCGAGTGGCGACGGGACATTGCGTTCGAGTATCGGATGATTTGCAATCGGGTGAGCGAGTGCTTCAGGTGGGAGTAGATCCTCTGCGGGATCATAGTTTTTGGTTATCACGGGTTTCGTCTGTCGACCTCAAGCGGATGGTGTTTCCGGTGGGCGAGCTTTCGTCCAAGCTACTGATTCGCTTGGCTCAAGAGTCAGGCTTGAGCGCCGCTGATCATGACACGGCACAGGGGGTCGAGGCACAGTGTGTGGGCCGCACTAAGGAGTCACTGGACTGGGTGGATCAGATGATCCCCGCTTCGCTCAAACGTCCGGGTGCAGTGAGAACTCCAGGTGGAACCCATATCAATAGCCATGATGGAATGTTTCGTCACCACTTGGGGCAAAAGCTCATCAGTGCCGAAGTGTCCTTGGACAAGCAGGATGTTTTTGTCATCCAAATGGACCGTGTGAAGAATTTAGTTTTGGTGGGAAACACCTCGCCCATGATGAGTTCGCGCTGGATCTTAAAGAAGGCTCTCTGGCGTCGGCCCCGCATGAATCCTTTAGGCGAGGTTTTGGCCTTTAGGGTTCAGTCTCGTGGAGACCTCTTGGATGCGAAACTCATTGGATTTGAGGGCGGAGCCGTGAGGATGGAAATTCAAGGGAACAAAGCGCTATCTGCTGGCGTCGGTCAAATGGTGGTGTTTTATCAGGGCGACGAAGTGGTCCTTTCGGCTGAGATCGATCAGATTGCGCCGGCAGTCTAATCAGATGAATCAAGAAAAGCGTTGGGTTGCGTGAAGGAAGTTTGGCTGTGAAAGAAGTGCAAAAAAGTGATGGACAGGCAATTGCGTTACAACCTGGGGCACAACCCCATGCAGGTCCGAAGAAGTACCTTCTTAAGACCTTGGGGTGTAAGGCGAACTTTTACGATACCCAGCTTTTGGAAGTCGAACTTCAAAAGAGAGGTTGGGTGCCAGCAGAGGACTCTGATGATGAATCCTCGGTCGATCTTTGCGTGGTGAATAGCTGCACGGTCACGGACGAAGCGGACAAGCAGAGTCGGAAACTTGCAACTCGATTAAAAAAGCATCACCCTGCTTCTCACGTTGTTTTTACGGGGTGTGGAGCTGAGGTTGCCCCCGAAAAAATGGCAGAAACCCAAGGGGTTTCTTTTGTCGTGGGAAATCAGAGTAAGCCAAAATTGGTCGATTTGGTTCTCAAGGCAATGGATGAAAATGGGGGCTTGGAGCAGGCATCGTCAGGGATTCTCGGGGGGGTGCTGAATTACCAAACATTGACGTCGCGTCACCCCATGGATCGAGAGTGGCCTGAGCCGGAGGCGTCTTTCTTGGCTACCGATGCGCTCACACAAGGTCAGGCCGTGCGGACTCGTGCTTTTTTGAAAATTCAAGAAGGCTGCAACTCGTTCTGTACCTACTGCATTATTCCTTATGGTCGGGGACCCAGTCGTAGTCTGGAAATCGCGCCGCTCGTAGCGCAAGTGAAGACACTTGTGAGCCAGGGTATTCAAGAGGTGATCTTCACCGGGACGAATCTGGGTGATTATGGCTCTGACTGGAATGAGGGAACGCCTCAGCTTGAGAATTTGATTCGTGCCATTCTGAATGAAACTTCCTTACCTCGCCTTCGGGTGAGTAGCCTAGATCCCACCGAAGTGACTCCCGAACTGGTTCAAATCATGAGGGAAAATGAGCGTTTTTGTCCCCATATTCACCTTTCTTTGCAATCCCCTCACTCTCGCATCCTCAAACTCATGAAGCGAAAGTACAACGCGGAAGAAGTGGTGCGTTGTTTGTCGGATGTCGCTTCCGTCAAGCGAGGCTGGAGCGGACCTTTTGTGGGCATGGATGTGATCACTGGCTTTCCTGGAGAGACGGAGGAAGAGTTTCTCTGGGGTGTGCAGCGACTCCGCGAAATTCATTGGCATCGTCTCCATGTTTTTCCTTATAGCGAGCGCGAGGGGACTCCGGCCACGCGATTGCCTTCGTCTGTCCCCGTCTCGGAGAGAAATCGAAGGACACAAATCCTTTT
>Ga0169931_10014552_pt1 | contig 10636 bp, 8 predicted proteins | sample Kivu_15m_20L_FD_129675 | JGI IMG/M metagenome (GOLD analysis project Ga0169931, IMG submission 129675) | Freshwater microbial communities from Lake Kivu, Western Province, Rwanda to study Microbial Dark Matter (Phase II) - Kivu_15m_20L... | ecosystem: Environmental > Aquatic > Freshwater > Lake ... | reverse complement strand
GTTCGACCACACCGCTGCGCCTCTTCGTGCGATTCGGCGTCGCCCTGCTCTTGCTCACCGCAACCAGCGGCGCGGTCGCGGCCCTGGGTGATACGCTATTCCCTTCGGCGAGCCTCGCCGAGGGTCTTGCTCAAGATCTCTCTCCGGGTGCGCACCTGTTCATTCGCCTTCGCATGTGGCACCCCATCGTCGCCGCTGCAGTTGGTCTTTATTTGCTCATCGTCCTCGGCATGTTGGCGAGCCAGAGCGGCAACGCCCTACATCGCCGCATCGCGACCATCGCCGCCGCCCTCGTCTTCGCGCAGGTCGCCATCGGAATCATCAACGTCGTCCTGCTCGCACCGGTCGCCATCCAGCTGATACACCTCGTGGTCGGTGATCTGCTCTGGATGACGATGGTGGTGCTCGCCTTCGAGCTGCGCCAAGGCCAGGCGGCTACGGGCAAGTGACAGGTGGAACGGCGCCACCGCCGTAGACCCTAAAGTTACCCGAGGCGTGCAACAGCGCCATCATGTACAACGTGCCATCGCGTCCAAGTCGTTGAAATTCCAGCGACAATCTAGGCACCGCGTCGCATGCCATCAAGCATTTCGCGCTCGAAACGACCCGCCCCAAAAAAAGAGCGCATCCGCCAGATGCGTCTCTCATTTTTCGGCCAAAACGGTCGAATTAGTGAGCAGTCATGGATATCGCAACCCTGGTTGGCCTCGTCGCCTGCATGATCATCGTGCTGGTCTCGATTCTGCTTGGCGGGTCGCTCATGGCGTTCGTCGATATCCCGTCGATCGTCATCGTGCTCCTGGGGACCATCTTCTGCACGCTGGCGTCGCACACAATGAAGGACTTCCTTCGTGCGGTGAAGATTGGGATGAAGAGCATCTTCGTCAAGCCACCCAATCTTCCGAACACCATCGAAACGATCGTGCGCCTCGCGACCGTGGCCCGACGCGAGGGACTCCTCGGACTTGAGAACGAAAAGTTAGATGACCGGTTCCTCGCACGTGGGGTTCGCATGGCGGTTGACGGTATTCAGGCCGAAGACATTCGCACGGCATTGTCCGACGAGCTGTCGTCGATGAAAGCCCGCCACAAAAAAGGTGTGGCGTTGTTCAAGTTCATGGCGGCCACCGCTCCCGCAATGGGCATGATCGGAACGCTCATTGGTCTGGTGCAGATGCTTCAGACGTTGAGTGACCCCGCTGCGATCGGACCATCAATGGCCGTCGCGCTGTTGACGACCTTCTACGGCGCGATCATCGCGTTCATGATTTGTACGCCCATCGCGGAAAAGCTGGGGACGCGTTCCGGCGAAGACGGCGACAACATGAACATCATCATTGAAGGCGTTGAGTCCATCGTCAAAGGTGAAAACGCCCGCGTGATCAAGGACAAGTTGGAAGGCTTTCTCGACCCCAAACTTCGCACCGGCGACAAGGGCAAGTAGCAGATGGCCGCCGAAGAACAGGAACAGCCGGCCGAAGGCGCCCCAGCGTGGATGGCGACCTTCGCCGATCTTTGCACCCTGCTGCTGACCTTCTTCGTGTTGCTCCTGTCCTTTGCAAATACCGACGTTCTGAACTTCAGGACCGCGCTCGGCTCTGTCAAAGAAGCGTTCGGTGTGCAGAAGGAACATCCTGGTGATTTCACGGGTTTGACGACCTCGCTGGTTGAGCTGTCCACCAAGGAGAGCACCCCCAATCTGGATCTCTTCGAGACCCAGCTCATGGAGAAGATCGAGGTCGCCACCGCCGACTCCAAACTCAAAGACAAAATCGAGACCTCCGTGTCGGAGCTGGGCGTGACTGTCCGAATCAAGGAACAGGTGCTGTTTCCAGCCGGCAGCGACGAGCTGGCCACCGCAGGTCACGAGGTGATGGATGTGATCGGCAATCTCTGCAAGCTGATTCCCATGCCCGTGTGGATCGAGGGACATACCGACGACATCCCGATCAACACCAAGCGCTTTCCCTCCAACTGGGAGTTGTCGACTGCAAGGGCGATTTCGGCAATGCGATACCTCACCGAAAAGTCCGGCGTCAATCCGCGACGCATTCGCGTCGGTGGATACGCACACGTACACCCGCTTGCATCCAACGAGACTTCGGAAGGCCGCCTCAAGAATCGACGCGTCGAGTTCATCTTCACGAAGCCGAACAGCAAGGACGGCTCAAAGATTGATCCGGCCGAGGTGCTGCAGGGCTCGCCCGAAAACATGCCGGGCTCGAAGCAAGTCCAAACGAATCACGGTGGCAAGAAAGACCCCATCTTCTTCCCCTCCGACGAAGAATGGAAATAGCCTAAGCACCGTGACATTGCGTGAGCCGAGCGGGATGGTTGCTGGTGCCGCGTTTTCGTTCCTGCTAGCTTGTCGAAATGAGCACTGTCGCGATTGCGGGAGCGTCGGGTGTGGTGGGAAGTCTCGTACTGGCCCAACTGCTCGAACGTGAGGACGTGGCTTCGGTGATTGCGATTGGTCGCAAGGCACCTGTTTGCACTCACCACAAACTGACGCCCAAGGTCGTTGAGCTGGGTAACCGAGTCGCCCTGGTCGATGCGATTCCCAAAGGCATCAAGGTGGCCATCTGCTGTCTCGGCACCACCATGAAACGAGCGGGATCGAAAGATGCGTTTCGCGCCGTGGATCACGATGCGGTCGTGAATTTCGCGCAGGCCGCCCACGCGCAGGGTGCGCAACGCTTTGTCGTTGTGAGTGCCCTGGGGGCAGACCCGGGTGTACGCAGCTTCTACCTCAGAACCAAAGGTGAAGCCGAGTCGACCCTAGAACGGATCGGCTTCACTCAGCTCACAATCTTGCGCCCGTCGCTCATCGATGACGAAGGTCTCCGTCACGATTTCCGCATCGGCGAGCGTCTCGCCTTGCCACTGGCCCGCTCTGTATTTGCGTTCGTCGGTAGAACCCATCGATACGCCCCCATCAAGGCATCCGCCATCGCAAATGCGATTGTTCGACTGGCCTTCGATGAGACGAAAGAACGTGTGCGTAGGATCGAAAGCGACGCGCTCCACGAGACGTCGGTGCCTGTGATACCGTCCGCCCCATGAGCACCTCGCCCCTCGCGGCACCCGAACCCTGGAACCTGGTCGCCTCGAGCTACGTCGCAGAAAACATGCGCACGTTCGAGGCCTTTGCCAGTCTGCATCGTCGGCGCATTGGGAAAACTCGGCAAGTACATGGTCAACCATGCGTTGCTTCGTGGTCACGAAGTCGTCGCTGTCTGCCGTGAGAAAAGCGTGAACAAGCTCGACGAGTTCAAAGGCCGCATCTCGAATCGCAGGGAATCGCAACACGAATCCCCTAACCTCGTGCTGCGCCAGGCAAGCTAGTCCCACGAGCCGATATCGTCGGCCGTCCCCTCCTTTTCGTCCTTCCCGAACGAATAGACATCGGCGCCCGACGGGTCTTTTTGACCAGGGCATCGAATATGAATCGGATTGCCCCAGGGATCTTTGGGGGCCTTGCCGAGCAACCTGGCTTTCACCAGGTCCTCACCATCGTCAGGACAGGCATTGTCGTTGTCGATGCGGTATTGCAGTACGGGTCCCGCCAAGTCTTTGACCTGGAGCCGCGCGGTGCGCTCCCGTCCACTCGAAAACGAATGGAACAGTTTCGAACTCACCGCCGCGACAACAAGACCAACAAGCGCAAGGACAAGCAACATCTCGATCAAGGTGAATCCGCTCGATTCGTCGCGACGGATTCGGCGTTTCAAAGGGCTCTCTTCTAACTGGTTCACGTGCGTAACCTCCGCACGGTTCACACAGCATCTGGCGTGCCAACGCGAAATCACGCCGTTTACGAGCGGAGCCACCCCGAACCGTGCCATTCGTGCAATCGGCACCCCCAATCCGTGCCACGTTGACGCTCCAGTGTACTGAAACCTTGCTGCTTCACCGGATTGGGTTTACTTTGGCCTTCGATCATGCGAATTGCGGGCTTGATGATGGTTTGTTTGTGGGTGGCGTGTGCCACGAATACCGGTGCGGCCCCACCATCGTCCCGGAGTCCGCTGCACGGAGAATCGCTGCCCCTGCCAAAGGGTCAACTCTTCCAGGGCTCCGAGGTCACGTATGCCGCCCTGCAGGGCAAGTTCGTCGTCGTAAAGTTCTTCGCCGAGTATTGCAAGCCCTGCCAGCGCACCTTGCCGGAGGCCGTCAAGCTCGCCGCCGAGCACTCTGACGCCGTGTTCATCGGTGTTGCGGTTGACGAAAACGAGATCTCGGTCGCACGCCAGATTCGTCGTTTCGCCCTGCCCTTTACCGTCGTCCACGACACCGGAAATGCATCGGTTGGACGCTTCCGGGTGTCAGAGCTACCGGCCACGTTTGTGGCCAACCGGGACGGCGACATCGTCTGGGTGGGGGGTCCGGAACAGCCCGAGGGCGCCCTCGGCCGCGTCCTCGCAGGCTTGCGGGAAGGCCAGTCGCCCCCCGGTCCGCCCTGAATCAACCCCCGGGCGCATTCGTCCGATGAAGAAGGATCGAGATGCGGCAGGCCTCGGTTTTAGGGACGGTATTGGCACTGGTTACAGGCTGCACGCCGGCGTTGACCTCGACGATGGGCGCCGGCTCGTTTCCGGAGGCCCCCGGTGAACAGGCCAAGTGCAAGGTCGCCGCGAGTCAGTCGAGTCCGCTCGTGACCGAATGGCCCGCCTCGGAGAAAGCCAACCTCGAGGCGATGTTGACCACGGGTGGCGTCGCTGTCGCCTACTCGGGATGCGCGATGCGGGTGTTGCCGCAGTGTCGCCTTTCCGGCGGCTACATCTGGCAACGCACGACGCCCGCCACCGACGTGCTCTCGATTGGCAACGAGGACGAGCTCTACGCCAAGCTTCCACTCGGCGCCGTCGCACTCGAAGGCGAGCTGAAGCGCAATGGCAAGCTGGCCGTCTCGACCACCGTCTCAGGTCAGCTCAAGCTCGGCGGCATCACGGCGGCCGACGTACCGATGGTGGGAGAGTGTGCAGCCGCGACTCACATCGTCGGAGGTCTGTCCGTCGGTGCGTTCTCGCTGGAAGCCGGTGCAGAATCCACCGGGCAGGTCTCGGCAAGCGTCGTACAGGTGGGCGAAGGCGGCGTGGGCGCAAGGCGTACCAAGTCGATCATTCGTTTCGGCCGGCGATGTGGACAGCTGCGGTTCGGCGACCAACGAATCGCCCAACGGCAACTGCATGTCGCCGATTCAGGTGTTCCTCTTTCCGCTGCCCGGCCGAGCCTCGGAGGAAGGTCCACCAGGAACCGTCAAGGTCGACTTTGTTGCAGCCAACGCAAACGGCCGCTGGGATGTGTATTACGACGACGAGGTCATCTGTTCCACACCGTGCAGCCGCTGGGTCGATCCGAACCGTCCCGTGATGCTGCGTGCCCGCGAGGAATCCTACGGCAAGCCCGATCGCATCGAGCTGCTGAATCTCGGCAATGCGACCGGCGACATGCAGCTGCAGGCGCATCCCACGGCAAACGGAAAACTTGTCACGGGCATCGTATTCACGGCATTCGGGGGAATGTCCGTCATCACGGGCATCACGTTGACGAGCCTCGGATATTCGAGCGACTCTCGCTCGGGGTTGACTACGCCGGGACTCATCACCCTCGGGGTTGGGCTCCCGGTTACCCTTGGCGCGATCTGGATGATCGTGAGCGCCGCTGCCCACGCCGAGGCGCAACAAGGCTACGCCGTATCACCGGCCCCCCTGGACGGTGGCACGCGCATCGTCTGGGGAGCGGGCGGCATCAGCGGAACGTTCTAGAAGCGATCGCAGGCCACGTAGGCGTCGATGACGGCCTTCTCTCCGGCCTTGTCCTTCTTCGAGTTGCCGTGCTCCATGCCCACCACGCCGGTGTAGCCCTTGCTGTGGATGTGCTTGAAGATGTTGTTGTAGTTCATCTCGCCGGTGGTCGGCTCCTTGCGACCCGGGTTGTCACCAACCTGGAAGTACACCACCTCTTCCCAGGCGCGATCGATATTCGGGATGATGTTTCCCTCGGTGATCTGCTGGTGATACATATCGAACAGGGTCTTGCATGAGGGGCTGCCGACCGCCTTGCAGATCTGATACGACTGCGGAATCTTCGACAGAAACAGTCCGGCGTGATCGCGGTAAGGATTGAGCGGCTCAAGCACCATCACGATGTTGTGCTTCTCGAACACGGCCGCTGCGCGCTTCAAATTGTCGATGACATAAGCCGTCTGGTAATCCCATTCGCGACCGGGATCGAAGCGGCCCGGCACCACCGTCGTCCACTTTGCGTTCACACGCTTGGCGACCTCGACCGCGGCCTCGGCATCTTTCACGATCTTCTCGGTGTTCGCCGGATCGTTGCTGGCGAAGGTCACCTTGTCGAAGGAAGCGATGGAGACGAACACGCCCATCGTCATACCGCGCTTCGCGAGCTCCTTGCCGATCTTCTCCTGCATATCGACCGGACGCGACGGCAAGCCGTTGTCTTCCAACGCCATGAAGCCCTGATCGTTCATGAACTGGATCTGGTCGATCAGATCTTCGCCGGCGTGATGCTTGAACATGCCGAAGTGGGGGGCGTACTTCAGCTTGAACTTGCGTGGCGCGGCCTTGGCCACGCCACGATCCATCAATGCGGTCGCGACGGCTGCACCGGTTCCGACTTTCAAGACGTTTCGTCGATTCATGTTCTGCTGTCCTTGTTCAATCGAGGTTAACGAACGTGACCTTATTTGCCGCTCGCGGCGGCGGCCTGGGCACCTGGTTTGCGACCCGCCGAGAGGAATTGTACAAGATCCACCAGAGCTTGTGGGGTCATGCCGAGCGCAATGTTGTCGGGCATCAGTGATCCAGGCTGCTTTTCCTTCTGCTCAATCTGATCTTTCTTCACGATTCGGGTCTGACCGGCCACATCGCGCAACACCACCGAATCGCCGTCCGACAAGATGAAGCCGGTGTAGACCTGCTGGTCCTTCGTCATGATGACCCACGGCGTGTAACCGAAGGCAATCGCAGCACCCGGATTCAGGATCGCATCGAACAGCGCCTCGCGCCCGAGTTTCTCACCAACGCCGGTCAACGCAGGCCCAACACTGCGGCCCTGGCCAGAGTGTTCGTGACACGAAGAACACGCGGCGGTCGGACTGAAGAAGACGGTCTTGCCGCGGGCTGCATCCCCCTTCATCGCAAGCAATGCCGTCACGTCCGGGAACGGCGTGCCACCGAACGAAGGTCGCTGGAAATGACGGCTCGCGAGCGCGCGCACCGACGGATCGGGGTTCGAGAAGATCTTCTCCGAGGCGGCCTCCATGTCCGCCGCAGACAAACGCTTGGCAGAGGCCTCACCGATGAGAAAGAGTCCGCCCGCGCCGCTACCGGCGAGCTGCGCCAGGATCTCAGCCCGCTTTTCTGCATTATTCTCCGCACCAAGTTGTTGCTTCAGCGCCTCGGCCTTCTCGTCACGTGCGTTGCTTGAAGACTTCGACTGCAACTCGGCAAGCTGACTCACGACATCGAAGGACTTCCACTCGCCTTCCGAACGTTGCACCGCCAAACGCATGGCGAGGCCCGACTCAGCGTGTTCAGGCTTCGAGGCCAGATCGAGCACGGTTCGTGCGGCATCGGCATGGTTGATGAACGAGAGCGCAACCACCGCGCGATCCCGCTCCTGTCCGGATAGCGTGTTCGCGTTCGCGCGCGCTGCCAGCGCAGCGACACTGTCATTCGGATGCAGCCGCCACACCAGATCGGCCTGCATCGGGCTCCACTTGAGCGGAGACAACCGAGCAGGAACCAGCGCCTGAACCAGCTCCGCTTCCTTTCCAAGAGCGCCGAGGCCCAACGCCTCAAGATAGATTCGATCCTTACCGTCGTGCTGACGCGCGAGCTCGGTGAGCGTCTTGCCGGCTGTCTTCCAATCGGCCTTGCGCAGCGACAGGGCGATTTCACGACGAATGGCCGGCGAGGCATCGCGCAGGACCGGCGCCACGGTGCGAATAAATCCCGCCATATCCTTCGCGTTCTCGCGAATGACACGAACGGCGGTCAACCGAAGGTCGGCATCTGGATCACGCAGCGCCGCCACCACGCGAGCGAGGCCGGACGGTCCAACCGCACCCATCAACCAGAGCGCGCGTGCGCGAATGCGCTTGTCCGGATCTCGAACAAGCTGGGTCAACACCGGCAAGGCCGACTCGCCTCGTGCGTGCAACGCTTGCCATCCACCGTGGCGAATGTTCGCGGCCGGGCTGCGGAGCGCCAGCACCTGGCCATCCGTCGTACCGAAGTCGATGGAGGGCGTCTTGACCGCCGCATCCCGTGGTGCGATACGAATGATCCGACCGAGACCTTGGCCATCCAGGATCTGGTGGCCGCCGACCATGCCGTCATACCAGTCGGCGACATAGATGGCGCCATCGGGACCAACCGCAACATCGCTCGGCCGGAACCAGTGGCCCTTGCCGTCGGCGGTGTTCTTCGCACGGAGAAGGAAGGCGGTGTTCGAGCGGAAGCCTGCACCGTTTGCCGTCAGGGCGTGTGACCAGATGGTTCGGCGACCGGAATCGGCATTCAGCGCGGTACCAACGTACGACGCGGGCAAGAGCCCTCCCTCGTAGATCACGTTGCCACCGGGGGCGCCCGCACCGGTGATATCAACCGGAGGAATGACGCCCGGATCGTCCATGTGCCAGTGCGCGGTTTGCGTCGACTGGCCTTCGCGTCGATCCATGCGCCAGTTGCGATGGCCGCCTGCGGACATGTAACCGTACGCGCCACCCGGCAAGACGAAGTTGTAGCGACAGCCTTCATTGCCGTCGTCGTCGTTATCGTTCTGAAAGATGTTGCCGAACGAATCGAGGGCGACCTCGTAGTTGTTGCGGAAGTTATGGGCGATCGGACGCAAGCCGTGGCCATCGGGCGAGATCGAGAGAATCACACCCTGAATCCAGGTTTGACCATCGTCGCTCTTTGGTGCATCCGGACGGGCATCGTCACCGAGCTTGCGGAAGGTGAATCCATCCTTGTCGACCAGCGTGTGCGGGCCTTCGTTACCCGTCGCGAAATACCAGCGGCCGTCAGGGCCCGACACAAACGCGTGCACGCCGTGATCGTTGTCGACACCGCCGAACTTGGTCAAAAACTTTTCGTGCTTCTCGGGAACATCGTCGCCATCGGCGTCGGTGTAGACGTGAACGGCGGGCGAACACGAGACAACCACCTTGGTGCCCTTGCCCTCTGCGAACACGGCGATACCGAGGGGCGTGACCAGCTCAGGCTCCTGCACGAAGACCTTGGACTTGTCGGCCGCGCCGTCGCCATCGGTGTCTTCGAGAATCACAACCGAGTCACCACCGGGCGGAAGAAAGAAACCCTCGCGGTTCTTGTGTATCGAATAGCGATAGTCGAGACCCTGCGTCACCCAGACGCGACCACGATGATCGATGTCGAGGTTTGTTGGGTTGTGCAGCTGCGGCGTGCCAGCCCACATCTTGACCTGCAAGGTCGGATCGACCTCGAACTCGTCCGTGATGTCGGTGCCGGGCGCGGCCAGTGGTGGCGCGGGCCGCGGTCGGTGAATCTTCTTGCCATCGTTCTTCGGAGCCTCGACGGACGGCGCCTCTGCAGGCACGGCGGCGGTCGCGGTCGGGGGCGTCGGGGGCGCGCTGGCCGCACATGACAAGCCGAAGAGAGAAGAGCCAAGGAGCAGTCCCAGGTGATTGTCGTATCGCATCGGAAGGCGATGGTACCGGGGTTGATTTGACAGGCAAAGCAGATCCGCCTGCAAACGCATTCTTACCAGGCCTGGATCACAGTCCACGAGATTTTACGGATGAAGCTACTACCCGCCGCAGAAAATATACAACAGGACATCGCCGCCATTGGGGGTCACCCGGAGGTGGTCGCTCTGATATTTTAAACCTTCGCGATCAGCTTCTTCACAAATGTTGAGAGCGGCCGCTCGTCCACGCCACACAGATGCCAGCCCGCCGGATTCCGGGTGCCCCCTTTCGCGGACCGGACCTGCGCACCAACCACCACCACCCGCGCGTCAATATGGGTAAACACATGGCGCACCACCTCGTCTGAAACTACGGGCCGCACCATTGTGATACGGTTCTCCGCCAGCATCTTCTCGGCGACCTGCAGCGCCTGCGCAGGCGTCGCCATTGCCAGTGGCGTCTCCATCAGAGGCACCGTCCACAGACCCTTCAGGAGGCGCCCGTCGGTTTTCTGGAACATCCAGATCTTGTCCCCCTCCCGCGCAACCACCGCGACCCCAAACAGTTGCCGTTTTTCGGTCCGTTTCGACGTCACCGGCAACGACTGCGCGTTGCCGTTCGCAAACGCAGCACACTCTCCCCGAACCGGGCACTCAGAACATGCCGGCGCCCGGGGCGTACACACCGTGGCCCCAAGCTCCATCACCGCCTGCGCAAAATCGCCGGGTCGGCCCGCGGGTACAAGCGACTCGCCCAGGGCGCGCAGGTGCAGCCGAACGCTGGTCTTGCTGACATCCCCCGTTTCGCCAAAGAAGCGCGCGACGACCCGAATCGCGTTGCCGTCGAGCGCAAACGCTCGAAGACCGAACGCAATGGCCCCCACGGCGCTCGCCGTGTAGTCCCCCACCCCCGGCAACGCCCGCAGCGCCTCGATTG
>Ga0169931_10014551_pt1 | contig 10636 bp, 9 predicted proteins | sample Kivu_15m_20L_FD_129675 | JGI IMG/M metagenome (GOLD analysis project Ga0169931, IMG submission 129675) | Freshwater microbial communities from Lake Kivu, Western Province, Rwanda to study Microbial Dark Matter (Phase II) - Kivu_15m_20L... | ecosystem: Environmental > Aquatic > Freshwater > Lake ... | reverse complement strand
CGTCGCAACCGGGACCGGCTTCCGAGCAAATGCCCTTGCGAACCTGACGCCGGCCGACTTCGACCTGACCGCGCAAACCGTGACGCTGGCCGCACGGTTCAACAAGTCGCGGAAGTTGAAAGTGGAAACGGTGGTTGCCATTTGTGTACTCCTTCGCGAGTTCTCGTGCGGGCGGCTACATCACCACCACTGACCGGATTGTAACCCGAGACATTGAGCGACCCGAGACGCCAGCGAATGAAGGGCTGAGTCGGCGACTGACAGAGCCAGATTCCGTGCGGCTTATTGCATCACGCCGCAGACGCGGAGCAGCGGATCAGGTTCCTACGGACCTCCGCTTGATCGGAACGTGGACCGGCCGCTTGGTCGGAACCGGCGTCCGTGTGGTTTACTGTTGCACCCCAATGTCGCTGAAAATGACGGTCAAACTCACATCAACTAAGATGTAAAGCGCCGAGCAAGGCTGGCCGCTGAGCTACGGCCCGGATCGACCGCACAGAGAAGCGGTCGAGTCGCCGATCCGTGATGCAGCTGCGGAGGATGCCGACATGGGTCAGCGCGAGGCCCGGTCGGTTCCGGCCAACATGACGGACTTACGGCTTCCTTCGACCTTTCGGCAGGGAAGTTTTTGCAGGGGTTTCTAGTTCCAAGATCAGAGAGGAGAGGGTAGCATCCAAAGCAGTTGCAAGACTCTGAAGGACAAGGAGAGTGGGATTCGTCTCACCGCGTTCGACCATGCCGATGTAATTCCGGGACAGGTTGGTACGCGCTCCCACTTCCTCTTGGGAGAGACCGGCCTCTTCCCTCCGCCGCCGAAGCAGGCGACCGAATCGAACTAAGAGCGGTTGGGGCATCGGCCGGGGCTGGTTGAAATAGCTCAACCATCCCGAGTTGCGACCGACTGTCTACCAAGTATACTTGTCACAATCCTACGTTCTTGGGGAATCGTCATGTGTTCCTCGACTGCATGTTTCCGCCACGCGTTCGCGCTCGCAGTCCTCTCGGTCGTGCTGATCGGCGCGAACAGGAGTCCGCTTGCCGCCGCACTACCGGAAGTCGAGCAACTCATCAAGCAACTCCGGGACAAGGACGAAGCCGTGCGCCTGAAGGCTGCGAAGGAGCTGGGGCGGCTCAAGGAGAAGGCGAAAGACGCTATCCCGGCGCTCATGGCTGCAACCGACGATCCGGATGAGGACGTGCGCGAGGTCGCGAAGAAAGCACTCGCCACGATCAAGAACGCGGGCGGGGTGGAGGAGAAGGGCGAGTTGGCTCCGTTCATCAAAGACTTGAAGTCAAAGGACATCAAAGTTCGGCTCAAGGCACTCGAAGCTCTGGAGAAAAAGGGGGAAGACGCGAAAGATGCCGCGAAGTCGATCTGCGAGGTCATCGTTCGCGATCCGAGCCCGAACGTGGCGACTGCGGCATTGACAAGCCTCGAAAAGATACGCCCCGACCTCTACAAGCATCTTTCCGTGCTGCTGCTGGACGAGTCAGGCCGCAATCGCAATAACGCTCTTGAGAAGCTCTCCGAGAAGAAGAAGGAAGCGGAACCCACTCTCCCAATCATCCTCTTCAAATGCCGCGCTGAACTCACCGTTCGTTTTCAAGGCTTTCATCCCGGTGGCACGTTTTCCGATTACAACATCTTCTCTAGCGAGAGCAAAGGCCCTTATGCTCACCACTACCTGTTGGCGTACAAGACGATCGCAGGGTCGGACGATCCGGAGGTTGTCCGAATCTATCGAGAACTCGCAGGCGCGACAAACAAGGATGCCAACTCACGCTGGTACGGCTTGAAGGAACTGGTGTCATGGGCCGACGACGACGAGAAGCGGCGTAAGGAGGTCTATCCATTCATCAAGGCTGGCCTGTCCGATGGTCCCTTGCTGGACTGCATCACATTTGCGGGAGGTTACGGCCCGCTCTCGAAGGAACTGTTGCCGCTGCTCAGGCGGCACAAACTAAGCGGGCAGGCAGCAATCCGGGATGCGGCAACGAAAGCCGTCGAGCAGATTGAATCCGGGGAGCCGAAGCGCGCCCGCGACATTCTCCCTCCTCGCGGACAACCCGGTGGAGCGCTTCCTCTTCCCGGTGGGTGAGCACCAACATTGCTGGAGCCAGTGTGATCCGCTTCAACTGCAAGAAGTGCGGGAACCCTAACGATTGCTGGCCAAGTCGCACTGTCGCTGGTTGCGCGCGAAACGCCCTAGGTGCTCCCACTTCGACGGGGTCGAGGTTCGCTACACTCCGCTGGACATGACTGATGTCGATTCGTTTCGCCTGCCCAAAGTGTGCCACACTCATGAAGATCGCCGACCGCAAGGCCGGTGCTGAAGTCCCGTGCCCGAGATGCGCACAAAGGATCATCGTTCCGACGCCGGACTCTTCACCACGACCGGGCATTTTAGTTGAACCCGGTCCAGCGCGGTCCCCTGATACGGACGACGACGTTCCCGAGATCACATCCCCGCCCCCGCAGTCCACTTTGCCGCCCCGACCTCTGCCGCTCCCGCCGCCACCAACTCCCCAATCGGAGCCTCAAGACCTTCCCGAGGAGACCGACGATGATGAGTCTTGGTATCGGGAACGAAAAAGGAAGCGAACATTAACAGGACGGTGGAGGGCAGCAACCCTGGTCGCTCTTGCCATATCTCTCGTGACCTTTTTCGTGCCTTGGGTCAACATCTCGGTTGACGCCGGGAGGGGGAGGAAACTCTCTTTATTCACTCAATCCGGTTTTCATCTGATCTTTGCCGGGGGTTCGCCCTCGCCTTTGGTAAGGCCGTTTATGAAAGAGTTGGAAGAAGCGGAGGATCGCAAACTCCGGTTTCAGGGGCTCGACCCCGCCAGAGTTAGGATCGAGTACGTCACAGATCATGGTGTTTTTCGACTACTCACATACCCTCTCGGGCTGGCGATTGCCGCGGCACTTGTCTACTTCAACAGGCCGACGAGTCGTACTCTCTGGCAAGTAGGCGGCGTTCTCATGGGAACATGGTTGATCGCGTTCGTACCATTCGCATGGAGCACGCCAACGGAAGACGCACTGATTGCGACGTTGGTCAAGGACCGGGGGATCGAAGGCATCGCCACCTCCGCCTACATCGACGTGAACTACACCATCGGGTTCAGCGTCGCGCTCTGGACTCTGCTACTCACAGCACTCGGCCAAGTTGCGTTCTTGACGCTCTTTGCCGAACCGGGTTCGATCCGACGGACTTGGAAGAGCATGACCGAAAGTTAGTTCGCGGATGGAGCGTTCACCACGTCGAAGTTCATGCCCCGCGCTTTGAGCTTGGCCCGAATGGAGTCGGCCTCGGCTTGTGTTGTGATGCCCTTTTTCTGGTCGTTGTGCTTCCCGAACGCGCCCATCAACTTGCCGAGACTCTCCAACAACCTCGCCGCGGATTTCAAGTCGTCCTTCTCGCGCGCCGCGGCGTAACAATCCTGTAGCTGGTCGCGGAGCCACACGGCGTCGAGATCGAGCAATGCGGCCCGCTCCCGCTGGACCTCACGGACCAAAATTTGGATGTGGGGTTTCTTCAAGAGTTCGTACCCGATGTACCGGGCCGACGCCTTGCTGTACCCGGCGCGGATCGCGGCTTGGGTCTTATTGGGACGCACCATACTGTATTTTGGAACCCCAAGGTGCTGAGTATGCCCGTTCTGACTTGTCCATTCTGTCGCGGGACTTCAACACTCCCCGATCATTGGCATGCGCCGGGCTACACTTGCCCGCACTGTGGGCGCCCCGTCGCCATCGCGATTCCCACCCCTGTGCCAGTCCCAGTCCCAGTGGAAGACCCTTTCGACCTCTCGGATGTTCCACGTAGGCCTAATCCCGCACATCGGCCCGCAAGCAGTTCGGGGCCGCTGAGTACAGGATTTGCCGCAGGGTTTGGCGCGGGCTGTGGGTGGATTGCGGCGCAGCTATTCGTGGGCCTGATCGTCGTTCTCGTGATCGCAGCTTGTCTGCTTGCGGCTTTAAAGAAATAGGCTGACATGAACCGACGGCAAGCGTTCACGGGTCCTTCTGGCCGCTCGTCGGATTCACACACCAACGAGAACAGTCGGGAGAATAGACAAACTTGCTTTCCGGACGGACATCAGACAAGGGCCGATCATGAACCGGGACGAACTCGCCGCACTGATCCTGCTCGAACTGCACCGGCGCTGCGAAGCGATCCGCACGCGGCCGAAGCCGCCGGCATGGAAAACGTGGGAGTTGCGGGACCATGCCGACGACGTGGAGTATGGGCCGCGATACTCGCCTTCGTGGTTCGGCGACGCCGCCGACACCGAAGCCCGCCGGGTGCGCCTGCTCCGCACCGTCTACCGCCTGGACGCCGCCGGGCTCGTGGACATCGTGAAGAGCGAAGGGGGACGGCTCGAACGGTTGCAACTCACGAAGGCCGGACGCGAAGCCGTCGCCGAACTGCGAACTTCAGTTCCCGAACAATCTGCGATGTTTTAGGCGAATCAATCTGTTACCCTGCTGGCTCGACCTCACGGAGCACCCACAATGCCGCCGCCGCGAAAGGGAAGCAATCGGACATTACTCGTAGTTGGATGCTCCGTACTCCTCGTCGTGATGCTCGGATGCGGTGCATTGGTTTTGTTCAGCTACAGGGCATTGAAACCCAAGCCGACGAATGCCGTCCCATTCGGTGAATGGAGCCAATATGAAGAGATTCGTGTGCGTGTCGATCGCGTGAAAATCGGCACTCCCAAACCGAATCCCAAAAGCCGTGTCTTTTGGGCTGAGAAGGAACTGATTCAATTTGTGCTTCGGATCGAGAACACCTCTCCTGTTAAGCGCACGATCTGGTCGCCGCCCGGTAATCTCGATGCCGGGGGCAAGTGGGATGACGGCTCGCTGGTCGATGAACACGGGAACTCCTTTCACTTCGAGACAGTTGAAGGTGGCTGGCAAGGCGGACTCTCCGGAACCGAGCAACTTGATCCCGGTTCACCCGCCATTTTCGATGTTGTGTGTTTTGAGAAGCCGATGGCTGTCTCGAACACTTTGAAGCTCACCGTACGATCTAGTATTGGCAGCCATAAACACCATTTCATAATCCCGGCGTCACACTGGAAGTGACCGGGGGGGATTCCGTCTGAGGCGCGCCTGATCGACGACCGTGTGGCCGCTGCACGCGAATTTCGCTGGGTGAAAATGAGTTGGCGGGTAGCCGAACTACTGCTACGAACCTGTCGCAATCGCTCGCCCCTCCGAAAATGAATCCATCGGGTAGCCGTCGTCTGATCCGCGACGGTTCACGCGACGGCCGGAACGGGCGAAGTACTCACCGCCTGTTCCGGCCGCCGGCCCGATGCAGTGAGTACGTCCCATGTCCGACCTGTCCCACCTCAACGGGGCCGAAGCCACGACCCTTCGCTGGCTGGCCAAGAAACTCGAAGAAGGAAAGCGCGTCGTCCTCGATGCGGAGATCAATGAGTATCTCGGCACCATCGGCGCGGCGGATCGGCGCGTTTCGATCTACGCGGTTCTGGAATCGTTCGGCGCAGTGACCGTCTGGGAAACGCCTCTGCCTGGCATTCTGGCCGAACTCTACAAGCTGGGTCCCAACCCCGCGATGCAGTACGGATCTCGTGAAGCAATCGCTTTCGAGCACTATCACCGCACGAGACAATCCGGTTGGAGGATCGACGGCAAAGCCGCACTTCTCACGAGGCAACTCATGCAAAGTGCCCCGCAACCCGAACCACTGAAGCACGCTGCCACTTTCATTCCTGCCGCTGTGAAGAACTGGCTGACCGCGCGTTACCTTACCGATCCAACGCCGCACCCGTGGCAGCGAACCCCAGACGAGCCACCTCAACCAATCGTGTTCGTGCTGAACTCGGCATTCACGGAGTTCTTACAGAACTTGGGACTGGACCTGCTGCCCAATCTCGACTCGTGGCAGCGCGCAGGGTGGATCGAAGATGTTCGCCTCGATGTTGAGGCATCAGAGAACCCCGAAGATCGACTCCCACACCATTTCGCACGTCTGGGGCTGCCGACTGGCCGGCATCGACTCGTGGGCATCCGCCGTTGCTTACTCGACGCGCCAACCGCTCCGCCTTCGGATTCCACTGTTCAGGCCGCGCCGACATCACCGGGAGAAGAGAGAAGCGAAGAGGGCAAGCGGAACAACCGAATCCAGCACTGCCCCGAATGGGTCAACGGCCTCTTCCGATCCAAACAATTCACACTACTGAAGGCGCTCTTCGGAAAGGCTGAAGTCGAAGAGCAAGAATTGTGCGCCCTGCTCGGCTATACCGCCGCCGCAACAAAGCAGGGGAACCTTGACCGGCGCGTGACGGAAACGAACAAGAACCTCTGTGAACGCGCCGCCGACATCGGAGATAGATGGACCATCCGGGAACGGACTCGCGAAGGCGTCAAATCCTACTTCATCGAACGGCAGAAATAGGGACGGTTCCCGCCCTTAACCTGCCGAACTGCCGGGCAATGATACCTCTGTCGCTGAACCAGCGAAGGGGGAACCATGCCCGAACCAAGTGCATCCAATCAACTCGCCCGCCGGGCCGTTTCGGAACGGCTCAGTCGAATCTACCAGCACGGCCGGCTTCTTCGTCGGCTTCAACGCTTGCTTGAGGAAGCCGACCGCATCGGCTTGCCGATCACGACCGGCGATCAACTGACGCCGCCAGCAACACGCCAGCATGAGGAGGGCCGCACTCATGGCTGACGTGCTTCATCTTCGCCCCGTCGCCGATCCCCACGCCAAACGGCCGCGCCGCCGGCCGATGCCGCTCGTGGTGGATGCGCGCCGCCTGGCCGGCCTGTTGTGCTGTGGTATCCGCACCGTGCGGACATGGGACGCGGCGGGCAAGCTGCCCGCACCCCTCCGCATCGGCGGCCGCGTCGTGTGGTCGGTCGCGGAAATCAAATTGTGGATTCACGCTGGATGCCCGCCGCGCAAAGAGTGGGAGTCGCGTAAGGCCGCTATGGAGGGCAAAGCATGAACGAAGCACTCGATTCAATCCTGCTCCCGCAGCATCTTGCGGACCTTCGGCGCTCGGGTCTGTCCGATGAGCATATTCTCAGTTGCGGGTTCCGTTCCTCGTCGGACCCGGCTCAAATTGCGCGCCTGCTCAACTGGAAGAACCCGGCGAAGGCACTCGGGCCGTGCCTTTGCATTCCGTTCTTCCGCGCCGACGGCGAGCGACTCGACTACGTTCGCATGAAGCCGGACAAACCGCGGAAGTCGAAGAACGGGGGGAAGTCGATCAAGTACGAAAGCCCGCTTCGCTCCGTGAATCGCGCCTACCTGCCGCCGAACACGCGGGCGGCGCTGGCGGATGCAACTCGGGCGCTGATCGTGACGGAGGGCGAGAAGAAATCGGCGAAGGCCGATCAAGAGGGTTTCGCCTGCATCGGCCTCGTGGGCGTGTACGGTTGGATGAAGGGCCGCCCCAAGAACGCGGAGGGCAAGGGCGAAGGCCCGCGGGAACTGATCCCCGATCTTGCGGCCGTTGCGTGGCGGAATCGGAAAGTCTACATCGGATTCGACTCGGACCTGGTGAGCAACCCAAACGTGCGCTGGGCGGAATGGCACTTCGCTCAGACGCTCCGAACCGCCGGCGCGGAGGCGTTCGCACTGCGGATACCCACCGCGGCGGATGGATCAAAGCAAGGACTCGACGACTTCCTGAGTGCTGCGGGAGCCATCGACTTGAACGACCTGCTCGCGGCCGCGGAACCTGTTCAGATGCCCGAAGCTGTATCGACGAGGCCGCCGGAGATCCTGATCGGGAAAGACGAGTTTCGCGTCAACGCCGAAGCCTGCAAAGCACTCGGCACAGAACCCGACATGTACCAACGTGGCGGAACCCTTGTGTACGTCGTGGAGCAATTTGAAGAATCGGACACAACCGCGCTCGTACGCCGCCCTATCGGTGCCGTGGGCGTTCGCCTGCTCTCCAAGCCATTGTTGAGAGAGCGCCTCACGCGATGCGCGAACTGGATGAACCTGGTGCGAGGAAGGAATGGCGAGTTCACCCGAGTAGCGGCCCATCCGCCGGGCTGGGCGATTGATGCCGTTCACGCTCAACCGTACTGGCCGGATGTTCGTCGGCTCGAAGCTGTTGTCACTCACCCCGTGCTCCTCGCAAATGGGACGATTCTCAGCACGAACGGTTACGACCCGTCTTCAAATCTGCTCGTATGCCTGCCGCCGGGATTGCTGCTCGATGTTCCTGAACGACCGAGCAAAAACGACGTGGCCGCCGCGGTCGCGCAGCTTCAGGATGTTGTCCACGACTTTCCGTTCGAGACGCCGGCGCACCAAGCCGCGTGGTTCGCTTCACTGCTGACCCCGCTTGCGTGGTTTGCCTTCACCGGCCCCGCGCCCCTGTTCCTCGTCGATGGAAACGTCCGCGGCATCGGGAAAGGCTTGCTGGCCGACGTGGTCGCGCTGATCGTGACCGGCCGGCGATTCCCGGTCATGAGCTACACCAATGACAAGGAAGAACTTCGAAAGAAGATCACGACGTTGGCCGTGGAGGGGGAGCGAATCGTACTACTCGACAATCTGGCCGGTGCCGTGGGCAATGAGGTGCTCGACATGGCGCTGACAACGGACGTTTGGAAGGATCGACTTCTCGGCGGGAATCAGGTTTACAACGGATCACTGAACGTGACATGGTTCGCCACCGGGAACAACGTCCAGCTTGCGGCCGACACGGCCCGCCGCACCTGCCACATTCGGATGGAAAGCCCAGACGAAAGGCCGGAAATGAAGGAGGGATTCCGGTATTCCGATCTGAGGACGCACGTTCTTCGGAATCGGGGAAGACTGCTGGCCGCGGCGCTGATGATACTTCGCGGTTGGATCGTGGCCGGGCGGCCGCGTCATGGACTCCGCCCGTGGGGATCTTTCGAGCAGTGGTCCCAGACAGTACGGGAAGCGATTGTGTTCGCTGGACTACCCGATCCTGGCGATACGCGGTTGCAGCTTCAGACGATGGCCGACCGTGACGCGAACGCGATGGCGGACATCATCGCCGGACTTGCCGAGATGGATGCCGACGGGCGCGGCATGACCACGGCGGAAATCGTGAAGCGACTGAAGGATGAAGAATCGCCTTCCGAAGCGATAGCCAACATGCTCGCCGGCGTCGAAGAACTTTGCGGAAAGCTCGATGGCCGGTTACTCGGGTACAAGTTCCGGCACTTCGCGCGTCGGAACTTCAACGGCCGGATGATCGACAAGGCCGGGGGCAGTGGGAAGGGCTCGAATCTCTGGATCGTGGTGACAGCGAACGCGGCTCGAAAGCGGCGGGAAACATCCCCTTCATCCCCTTCATCCCCCGGTTCCCAGTCAGTCGCATCAGGGGATGAAGGGGATGAGGGGCATGTTTTGGCCGGGAACCGGGACGCAAAGCTATTCGCGGGAACCGATCTTTCTGCACTTTGGCACTGACCTTAATTGTGTGGCCGCCGACATGGCGCGCCGCACTGCCGCCGGGTATACTTCCATCGCCTTTAGGCCGGTTGGCGGGATGCGACCTGAGAACCGCACCCGCCGGCCGGCCGTTCTCAGAAAGGTATCCGCATCATGCCGAAGCCATATCGACTCTACAGCACGCGACCGATTCCCTCCGGCGCCGCGATTGTGCGGCACGAGGGCAAGCCGCACGTTCGCATCCGTGATGAACGGGGCCGGGCGATCTTCTGCCCGTTGACGAAGGACGGCACGAAGATGTTGAAGCCGTCGAAGCGATGGTACTTCGACATTCCCGGACAAGGGCGGGTGAAGGGCTTTACGGACTTGAAGGCAACGGAGCAGCACGCGAACGAACTCGAACGTAAAGCGGAGCGCCGGAAGTACGGGTATGCCGATCCCGCCGAAGAGCACATCCGCCGGCCGCTCGCCGAGCACCTGTCGGACTACGCCACGCACCTCGAAGCGAAGGGCGGGACCGCAAAACATGTTCGCCTGACCGTCGGCCGCATCTCCGCGCTATTCGCAGGATGCGGCTTCACGCTGCCGAAGGACTTGGACGCGGGAAGCGTATCGGCCTGGCTGAATGCTTTCCGCCGCGATGCCGCACCGATTGACCTGCCCGCCGGGGATGACTTCACACCGGGCGCCGTGGCAAAGCTGCTCGGAGTTGGCCCATCGGCACTGGCCCGCACGCTCCGCCGACACCAACTCGCCGCGGGCGGAAACGGGAAGGCTCGACGTCTGCCGCGTTCGACCGTCGAGGTCCTCGTGATGAACAAAGCGAAGGGGGCCGGTCCGACTACCGCGAACCACTACATCCGCGCCGTTCGTGGGTTCACGCGATGGCTTGTGAAGGCGAAGCGAATCGGTTCGGACCCGTTCGACACGTTACACCTGCTGAACGAGGCCGTGGACGTGCGCCGGGCGCGGCGCGAACTCACCTCCGACGAACTCCGGGCGCTGCTCACAGGGACGCGGGCGAGCGACCGCACGTTCCGCGGGCTGACGGGTGAAGATCGGTTCATGCTGTATCTCGTCGCAACCGGGACCGGCTTCCGAGCAAATGCCCTTGCGAACCTGACGCCGGCCGACTTCGACCTGACCGCGCAAACCGTGACGCTGGCCGCACGGTTCAACAAGTCGCGGAAGTTGAAAGT
>Ga0169931_10014550_pt1 | contig 10637 bp, 9 predicted proteins | sample Kivu_15m_20L_FD_129675 | JGI IMG/M metagenome (GOLD analysis project Ga0169931, IMG submission 129675) | Freshwater microbial communities from Lake Kivu, Western Province, Rwanda to study Microbial Dark Matter (Phase II) - Kivu_15m_20L... | ecosystem: Environmental > Aquatic > Freshwater > Lake ... | reverse complement strand
TGGACATACTTTGCAGGTTGGTAGTGTCGCCTTCAGTCCCGATGGTACGCGTATCGTCTCGGGATGTAGGGACAAGACCCTCAAGCTCTGGGACGCGGCCTCGGGTGAGGAACTCAAAACGTTCAAAGGACATACGGACACAGTAAGTAGTGTCGCCTTCAGTCCCGATGGGACGCGGATTGTATCCATTGATTCCAATGGAGAGCAAATCGGAGAGGAAATCGAATGGAACTCGTCGACTGGCGAGTTGCTTACCCGCAAAAAGGCAACTACTGCCGTGGAAACAAACAATCGCACGGCCGACGGGAAACGAATGGTAATCGGGATTGGCAACGATGTCGCCATCATCGACCTCAAGTATGCCAAATCTCCCCGCGAGCAGGCGCGCCGCAGGCGTTCGGCGCGGCTCAAGCCGCACTGGCACCAGGAGCAGGCTGCCGCGGCCGAGTCGCGGGAGGACTGGTATGCCGCCACTTTCCATCGCGCTTGGGCCGTGAAGGGGAAACCGGATTCGGCTGAAGATCGCGAAGTACTCAGCGCGAACTTCACCAAGCTAAAAGAGAAATCGCCCGAGCAGGCGGAGCGGCTGGCGAAGCTGTTGCCAGCGGAAGACGTGAAGTAATTCTGCTTCCCCGCTTCCGGCAACTGGCAATTGAAAAGATGAGGAAGGTGGACAGGAAGCGTCTTATGAATCGACTCCAGTCCCATTGGATTTCCTTGGAACTTTCCTCGCCGCCGGGTAAACTCAGGCCTGAGGATCATCGCCATGCAACCTTACACGACTGATACCAGCCCAGAGGCGGAGGAAGTGCAGCTTGACTTAATTCGCCGCATGCCTCCGTCCGAACGGGCTCTGAAAGCCCTGCGAATGACGACTCGGCTAATCCGCGAATGCAAAACCGCAATTGCTCGCAACCATCCTGAACTCACTCCACAGGAAATCGAAATCGCGTTTATCGAGCTGAACTACGGGCGGGAACTCGCTGCCGCCGTCCAGCGTTACCAGGCAGAGCGAGCCAATGGATAACGCAGAAGACCTCGTACTCGCATTACAAACAGTTAAGAAGACGTTTGACTCGCTGGGAGTCCAGTACTTCATCGGGGGGAGTGTCGCCAGCTCATTCCACGGCGCGATGCGCAGTACGATGGATGTCGATATCGTCGCTAAGCTCAATCCGGCCCACTTTTCGTCGATCTTGGCGGCTGTTGCAGGTGAGTTTTACGCCAGCGAGTCAGCGATGCGAGATGCGATCCAACGACGCTCTTCGTTTAACTTGATTCACTTACCCACCAGTTTCAAAGTTGACGTTTTCGTGAGCCGCGGCCGTCGTTTTGACGAATCCTCGTTGGCTCGTTCAAAAGTACATCGCTTGGGAACGGCGGAAAATGGAATCGTCGTTCCGATTGCTTCAGTGGAAGATAATCTCCTCGCGAAACTCGAGTGGTATCGAGTGGGCAACGAAGCCTCCGAGCGGCAGTGGGATGACGTCACGCGACTGGTGAAATTGAACCGCGACAGTCTCGACTGGGATTACCTAGAATCAAACGCCGTGGAGCTCAAAGTCCAAGACCTGCTGGAACGCTTGCGTCCTCTTTGAGTCTTTACGAGGCGGGTGGAGGCACAAGCACGCAGCGGCATGAAAACGGCTGAGCGAGATTGAGGGTTCACCGGCGGCTAGCGCCTTGCCGCTCAGGTGACGCTGATGCCGAGGCGGGTGGACTGCCGAAAGAGGAACTGGAGCTGGACGATGAGCTGTAAGACCAGGTTTGAACTTGAGCGGACAGGGTTGAGGCCGTAGTCGCGGCCAGCAGTGCCAGCGGAAGCAGAAGGAGCTTTTTCATCGTCAGGTTTCCTTATCGGTGGAAGTCGTGAGTTTCGTCGGAGTTGAGCCGTTTGGTTTTAGAGACAGAAAAAGGCGGGTCCGAGGTTTTCTCCTCGAACCCGCCCCGGAAGGGGTTAACCCTGTAAGTTACCAGCCGCGAGTCCAGGTGTTGCCACCGCCGACTTCGTTGTAGTTGTTGAACCGAGTCCCGCTGCCGCCACCGAATCCTCCGATTTCGTGGAAGCCCGAGCGGCTGTCGAATCCGCTGAAGGTGTTGACGCCGCGTGCGTAGTCGCCACCTTGGCCCATGTTGACATCAGCACCGTTTGAGGTTCGCCAAGCTCCACTGTTGTTGTAGCCTGTGTTCTCGATGCCACCGACAGCTGGACGCGACATCCGGCCGATTTCGTTGTAACCCCCGAAGTCAAACCGCATTTCACTCCTCTGAAAACGATCGGGCGAGACTCGCGTGGTGGTCATCGCATCGTGTCCGCCGAAAGTCTGCTGAGAGCGGAAAGTCGTCCCTCCAAAGCCGGCAGACCAGGTTTCGTTGGTGCTTGAGGTGCGGCTCGAGCTCCAGCTAGTCTCTTCAGAGAACTGTGCGTTGGAGGTGCTGGTCATTCCCAGAGCCAAAACCATCCCGAGAAGCAGAGCGGAAAGAGTCGTGCGTTTCATTTCAGTATCCCCTTGTTTTTTATTGTTTTCTGTCTGCCGCAGTCTCTTGCTGCGACCTGATGAACAGGAAATGGGAAAGGGGCAGGGGAGGGGATAGCCAATTCCGGGAATTTTTTTAGGGAGCAGAAAAAGCGGGGAAAACAGGGGTAAACACAGAGGACGCAGAGGGGCGCGGAGAGAAGTTAGAGGTAGAGGAAAGGGATTTGATTGAAGGACTAAGGTAGGGGGACGATGGCGTTTGATAGACTTGGGCTAATTGAATCATGAATGGATTTGTGACAGTTTTTTTCGAAGTTCGAGTTAGCCGAGGTTCCTTTGTCCAAACTGTTTTCCACATTCCAGCTGCGCGACATTACGCTTCGCAACCGGATCGCCGTCGCGCCGATGTGTCAGTATTCGTCCGATGACGGCTTTCCCAGCGACTGGCATCTCGTTCATCTCGGCTCGCGTGCCGTCGGCGGCGCGGGGTTAGTTATCGCCGAAGCGACGGCGGTTGCTCCCGAGGGCCGGATCAGCCCGGGGGATGCGGGCATCTACCACGACGAGCACGTCGCCGCCTACGCTCCGATCGCCGACTTCATCCGCCGCCAAGGAGCCGTGCCGGGGATTCAGCTGGCCCACGCCGGACGCAAAGCGAGCGCGAGCCGTCCGTGGGAGGGCGACACGCACCTCGATGCGGCTGCGGGTGGCTGGGAACCGATCGCGCCATCGGCCGTCGCGTTCGGCGGAAATCTGCCGCGTGTCCCCACAGAGATGACGATTGCTGACATTAACCGAGTGCAAGCCAACTTCATTGCTGCCGCGGAGCGCTCGCGGGCCGCCGGATTCCAGTGGCTCGAATTGCACTTCGCTCACGGCTATCTGGCCCATGAGTTTTATTCTCCGCTCAGCAATTTCCGCACTGACCACTACGGCGGCAGCTTTGAGAACCGAACTCGCTTCCTTCGCGAGACCCTGCAAGCGGTCCGCTCGGTTTGGCCGGAGCGCTATCCACTGACCGCGCGGCTCTCGGTCACCGACTGGACCGCTGGCGGCGTGACGCTGGAGGAGTCGATCGAGCTGACTCGGCTGCTGAAGTCCGATGGGCTGGCCTTGCTCGATGTCAGTCATGGCTTTGTCCTCCCCGACATTTCGGGAATCCCTTGGGGCCCCGGATTCATGGTTCCGGCGACAGCCCAGATCCGGCGCGAAGCGGAGATTCCGGTTGCCTGCGGATGGATGATCACCGAAGCAACACAGGCCGAGTCGATCATCGGCGATGAGTCGGCTGATTTGGTGATGCTTGCGCGGGAGTTTTTGCGCGATCCCTACTGGGCGTATCATGCGGCCCGTGCGCTTGGGATTGAGAACCCTGGAAATGTCTTACCGGTGCAGTATACGAGAGCGGTGGGAGGGTAAGGTTCGGGATTTGGGGAATGGTGAGCTAAAAGAAATTTCAAGCGTTTGTTAGCAGAGAACAAAAGCCTCCACCGACGCGAGGTCGGTGGTGGCCGCTTTGACTTATACTTTGATTGGAATTAATCCATAGGCGAATGTTTTCGGCGCAGGATCAACCGCACCGCGCCTCGCCTAACGGCTACGGGCTAAACGAAGAAAGGTCCGAGGCAACGGTCTTTTCTCAAGTTATCCGATGTCGAAACTGATAGAAGATCGACTCGTCGATGTCATTGATCGAGCCGGTTCCTTTGCCAAGTAGGCGGAGAGTGTCTTCGATCTCTTGCTTGAAGATTTGCAGACATCGCGCGGCACCTGTTGGACCTCCCGCGCCGAGTGAAAATGCCATGGGCGCCCCGATGAGCACGGCTTTGGCGCCGCAGCCTCGCGCGACGACCACATCGGCTCCCGTGCGAATTCCTCCGTCGAGATAGACTTCCAGCTGGGAACCGGCGGCTCGCAACTGCGGAACAATCTCCTGCAGCATGTGCAGCGTTCCGGGCGTGCAGTCGACTTGGCGTCCGCCGTGATTGGAAACGACGATCGCCGCAGCGCCTTCCTGTTCAGCCCGCCGCGCGTCTTCGTAATTGTGCACGCCCTTGATGATCAGCGGCTTGTCGCCCCAAGCCTTGCGAATCCAACCGAGGTCATCCCAGGTCACTGCCGACTCAGCCAACTGCTTGCCGATCGGCATATAGCCCATCGGCTTGCCGGGCTGCAGTTCGATGTTGGGAAAATCCATCAGCTGGCCATCAGCCAAAAACCCGAACAGCCAGCCGAGATGTTTCCAAGTGCGGAACTGGAAAGCCTGCCGGGTCCGCTCCTTGTACATCCCCTGAAAGAACTTGCTGACAAACGAGGCTTTGCTTTGGGTCGAGGCACTTATCTCGCCGATCAACTGCGAGGAGCTGTTCCGTTTGTCGCCGAGTCGATTTCCCGCGACTGCCGTATCGATGGTCAGGATGAGGGCCTGGAAGCCAGCAGCTTTGGCCCGCGCGATTCCGCGCTCAGCAACTTCGCGGCCGCCGACAAGGTAGAGCTGAAACCAGCTGGGGCCCGGGGTTACTTCCTTGACTCGCTCCATCCGCGTTCCGGTGAGCGTCGAGAGCGCGAACATCACATTCGCATTGCTTGCAGCTTCCCCGGCAACCGCTTCTCCTTCGGGCCAAGCCGTGCGGAGACTGCCGATCGGAGCAACAATCACTGGCATGCTGACTTTGGTTCCGAGCAGAGTGGCCGAGGTATCGACCGCTGCAAAACGAACGGCGCCGCTGGGGTTAAGATTCACCTCGCGAAAGGCGTCTCGGTTGCGCTTCGCCGAAGTCTCTTCCCCGGCTCCACCGCGATAATACTCAATCGCGTCCTTGGGCATTCGTTTGAAGCAAAGCTCCATCAGGTCGGCGATCGCGGGCGCGGCGGCGGCACGCTTGGCCCATTTCTTTGCCGAGCGTCGATGAGCCGCCAACAGCAAACTTTGAAACGGCATTTTCCGGGTGGCCAGCGAACGATCGGTGTAAAGCCCGGGGATTCGGCTGGGGTCTTGGCTTGGTTTACTCTGGCTCATCTCGACTCGGAAACTGCTTTATGGAAGAAACGCGATCGCGCGCTGAGAAGCTCAATCAGCTCAGCCGCATGCCACTCACTGCGTTATTTGTAAGAGATGTCACTTTGTTTGGACAGATGCTCAGTATCCCGTGCGAGTCCGGCGGTGTCAAAGCAACGAGACAATTCGTCACCAGTTAGGAGTTCGCTTCCTGGCAGCAGCCGAGATCCTTGAGCCGAAAGTGGGGCTTAATTCAGCGAATCGAATTGTCGCTTCAGGCGGCCACTTTAATTCCCGCCTTCCCAACCGCAGTCCTCTGTGGAGTGCCTCCAAAGAATTCGCTGCAGCTCCGCCACCGTATCTGGATCGCGGCAGATCGTAGTGTGAGTTGCCGGGACGTACCGCTCGCTCTCGACGCCAGCAATCCGCGCGCTTTCAACACGGACCACGCCGTCCGTCCAGCCTTGCAAGACCAAGTGCCGACCGGTGCCGATGATCGAGTGGTATCGGACGTGAGGGCTGTGTGGCAGGTCGCTGAGGATCTTCAGAAATGGCTGGTCGGGATCGAGCAAGTCGATACTGTTGGGCAGCCGGCCGCGCTCGTCGAACTTAAATCCACCCTGATTATCGGCTAACAACTGATCGAGTTCCGGATTCTCTTGATCGATTAGGGCACTGCCGAGTCGCCCCAGGCAGCGGCCCGCGAGCGCACTCCCTTGGTGCGGTGCGGCGATCATCACGACGCGATCGACCAGCGGATGCGGATCGAAATAAAGCTGCTGAGTCAAACGCCCGCGAGTGCATTCGTCTGTCGCGACCATTTCCAGCGGCAAGTTCGCCACGCCATTCCAGACCTCTTCACCGCTGTAAGCAGTCAGCAGTCGCGCGATCAGTCCGCCCATGCTGTGCCCGACAAGCACCGTCTGACGGAGCGCCGGGTCGCGCCCCTCAGGGTCATAGTGTTCTGCCAGTGCAGTCAGCTGCGCTCGCAGCTCTCCTGCCGACCGGACAAACGGAGCGCCGGTCGAATACTGAAACGACCAGAACTGATAGCGATCCATCAGTTCGGGTGAGGCACGGAGTTCGTTGTAGATTTCGGCCCAAACCGTGCGGCTGGAGATCAGCCCGTGAATGAAGACTACGGGGATCTTCCCCGGCTGATAAGGCTCGGACATCGCCAGCTGGCCGGCTGCCTCGGGGCGATTGGGGAAGAAGAAGTTTTGCCAAACATCGTTCTCAGCATGGTGCAACCCAAACGCGAGGCTGGCGGTCAAGTCGCGCTCCAGAGGAAACTCAGCTCCATCCAGATCGACGCGCTCACAGTTGAGCGGATTAAGCAGCTTCAACCGCGAGCTATCGGGCTCAAGCACCGCAGTGACGCCGATTGCCGAAGCGGGTGGAAGAAAATCAGGCTCGCCGCAGCTTGCCAGAGAGTCATTTTTGCGAACCGCGACCAGCGAAACGCCGACGCCACTTTGGCGATATTGATGCGAGAGCGAAGTCTGCCGGTAAAGACCAACCGAGCGCCAGTGCTGGAAATCCTCCGGCTGCCAGGCAAAGCCTTCATACTCAACCGGTATGACTGATTCATTTCCATTGCGGATCAGCCGCAGCCCAACTCGCCCATCGAAGCGTCCGAATCGATGTCCCTCGCAGACCAGTCGACGGAGGCTGTCTACATAGAGTCGCAACGCTCTCCCCGGGCTTCCACCGGGGCAAGCGATTGCGACCAGTTCGCCCGACTCGCCGGCGGCGAGCCAAGCCATTCGGGCGGCGTCGTAGTATTCATCAACACAAGCCGCGGAATTGGCAAGTGCCAGCTTCTCGCCGCGGTCGAACTTGACCGTCGCCAGTTCCCAAGGGGTGAGCGCCGCCGGGTCCGACTGCAGCGCCGCAAAGAGGCTGGACCGAGGCGGAGCAAAGCAGGGGACGCGGTCGCGCCCCAGCCAAATCGATTTGCACTTGCAGATAGAGCAGCCGCCATTCAGCAGCAATGCCGCAGCGAGAAGAATCGCGGAGAGTCGGCTGGCCAGTCGCCGAGTCGTTCGAGCTATTTCGGATTGCTCTGTTTCTTGAGCAGTTCGCCTCAGCTGCATCCTGTCGATTCCGTTGTCAGTTGAATTTCCGTTTCATTCTGTGCGGTACTGGGAGAATATCACCTACTAGCGGCTCAGAAGACGAAATCTCGCTTTCAAACAAAACACGCGAGTCCTTGCGCCGTTACAGAATACCTGACGCTGCGCCAGTGGAAATTTTTTAATCGGGCTAAAGTCTCCGCCAGCCCTTAAATCGGGTTTTCTGTGGCTGGAACTGCTGATACAACCGGATTGATCAGTTGGCGACAGCGATGAGTTTGTATTTGCGAGCGCGGCCCCTTGCACTCACTTTTTCCGCCGTTGAAATTCTCGATGCACCGCCGACTCCTCAAACAGCTGCTTTTGATCCGGCTGCCTGCGGTAGCGTCTCCGGGTTTCGCGCCTCTCGACTCAGCATTCGCCCGGCGTCAAACTTTCCCAACCGCTCGGCCGAAATAGTTTGAAGCGACAGCGACGGGCAATTTCAACTCGTCCCGCGGTGAGAGCGCCGCCGCTTCAAATGGCGAATCTGGGATTTTCTCCGCGGACGGCGAAGCTTTTGGCGTGAGAACATTAAATCGGCAGCCGAATTTCAAAGCAGCTTCCGGCGCCGACTTCGCTGGTGACGGCAATCTCTCCTCCGTGGGCGTTGACCAGGCGGCGCGTGATCGCCAGACCGAGACCGCTACCTCCTGTCTCGCGCGAACGAGCGGCGTCGACGCGGTAGAAAGGTTCGAATAAGTGCGGCAAGCTCTCGGCGGGAATTCCTTCACCCGTATCCTTAATTCGGATCGTCGCGATGCCCGAGTCACTCGAGACCTCGACGCTGACCGTACCTCCGGGGCGGTTGTACTTAATTCCATTACCGACCAGGTTTACCAGCGCTTGGCTGAGTCGCGCCGGGTCGACCGACTGTTCGACGTGCGAACCGGAGACCTCTAGTCGCACCCCTTCTGCGTCGGCCAAGGGTTTGAGTAGCTGAGCCGCTTCCTCGGCGAGTCGTTTCAAATCAGTCGGTTCTTTGCGCAGCTCAAGGCGTCCGGAATTGGCTCGGGCGAGGACGAGCAGGTCTTCGACCAGCTCTTTCATCCGCTGGCCTGAGCGCTGAATCGTTTGGAGGGCGGCTTGGTACTCAGCGGGTGAACGCTGACGCGAGAGCGCGAGTTCGGCATGCGAAAGGAGTACCGCCAGCGGCGTGCGAAGTTCATGCGAAGCGTCGGAAGTAAAGCGACTTTGCTGGTCAAATCCAGCCTCCAGTCGGCCGAGCATCGAATTCAAGACTTCGCCCAGTTCGCGCAGTTCCGCATCCGTCGCCTCGACGTTGAAACGCTCGGAGAGCTTACTCGCTTCGATCCCTTTCGCCTTCTGGCTGATCTGCTCGATCGGGCGAATGGCTCGACCGGCCAACCACCAACCACCGAGCAAACCGATCGCCAGGACTGTCAAGCCAATCGCGAGGAGCTGTGTGGCGAGCCATTGCAATTGGTGAAACTGGGGTCTGACATCCTGACCGACGATGACAACCGACTTTTCCGGACCAGCGAGCAAGAGTTCGCGGCGAAAGTCGCGATTGCGGTATTCCAGAGGGCGCCGAGTCGGTGAGAACGAGACCGATGGTACGGCATCCGAACTTGCTTTGATCAAGGAACCGTTGGCTGCATAGATCGAGTAATAGACGGGACGGCTGAAGGGCGCGCGAGGGGGAGGCTGGTCAGGCGGTGGGGGTTCGTTGGTGTTGAGCGGAGGGCCCTGCGGCAGGGTCAATAATTCCATCCATTGCTCGGGAGACATGGGTCGACCGCGCGGCCCACCGGGCGGTCGGCCTGCTCGATCCTCTTGGGGTGGCGGACCTTCGGCTCTCGGTCTACCCGGACCATCTGGCGGAGGAGGCAACGGCCTTCCGAACTCATTTTCAATCGGCGGTGGTGGTCGGTCCGGGGGATTCCGGCCGGCGGAGTTACGTTCACCCGGAGGACGAAACTCTGGCGGCCCTCCACCCCGTCCGGGAACTGGGCCGCGGCCCAGCGGGCGATCGAGCGGTCCCTCGGGGAATCCGGATTCGAGCACAAATCGGGGAGCGAGCTTCAGCGTTCCCTCAAGTGCTCGAGCACCGGCGAGCAACTCAGCGTCGACCTCGCGCAGGAGGCTGCGGTGAAACTGCAGATAGAGCACGCCGCTGAAGCCAAGAATGGCCAGCACCAAAATGACGGCATGCCATAGCTGCAATTTCCAGCGAAGCGACTTAACCATCGACGATATACCCCTGACCGCGCCGGGTCTGGATGAAGTCAGCGCCAAGCTTTTTGCGGATGTTCGACACATGAACGTCGACGAGATTCGAGAGCGACGAATCATCTTCGCCGAAGATATGGTCGTAGATCAAAGTTCGCGAGATAAGCTTGCCTCGATGCAGCGCGAGCAACTCGACAAGTGAGTACTCCCGCGCGGTCAACTGCACTGGCTGGCCATCGCGGCTGACCGTTTGATTCACCAGATTGATCACGATGCCACCAATTTCGATCGTCGATTGGGCTTGTCCCGCAGCTCGCCGAATCAGCGCTCGGAGCCGGGCATGCAGTTCGCGAATCGAGAATGGCTTGACCAAATAGTCGTCAGCTCCAATGTCGAGCCCCTTGATCCGGTCATCGACGCCGTCGCGGGCGCTGAGAATTAAGACTGGCGTTTTTCGATCGCGGCGGAGTTGCTGGAGCAGGTCAAAGCCGCTCAGCCCCGGGAGCATCAGGTCGAGAATGATCGCGTCGTAGTCCCAAGTCGTCGCTTTAAAGAGTCCGTCTGGACCGTTGGCCGCATCATCAACGGCGTAACCGCTCTCGAGCAGCGACTGGACCACTGCGCGGCGCAAATCGGGTTCGTCTTCAACAACCAAAACTCTCAAGTTAGGTTCCTGATTGGGGTCTCGGCGTGGGGAGGGAGAAGGGAGAGTTTATTTTAGCTGCTGTGGTGGGTGCGCACGGCGGTGAAGTCTGTTTTGAGGCTAGAGCGAATCGCGTTGCTGCGACCCACCCTACCGGTCTGTTTGGGATTTCGGTGTGGGGCGAGAAGAGGGGGATGTTGACTTTCGCTGCT
>Ga0169931_10014549_pt1 | contig 10637 bp, 9 predicted proteins | sample Kivu_15m_20L_FD_129675 | JGI IMG/M metagenome (GOLD analysis project Ga0169931, IMG submission 129675) | Freshwater microbial communities from Lake Kivu, Western Province, Rwanda to study Microbial Dark Matter (Phase II) - Kivu_15m_20L... | ecosystem: Environmental > Aquatic > Freshwater > Lake ... | reverse complement strand
AGATCCTCATTCCGCCGGCGAGGCGCGATGACCTGCTCGATCAACTGAGCGCGGAGTTGTTTGGCGACGTTGCGCCCAAGTCCGATTTCTCGATGGTATTCCATGCCGACTCTGCGCTGCAGGGCAAGGAAGGCTTCGAGATGGTCAAGGCCAAGTTGGCCGCAGGTGAGCCCTACATGCTGGCGTTCGTCGATGTTCGCATGCCGCCGGGATGGGATGGCATCGAGACCATCGAGCATCTGTGGAGTGTGGATCCTTCGCTGCAGATCGTTCTGTGTACCGCCTATTCCGATCACTCCTGGAAGGAGATCTCGCAGCGTTTGCCGCGCCTCGATGGTTGGCTGGTGCTGAAGAAGCCGTTTGATACGATCGAGGTCTTGCAGTGTGCGCATTCCCTCGCAAGCAAGTGGATGTTGGGTGAACAGCTCAAGAACGAGTTCCAGGATCTCGAGGGGATCGTCGCCGACAGGACCAAGGAACTCAACCTCATCAATGAAAAGCTCATCCACGAGATCGCCGAGCGAAAGGACGCCGAGCAGAACCTGAAGCACCTCGCCACGCATGACGCTTTGACGGGCCTCTCCAATCGTTTGCTGTTGCGGGATCGTCTGGATCTCGCCGTGGCCCGCGGGCGGCGTTTCAAGACGCCGGCTGCCCTGATGATGCTCGATCTCGATGGATTCAAGCTCATCAACGATTCGCTGGGACACGAGGCCGGAGACGCGTTGCTCAAGACGATGGCGGCGCGGCTCAAGAAGGCTGCGCGGGAGTGTGATACGGTTTCTCGATTCGGTGGCGACGAGTTTGTGATCCTCCTGTCCGAGCTGGCCAACGAGGAAGATACGCGCGTGGTGGCCGAGCGGGTTTTGACCTCGGTGGCCGAGCCCGTTCCCTACGCCGGGCAGATGCTGTCGGTCACGACCAGCATTGGCATCGCGGTTTTTCCGCGGGACGGCGACGATGCCGAGACCTTGCTCAAGTGCGCGGACATCGCGATGTACGAAGCCAAGGCGGGCGGGCGCAATGGCTATCGCCACTACGTTGCAGGGACCTCCGTGAAATTGACCGAGCGCATGGCGCTGCGAGAGGATCTCAAGCGCGCGATCGAGAACGACGAGCTCGCGCTGCAATTCCAGCCGCTCATCAATCTGCGGGACGAAACCATCGTGGGCATCGAGGCCCTGTTGCGCTGGAATCATCCGAAACACGGCGTGATCGATCCGATGCGATTCCTGCCCAACGCCGAGGAGTCCGGACAAATCGGCTCGATCGGTCGATGGGTCGTGGAAAAGGCGTGTCGCCAGAGCGTGAGCTGGCGCAGCAAGGGCCTGCGTCCGGTTCCAATGGCCGTGAACTTGACTGCGGCAGAGCTCGAACGGGAAGATCTCGCGTCGATGATCGAGTGCGTCTTGAAAGACGTTGGGCTCGAACCCACGGCGCTTCAAATCGAAGTCACGGAGACAGCGGCCACCCGAAATCTGGAGCTGTCGGAGCGAAACCTCGTCACCTTGTCGAACATGGGCGTGGGCATCGTCATCGATGATTTTGGTGCTGGAACATCGTCGCTGCGACGTTTGAAACGCTTGCCGGTGGACGCCATCAAGATCGACCGGCTGTTTATCAAGAACATCGCGGAGGATCCACGCGACGCCGCGATCGTCTCGGCCGTTGTTTCGCTCGCGCGATCGCTCGGCATTCGCGTCATCGCCGAGGGCATCGAGACGCGCGCACAGCTGGACTTTCTCAAGGGGTTGAAGTGGCAGGTGCCTTCCGAGCTGCAGTGTCAGGCAGGCCAGGGCTTCTTGTTTTCAAGGCCAGTGTCGGCGCTGGAGGTTGAGCGCATCCTGAATGAAGGTCATGTGAGCGACTCCGATCAGCCCCGAAGCAGGGATGGAAAGTAAACGGGCGGGCTTGTGAAGGCGCAGGAATTCAATAGCGATTCATCGCCACCGAATGGCGACGACGCGCTCGAATCGGCCTTGCCGCAGGACAGGGAGGCCGTCTGGAGGCTTGCGTTGAACGCGCAGGCTGCCAACGGTATTTTGCACAACCTTGGCAATGTGTTGACGAGCGTCAGCATCGCGACGGATCTGACGGTCGAGTTGTTGGAGAGGTCAGCGGTGTCGAACGTTCGTCGCGTGGTTGAGCTGCTGCAGTCAAGGCAGCACGATCTGGGAACCTTCTTGACGACCGAGGACAAGGGCCGGGCGGTGTTGCCATTCCTTGATCGGCTCGCGACGACGCTTGAGGACGAGCGCCACGAGCTGGTCGACGAGCTGACGCGGCTTCGCGAGCAGCTGGGACACGCGCGTCGGATCTTGAACCGGCACCAGCAGCTCTCACATGCCAGCGGCGTGACCGAGGTCTGTCGTCCGGGTGAACTGGTTGAACAGGCGATCGAGCTTGCGTTGCCCGAAGGCACACGGGGCGACGTCCGGGTGTGGAACGATTGTGAGACCGACACCCGAATTGTCATTGATCGTCAGCTCGTGCTGCAGATATTGGTCAACCTGTTGCGCAACGCCAAGGATGCGGTACACGTGCGCACCGATCGGCCGGGCGAGATTCGGATCAATGCCTTCGTGGCCGAAGGTGGCAAGATCCACTTCGAGGTGAGCGACAACGGCGTCGGAATCTCCGTCGAGGCGAAGCAGCGGCTGTTCGCCTATCGATTCACAACGAAGAAGGACGGCAACGGTCTCGGCTTGTATTCAAGCGGCATTGCAGCACAGGAGCTTGGAGGTCGTTTGACTTGCACGATTGTACCGGGGCAGGAGGGCGCGACTTTTGTGCTGGAACTGCCGATGGTGCTGTCCGCCGATAGCCGCTAGCGGCCCGTCGCGCGTGTCACGAACGACCAGTCGAAGCTGACGGGCTTGCCGCCGCGCTGTCCTTTGAGCTGGACCCGGTATCGGGTCATCGCCCGCAGGGGTTCGTGGGTATAGAGAAAGAACTCATCCCTGAGTAGATCGCCCGCCACCGGATCGCCGGGCGCGATGAAGTGATGCGGGATGTTCAGCCCGATGCCGTCCACAACGATGGTGTGTTCCGCGATGGTCACGCCGGGTGCATGGAGGCTGACGGGGTAGCCACTTGGCCATCCTGCCGGCGGAGGGGGCGGCTGCGGCGATTCGTTGCCGTCAAACTCGGTGGGAACGTTGGTCTGTTCCGGCTTGGGATAGTAGAAGGTCGTGTTCTTTTCCGGAGTCTCAAGTCTGCTGAAGTCGATCGTGTCGCAGAATCCGGACGACCCGTAGCCAAAGGACGCGACCTCGTGCGACAGCAGCGGGACCCGGTGCCAGACGGAGTTGAGCCAAAGGTCAACCGACCACGCCCCGTCCCCGACATAGGCCATCACCTCGTAAATGCCCACGCCGTCGAAGCCGAACTTCTTGATTCGATCGGTGAACCGCTCGCCGACAAAGCCGGGGCAGGTTGCGACCTCCCGGTGCGGGTTCAATACACACTCGTCGCGTGTTTCGTTCTGAAGGTAGTACTCGCAGTGTTTCGTTGCGGCAGTGGCGATGTTCGGTGAAAACGCAACACACGGCAGTCCAATGCCGGTTCGCAGCGTGTTGAGCCGGTCGAAGGCCCGTCGCGCCTCGGTTGAGATCATGCTCCCGGGGCTTGGACATTGGTGCGCAGGGAAGGGTAGCGGCAGGACCGTTGGTGCGGGCACTTCACCGTCGGCGAGTACGGTTGTCGTGGCATCGGAGGCTCCCCCATCCGGTCTGCGAGAGGTTCGCCTGTCAAGCACGGCACCGTCGGTGAAGGCCGGCACGATTTGCTCGATGGACGTGAAGTCAGGCCCGCAGGCGGTCAAGGCCGCGAGTGCGGGCAACGCTGCGATGGCGCTAAATCGCATCGGTTAATATCGTTTGTAGAAGCGTTCCCAGGCCATCTTGTCCACGCCCGGGAGCGCGAACAATCGAACTTCACTCTTGTTGGTGCTGTCCGATTCGGTGATGAGGACGCGTCCAGAGACGACCAGTGGCGCCTGGCCTTCCTCGCGGATCTCGATGCGACACACCCCGCCTTCCGGCATAGGGATCGCGCTCGTGCAAATGAACCCTTCTTCCGTGATCGTGGTGAAACGACAGTCCACGTCACCGTTGGACCGGTTCCAGCTCGCTGCCAGATCGACCGTCTTTCGGTTGCCTTCAAGCAGCGTATCGGGGCGGTTGATTCGTGCCGGCATGTGTTGCCAGGCGGGGTTTGCGCCGCCAAGGCTGTTCACGAACGACGGGATGAGCGGGAGGGTCTCCATCATCGCGTCGGCTTCGCGATCGTTCTGAATCGACGGCAGCTGCGAGAGATCGTGCGGCAAAAGATAGGGACATTCCTCCATCATCTTGACGATGTCGTCGACCGCGACGATCACGTTGACGACGTCGCGATGTTCCGTCGCGCCCTGCGGATTGTGATGAAACGCAATCGACTCTCGCAGGAGTGCCGACAGGTTCCACTTGCTGGCGACCTGTCCTCCGATCTGCACGTGGAAGGAGTCGACGACATCCATCCACTCCTGCGCAGTCAGATTTCCCGAGAACTTCTTCTCGTTGAGGATGTTCTCCAGGCCCACGACGGCGACGAGTCGACCGATGTCGTGTAGCAGTCCAGCCATGAAGCCGTGGTCGGCGTTCAATCGGCGATAGTACGCCAAAGACTCCGCGACGATGGCGCTTGTCAGCGATTGACGCCAGATCGTTTGTCGCAAGACCGACAGCGGACTGGTCTGCATCACGGTGTTGCCGAGCGTGGCTGCGATCGCAATGCGGCAGGCCTCGTCTGCGCCAAGGGTTGCGACCGCACGTTCAACCGTGGATACCTCGATGCCGTTGCGCTTGAAATGGGCCGAATTCGCAACACGCAACATCGCCGCCGCTAGCGCCTGATCTTTCTTCACGACCGCGGCGAGATCCGACATGCGGTATTCGCCCGTGGCCACGAGCTGTCGCAGCTTCATCGCGACGGCCGGGAAAGGCGGGATATCGAGCGTTCCCTTCTCGATTTTTTGCGAAAGGAAAAGACGTAGGTGGTCAGCCGAGATGGGAACTGGGCTCTTGGGGGACAGCGCCGTGTTCATGTTTGCCAATCCTGTATCGGCGGATTCAGGGCACAGCCGAAGGGATCCGACGACGAATATGCCGTGCGGCCGCCATGCGCTGACCCAGTTCGTGACGCGAACGGTCGAGGGCGGCCTGCCACCGGGCATCCCTATCGTTGATTTCAGCCAAGATCGCCCTGCCTTCGCCCTCGACGGTCTCGTTGTTTGCCATCACCTGTTGCAACAGTGCGAGGCTTTGTTCGCGCCCATCGGTCATCTGTTGCGCCAGCGCGATGACGTCGGTCGGATCGGTCTGTGCGTCGGGCGGCTCCGGGGTGGCAGCCAGCACGTCGAGCAGCGCCTGCATGGCCAGCCCGTTCATGCCGAGCGAACCCGCGCTTCGGCGAATCCGGACTGAATGCCGGAGAGGATAGACTCGGCCTCGAGGATCGGCTCCGGTTGCATCTTGACCGTCGCCTCGAGCAAGCGTTCGCGGGCGAACTGGTAAAGGAGCGCGAGGTTGTCACACACTTCGGGTGCCGCCTGGCGATCAAGCGCACCACGCAACGCCCAGAGCAATTCCAGCGCGTGCGCAAGGTGTGCGCGGCCCGTGACCGGATCGTTGCTCGCGATGCAGGCGCGGGCCTGCGTGCAATCTCTTGCGAAGCGAACAAAGACCTCGTCCAGTACCCGTTCGGGCGTGGCAGAGTCGATCGATACTTTTTTATAGGAGCCGGCGGCACGAGCGTACATGGTTTCTCCTTGTTATCAGAGCCCGCGGAGGTAGTTGGACTGGGCCTGCATGCGTGACGAGATCTGTTCGAGCGCGAGGAACTGACGTTGCAGCGATTCACCGATGGAGGTTGCGCGGAGCTCCACGCGCGCGATCTGGTCGTCGAACGACCGTATGGCGGTGTTGATCGACTTCTGTTTGGTCACAAGGTAACCCGCCTGCCGAGAAGGATCGGGATCGAAGGTATTCGACCCGATTCGGGTGAACTCGTCGACCATCGCCGCAATGCCCGCTGCGAGTCCGTTCGCGCCGGTGAATACGGCCGCGATGGCGGTCGGATCCGACTTGGCAATGGATTCAAAGACCTTCTCGTCGAGCTTCAATTTTCCGTTGGGGTCGAACTTGATCCCAATCTGTGTGGCCGAGGTGTCGTTTGCGCCGTGAGCAAACTGGCGGGTCATCGTGGCCGACATTCGCCCCTGCAGTGCACGGAAGGTGGAATCGCCGAAGAAGGTGTTCTCGCCTTTCTTCTCGCCAGTAAATTTGACCTGGTTGTTCACGATCTCTGCCGCTGCGTTGTACTCGTCGATGAGGGACTTGAGCTTGGCCTTTTGGCCATCGAGATCGGCGGTGATGTTGATCTGCGTCGCCGATTCGCCCACCGGCGTCTTGGCGATGGCGGTGAAGGTTACACCCGTCACGATGTCCTTGAACTCGTTGTTCGGTCGGTTGATCGAGACACCATTGAGCAGGATGTTCGCGTCGGTTGCGGCCGTTCGCTCGACGAAATCCAGCGTATCGCCGGCTTCCACAAAGCTAAGCTGATTTGCAGCGCCGCTTTCGTTGCCGGTGATGGTCAGATGGTAGTCGGTGCCGTCGTGCAAAACGCGTGCGGTGACACCGGTGACGTTGGTGTTGATGCGCGAGGCGATGTCATCCAGGTTGTCAGCACTTGTGTAGTTCACGTTGACAGGCGCACCGGCGCCGATGGCGATCTGGATGCTGCCGTCGCCCGCGATGCCGTCCGTGTTCGAGACGAAGCCCTTCGACTGGCTGGTATGGGCAGTTGCAAGGTTGTTGACGAATACGTCGTAGCGGCCGGCTGTCGCAAGACCCGAGGCCGTGACGCCGACACGTTCGGCGTTCGTGGATTTTGCGGACAGGGCCTGAAGCTCAGCCGTGGTGTCGAGTCCCTGTGCGTTGGTCTTGAGTGACTTGAGGCGGGTGATCAGGTTCCCGAGGGTCGACAGACGCGTGTTTGCGTCGGTCTTGCGTTGTTTCAGCGCGGTGATCGGGGCGCGCTCAACCGAGATCAGCTGATCGATGATGGCCTGAGAATCGATGCCGGATGCGATGCCCGAAAAGTTGATCATGAAAGACCGCCTGCGCCTTGGGTGATTGGTTTAGGACCCGGGAAAAAAAACGGGCGCCGGATGTGAACCCGGCGCCCGGAGGTGCTCTCGCGTTCGCGTCGGGTTAGCCGAGCAGCGACATGGCCAGCGAAGGGAGCTGATTGGCCTGAGCGAGGACGGAGACGGCTGCCTGTGACACGATTTGGTTTCGCGTGAAGGCGGCCGTTTCCTTGGCCACGTCCACGTCGCGGATTCGTGAGTTGGCGGCCGACGCGTTCTCGTGAGCGTTTGCCAGGTTCGTCACCGTGACGGAGAGGCGGTTTTGTGCAGCACCGATGTCGGCGCGAGCCGTCGAGAGGTTCTCGATGGCGGTGTCGATGACACCGAGCGCCGACTGAGCGCCAGCGGCCGTGCTGAAGTCTTCGGCGTCGACACCGAGGTCGTTGGCCGTCGTGGCGGCGAAGGTCACCGTGACCACGTCGCCCGTACCACCCTGAATACCAACCTGCATGTCGATGGTGGCCCCCGCTGCCAGCATGTTGGTGCCGCTGAACTCGGTCACGCTCGCGATGCGGTCGAGCTCGAGCTCGAGCTGGGCGCGCTCCGTTTCGATATAACCGCGTTCGACGGAACCAAGTGTGCCGTTGGCAGCCTGCATCGCCAGTTCGCGCATACGAACCAGAATGCCCGATTGCTCGTTCATCGCACCTTCGGCAACCTGAATCATCGAGATGCCGTCGTTCGCATTGCGCTCGGCCTGCGCCATGCTGCGGATGTCCGCCTTCAAGCCTTCGGAGATACCGAGGCCTGCTGCATCGTCCGATGCCTTCACGATGCGCATGCCAGATGCGAGGCGAGCGATGTTGTCGCCGAGTTGCGACTGTGATGCGTTCAAGTGGCGTTGAGCTGCGAGGGACGCGGTGTTGGTATTCATTACGAGTGCCATTTTGTCTCCTTTTGTTTTGGCGCTCTGTGCGCCCTTCAAGGAGATGGTTCGTCCAACCTTCCGATTCCTCTAGGGGGGGGTCTGAAAAATTCACTGTGTCCCTTGATTTATCGGCCAAGCGCGATCGCGACGATGCGCTCGGCGACCGCACGTGCGCTCTCGAGTGCCTGGCTGGCGCGCGTGAAATCGGTTGCGGCGTCGACGGGATCGATGCCCATGGCTCGTTCCTGCATGCGGGCAAGTTCCAGCTCGAAGTCACGGCGTGCGTTGTCCACGGCGTCGAGTGCAGCGGACTGTGATCCAAGTTCCGTGCGCGCATTGGCGACCTGATCCACGGCGGTCGACAGATCATTCAGGTTCGCGCGAACGGCGTCGGCATCGTTGCCATTCAGGGCGGCGATGATGTTGTCGAGGGTCGTGAACACGTCGACACCTCGGGCGGAGGTCAGCGATTCTCCGGTGACCGAGTAGGTGCCCACGTTGCCTTCGCTGGCCTCGATTTGGCGTCGCGTACCGTTGCCCACATAGACGCCGTTTGCGCCGAAGGGCGCGACATCACCGGCAGATCCTGCGAGCAGGTACTCGCCATCCGGGCCCTGGGTATTGGCGAGGCCAATCATCTGCGCGCGCAGGCCGCGCACTTCTTCTGCGATGCCCGCCCGCTGTGCGGCAGTGTAGGTGTCATTCGCCGCCTGAACCGCGAGCTCGCGGATGCGGCTCAACCCATCGCCAATGCCGGACAAGGCCCGATCGGATTCGAGAAGACGCTCGTTTGCACGGGCGACCGCGTTGCCCCGTCGTTCACTGAGGGTGTTGCGAACCTCCGCCCTCATCCCCTCGGCCCAGTCCGTGACGCCGTCCGAAGGACGATCCACGCGGACGCCGGTCTGAAGGGCGTCGCTCGCCTCCTGTACACGGGCACGTTGCCGCGAGGTTTGTTCCGAGGCAGTCGCGATCATTCGGGTTTCGGTGACACGCATGTTGCTTCTCAGAGGTTGGTGATGAGGAAATCGAGCATATCGTCGACCGCGCCGATGAAACGTACGGCGGCTTCGGAGGCGTGTTGGTACTGCGAAAGGTTCGCGGCCTCCTCGGCCAGGCTCACGCCAGAGAGCGAATCTCGCAATCCCGCGAGCACCTCGGAACGCGCGAGTTCAAGCTCATGGGCACCGCGCGTGCTGGCTGCTGCGGTGCCAACATTGCCGAGGACGTTGATGGCCTGATCCACGAAGGTTCGGGTGCCACCGCCCGCGACCGCCTGATCTTTCAGGGCCACGAGCTGCAGGAAACCGGAATTGTCCCCGGCGCCGGCGCCAAAAGTCGCGCCAGCCAGTCGGCCTGGATCGTTCGCAACCTGCGTGTTCACGCGGAAGGCTGAGGCTGCTCCCGCCACCTGCGCGGGCTCATCGAAAAGATCAACACCCGTCGTGCCATCCGGCGCTGCGTTGTTGCGATGGATGGCGTTGATCTGCGTCGCCATGTCGTACGCGAGCTGGTCGAGCTCACTCTGTGCCTGGGTCAAGGTTTGATTGCGAAACGCGAGCTCACCGCCGATCTTGCCGCCGGTGATGTTGTCGGTCACATCGGAGACGTGATTGCCGTCGCGCAACTCGATGTGCATATCCCCGGTGGTGCTATCTGGAACGCCCACGACCTGTGCGGCACGGCCACCATCCACCAGCATCCCACCACCGCCCACGGTGATGCGCATTTGGCCATCGGAGTCGATTCTCGCCTGGGCGCCGATGAGCTCGGCCAACCCTCGGGCCGCTTGATCGCGCTTGTCCGCGAGCACCGGATCGTGATCGACCGCGATTGCCCGATTCGCCGCAGCGACCTGGGCCGCGAGGCGCTCGGCTTCCTTCGCCATCGATTGCACGCGGGCGTTGGTTTGTGCGCGGGAACTTGCAATCGCCTCTGACGCCGTCACGAATGAAGACGCAGTGCCGTTCGCGCGGGAAACCATCTCGGTTCGCAACGAAGCATCAAGTGGAGCAGAGGCGAGATCCAGCAGGCCACCAAACAGGGCAGCAATGGCCTGCACCATGTTGCCCTGCGACGGGGCAATCGCAGCCTCAAGATCGGCGGTCGCGACGGAGAGACTGCTGTACTGACCGCGGCTGCTATCGGAGGTGCGCTCACGCAACGCCAGCAGCTGATCGTCGAGTCGTTCCGGCCCCTCGACGCGAACGCCGCCAACCAGCGGCACGCCAAGCTCGGACTGCAGGATAATGCGCTGGCGTGAATAGCCCTCGGTGTTGACGTTGGCGGTGTTGCGCGACGCCACCGCCATGCCGGCATTCTGCGCCGTCATGGCGCCTGCACCCAGATCGAGAAGTCCCAAAAGCCCTGACATGATGGTCCTCCTTCGCTACAACGCCTTTACTGTGCGTGCGGGTTGATAAAAACCCATGCGAGCACGCGCATCGTAGGTTCCGGTTGAGCGGGTCATCCCGCGTATCTCGGCGATCGTGTTGACCGCGTCCGCGAGCAAAAGCCGATTCGCCTCGGCGCTGGCAAGCACGCGCACTGCAGCGGCCCTGACCCGTCGTCGCTTCT
>Ga0169931_10014548_pt1 | contig 10637 bp, 7 predicted proteins | sample Kivu_15m_20L_FD_129675 | JGI IMG/M metagenome (GOLD analysis project Ga0169931, IMG submission 129675) | Freshwater microbial communities from Lake Kivu, Western Province, Rwanda to study Microbial Dark Matter (Phase II) - Kivu_15m_20L... | ecosystem: Environmental > Aquatic > Freshwater > Lake ... | reverse complement strand
TCCTCGGCGCGCGCACCCCAGCGCACGCACCCGAGGCACGCGAACGCGATGATCGCGCCGATCACGGCCTGCAGCACCCAGCCAAGGCCCGCGGGCAGCACCGCACACAGCGCAAGCACCGCCACGCACGGCGGCAGCGAGCCCCACGTTCCCGGCGCAAACCGCGCGAACCCCAGACCGCCCGCGGTCAGCGACCACCGCGGCAGCGCGTCCATCGATGCCATTCGCGCGCGGGCTTCGGACGGGGGGAGCTTCGGTTCACCGAGGGCGGCCATGCCCGAAGATCGGCCGCCTCAGCGGGTTCCCTTCGAAATCGACCGCAGGAGCGCCGCCCCGCGCAGCGCGTAGGGAACCGCGCTGCCGAGCGTCACGAGCGCCATCGTCCACGCGGCGATGTCCTGCGCGGAGCGCCACTCGGGACTTGCCAGGCACCCCGGATTCACGGTGATGAAGAGCACCGTGGGAATGCCCGCGCTCTGGACGAACATCTTGAGCTTGCCCGACCAGTCGGCCGCGAACGCCATGCCGCGCGCCTCGAGCACGCCTCGCAGGCTCGTGACGAACAGCTCGCGGGCCAGCACCACCACCACCATCCAGCTCGCCACGCCGGTGGCGCAGTTGATGGCCTCGGGCGCGGCCTCGATGCCCCACGCGGCGCTCCACTGCGGCTCGGCGAACTTGGGGCTCGCGAGGTAGACGAATGCCCCAAGCACCAGGACCTTGTCGACGAACGGGTCCATCACGCGACCGAAGTCCGTGACCACCTGCCACTTGCGTGCGAGGTACCCGTCCAGGACGTCGCTCAGCGACGCCGCGATGAACAGCGCGAACGCCACGTTCCCCCACCACTGGCGGCCGGTGGCGTCGGTGGTCGAGAGGCCGAGTCCGATGATCCCGAAGAACCCGGCCGCCATGGCCAACCGGGCCACGGTGATCAGGTTGGGGAGCAGTCGGCGCAGCCCGTCGGACATGCCGCGAGGCTAGCCGACTCCGGGCCCCGCGATTCGGTTGCGCGGGCCCAGGTCCCCTCCTATTATCCGACCTTCACCGCCCGGCCCGAGCCGAGGCGGTCGTTCGGTCACCTCACCCCACATCCATGAACGCGAACCTCTTCTATGCCGCCGCCGCGCTGGGTGCTGTGGTGCTGTACCTGATGATGGAGCAGCGCCCCGCTCCGTTCCGGGCCGCGCTGACCGTCGCGGGGCTCGCCGCGGTCGGCCTGATGGCTAGCGCCGTCGCGCGCAACGCGCCCGCCCCCGACGGGATCGAGAACCCCGGTCCGTTCTGGCTCCACGTGCTGCTTTCCATGGTGGCGGTGGCCGGCGCCGCGCGCATGGTGACGCATCCGCGCCCCGTGTACGCCGCGCTCTACTTCGTGCTCGTCATCCTGGCCGTCGCCGTGAACTTCCTGCTCCTGCAGGCCGAGTTCATGGCCTTCGCGCTCCTCATCGTCTACGCGGGCGCCATCCTCATCACGTACCTCTTCGTGCTGATGCTCGCGCAGCAGTCGGGCGACCGCGCCACGCGCGGCGAGGACTCGGCCTGGTACGACCGCACGCCCCGCGAGCCCGCGGTCGCGCTGGTGCTCGCGTTCGTGATCGTCGCGGCCACCGGCGACGCGCTCTTCCGCAAGGACAGCGCGCTGCCGTGGAACGCATCGCCGGCGCTGGTCGCCCGCGCGGGCGAACGGGCGTGGGAGCGGCTGGCCGACATGCCCGCGCAGCTCGCCGACGAGGCGCGCGCCGTGGCCACTGAGTCCGCTAAGGACGAGGCCGCGCGCACCGCGATCGCAGGCGCCAAGCTGGTCCCGCTCGAGGGCGGCCGCATGCTCCAGGCCTCGCCGGACGGCGCCACCGCGACCGCGACGCTGAAGCTCGCCGACGGGACGACCGTGGACGTGACGCTCGACGGTTCGCGCGCGCCCGACAACTCGAAGGCGCTGGGCCACGCGCTCGTCGCCGAGTTCCCCGTGAGCCTGGAGCTCGCGGGCGTGATCCTGCTGATGGCCCTGTTCGGCGCGGTGGTGCTCGCGCGCCGGCAGATGGAGATGGCCGAGGACGAGCGGCGCGCCGCTGCGGGCCTGCCCCGCATCGGCGACGGTGACGCGCTGCGGCGCGGAGGTGCGGCATGACGATCCCGATGGCGATCCTCGCCGACGCCGCGCCCGTGACGGCCGCGGCGCCGGCCAACGTGATGGTGACGCTGGTGCTGGCCCTTGCCCTCTTCGGCATCGGGCTGGTCGGGTTCCTCACCCGCCGGAACATGATCCTCATGTTCCTGTGCACCGAGCTCATGTTCCAGGCGGCCGCGCTCGCGTTCGTCGCGTTCGGCCGCATGTGGATGGACCTGTCCGGGCAGCTGATGGTGATCTTCATCCTGACCGTGGCCGCCGCCGAGGCGGCGCTCGCGCTCGGGCTGGTCGTGCTGCTCTACCGCCGCAAGGAGACGCTCAGCAACGAAGCCTGGGCGGACATGAAGGAATGACCATGGACCCCTCCGCTCTCGTCCCGGTCGTCCTCGCGATGGCCGACGGCGCCCACGCCGCGGCCGGCGACGGCCACGCGCAGCACGCCGCGGCCTACGCCGACGTCGGCGCCCTCCCGTACGCCAAGGCCGGCGTCGACGCCGGCTTCTCGTGGCTGAAGTGGATGCTGCTGGCGCCGCTGGCGTCGGTGGTGCTCTGCGGGACGTTCGCGCTCCTGAAGGTGAAGGGACGCTGGCCGGCGGTGTTCACGGTCGCGTCGTTCGCGATCGCGGCGGCGCTCGCCGTGCAGCTCTACCGGCAGTGGGGGCCAAGCCTCTTCGAGTCGGGAACACCGCTGGCGGTGCCGTTGGCTGACTGGATCACGTTCAGCTGGGGCAACGGGCCGTTCCAGTCGTTCACCGCGAACTTCGGCCTGTACGTCGACGGCATCACGCTGCTGTGGATGCTGTTCGTGACGGTGCTCGCCACGCTCATCGCGCTCTACGCCAGCGAGTACATGGAGTCGGACGTGAGGGCCGGGTACGCCCGGTTCTTCTTCGCCGTGAGCCTGTTCGTCGCCAGCATGCTCATCCTCGTGATGAGCGACAACCTCATCGGCCTCTACATGGGCTGGGAGGGCGTGGGCCTCTGCTCGTACATGCTGATCGGCTACTACGCCAAGCAGGTGGGCGCCACCGCGGCGGCAAAGAAGGCGTTCATCATGAACCGCATCGGCGACCTCGGGCTGGCGCTCGCCATCTTCCTGATCTGGACCAACTACGGCACCGTGCAGTACGACGGGCTGTTCCAGGCGATCGCATCCTCCGGCGCCGAGACCGTGCAGGGCAGCTGGTCGAAGGCGGCCATCCCGTTCCTCCTGCTGCTGGCCGTGTGCGGCAAGAGCGCGCAGGGCCCGCTCTTCACCTGGCTCCCGGACGCCATGTGGGGCCCGACGCCCGTGTCCGCCCTCATCCACGCGGCCACCATGGTGACCGCGGGCATTTACCTGCTCGCGCGCATGGCGCCCTTCTACACCGCGCAGGCCATCGGCGCGGAGTGGGCCGAGACGGCGCTGCTGACCGTCGGGTGGATCGGCTGCGCGACCGCGTTCATCGGCGCGACCATCGCGTGCGGCCAGTTCGACTACAAGCGCGTCTTCGCGTACTCGACGATCAGCTCGCTCGGGTACATGGTGATGGGCCTCGGCGTCGGCACCGCGTTCGGCGGCGTCTACTACGTGTTCACGCACGCGTGGTTCAAGGCCCTGCTGTTCCTGACCGCCGGCGCCGTGATGCACGGCATGGCCGGCCAGGTGGACTTCCGCAAGCTCGGCGGCCTCATGAAGGTGCCCGGCTTCCGGCTGACCATGGTGTGCATGCTGCTCGGCTGCCTCTACCTGGCGACGGCACCCTTCTCGGCGGCCGCGCTCTCGAAGGACATCATCCTGTACCAGGCCCTCACGAGCCCGGTCGAGCAGGTGCGGTGGATGGGCTGGCTGGGCCTCGCCACCGCGGGCATCACCGCCTACTACGCGTTCCGCGTGTGGTTCCGGCTGGCGCTCGGACCGGTGCACATCGAGCCGGGCCCCGACCAGCACGGGCACGACGACCACGGGCACGACGATCATGGGCACGCGTCGCACGCCGCGCATGCCCCAGCCGCGCATGCCCCAGCCGCGCATGGCCACGGAACGCACGCGGGCCACGGCTTCCATCCGCACGCGCCCGGCCTGCGCATCTCGCTGGTGCTCTCGCTCATCGCGGTGGGCTCCGTGCTGGCGGGCCTGCCGAGCTACCTCGAGAAGTCGAACGGCTTCAACTGGATCCAGCGCTTCGTGGAGCGCTCGAGCGCGGGAATCCGCGCCACCGTGGGCCCGGAGCACGCGGAGATCCTGGGCCGCGACGCGCACGGCACGCTCTTCGTCCTGGCGACGGGCGTGGTGGTGGTCGGCTTCCTGCTCGCGTGGCTCCTGCACGCGGCGAACCGCGGGCTGGGTGACCGCCTGCGCGCCTCGATGCTCCAGACCCCCGGGCTCAAGTGGCTGCCGCTCGGCAGCGAGCACGGCTGGTACGTCGACGGCATCTACCACGTCCTCTTCGGCGTGCCGGCCTGGCTCGGCGCGCAGGTCCTGGCCACCGTCGACCGGTTCGTGGTCGACGGCGTCGTCGTGAACGCCGTGGGACGGATCCCCGGCTGGTTCGCGCGCGTGTTCCAGCCGCTCTACACCGGCACCGTGCAGGGGCATGCCCTGTCGATGGCCGGCGGGATCGCGCTCATCGTCGGCTGGGTCATCTGGTGGTGGCTCTCGGGAGGTGCCTCGTGACGCTCGCTGCGCTGCTCATCGTCCTGCCGCTCGTCGGCGCCCTCGCCTGCCTCGCGGCGGGCGGACGCGCGTCGAAGGCCGTCGGCCTGGTCGCCTCGCTCGCCACGCTCGGCGTCGCGATCGCCTTCGCCGCCGGGTTCCCCAACTGGACCGACGGCGGGGTCTGGCCGAACGAGAGCGGATGGAAGGTCTTCTCCGCCTTCGGCGTCGACTTCCTGCTCGGCGCCGACTCGGTGGGCGTGCTCCTCATCCTGCTCACCGCGCTCCTGATGCCGTGCTGCATGCTGGTCAGCTTCAGCGCCATCACGCACCGCCCGGCGGGCTTCTACGCGCAGTTCCTCTTCATGGAGGCCGCGGTGATGCTCGCGTTCCTGGCGCGCGACGTCATCCTCTTCTACATCGGCTACGAGTTCACGCTGGTGCCGCTGTTCCTGATCGTCGCGATCTGGGGCGGCCAGGAGCGCCGCGTCGCGGCCATCAAGCTGTGGGTGTTCAGCTTCGTCGGCTCCGTGATCTCGCTGCTCGGGTTCGTCTACCTCGGCGCGGCGCACGCGGCGCAGACCGGCGGGCCCATCACCTTCGGGATCGACGAGCTCACGAAGTTCGGGCAGTCGCTGCCGGCCGACGTCCAGTGGTGGGTGTTCCTGTCGATCATGGGCGGCTTCGCCGTGAAGGTGCCGTTCGTGCCGGTGCACTCCTGGCTGCCGCTCGCCCACGGCGAGGCGCCCACCGCGGGCTCGGTGGTGCTCGCCGGCATCGTCATCAAGATCGGCCAGTACGGCGCGCTGCGGTTCGCGTTCCCCATGGCGCCCGAAGGCGGGCTTGCGCTCGCCTCCACGTTCGCCGCGCTCGCGCTCGTCGGCATCATCGCCATGAGCCTGGTGTGCTGGGTGCAGAACGACGTCAAGCGCCTGGTGGCCTACAGCTCGGTGGCCCACATGGGCCTGGCGCTCCTGGCCATGTTCGCCTTCAACGTGGTCGGCATCGAGGGCGGCATCCTCTACATGGTGAACCACGGCCTCTCGACGGCCGGCATGTTCATGTGCATCGGCATCATGTACGAGCGCTACCACACCAAGGACATGGAGGTGGTGGGCGGCCTCATGCAGCGGATGCCCGTGTGGAGCGTCTTCATGGTGCTCTTCGCCATGGCGTCGCTGGCGCTCCCGGGCCTCAACGGCTTCGTGAGCGAGTTCCTGTGCCTCATGGGCGTCTACACCGCGGACGCGGGCATGCGCACCGGGTTCCCCGGGGTGCTCGGGCCGTGGTACGCGCTCCTCGCCGGCACGGCGCTGGTGCTCGGCGCGCTCTACATCCTGCGCATGCTGCAGAAGTTCGTGTTCGGCCCGCTGCGCGAGCCGGCACACGAGGGCCATGGCCACCACCACGAGGTGCGCGACTTGAACGGACGCGAGATCCTCTCGATGCTGCCGCTCGCCGCCGGGTGCATCGTGATCGGACTGTGGCCGAAGCCGCTGCTCGTCGCCATCGAGCCAGTCGCGGCGCAGGTGGCCGCGCCGTACGTGAAGCTCATCGAGCGTGACGCGGCGAAGCGCGCCGCCGAGGCCGAGGCCGCCGCCGGCCCGTCCGCAACCACGGCCTCCGCGGCCGCCACCGCCACGGGAGCCATCGAGTGATCCCCATGACCGCCCTCCTCGCCAGCGCCGAGCTCGGACCCAAGTTCGCGCTCATCCAGCCCGAGATCGCCGTCTTCGCGGGTGCCGTGCTCTGCGCGGTGCTCGGCGTGTCGCGCTCGGGCGCCGTCCGCGCGTCGGTCCCGTTCATCTCGGTGGCCACGCTCGCGGTGGCCTTCGCGCTGCTCCTGCGCGCGTGGACGCCCGAGGCCGCCGTGGCCGCGGAGCTCCCGATGCCCATGCTCGGCAAGTACGTGGTGGCGCTCCTCTGCATCGTGGGCGCCGGGCACGTGCTGGCGTCCGCCGGAAGCGTCGACCGCGCCGTCGAGCGGCAGATCGCGTCCGGGTCGGCGCCCTTCGACCCCGTCCGCGTCATCGGGGGCGAGTTCCACGCGTTCATCCTGTTCTCGCTGTGCGGCGGCATGCTCATCTGCCACGCCACCGACCTCGTGTGGCTGTTCCTGGCGTTCGAGCTCTGCTCGCTGCCGACCTACGTGCTCGTGGCCATCGGCCGCTCGGCCGACCGCAGCATGGAGGCGGCGATCAAGTACTTCTTCCTGGGCGCCATGAGCACGGCGACCATGCTGTTCGGCTTCGCACTGCTCTACGGCGCGTCGGGCACGCTGGAACTCTCCGCCATGCGCGAGCACTTCGCGATGCAGGCCGAGCTCGGCGGCATCGACCCGTTCGCGATCGTGGGCATCCTGCTCGCCATCATCGGCATCTGCTTCAAGCTGGCCGCGGTGCCCATGCACTTCTACGCGCCCGACGTCTACGAGGGCGCCTCGAGCCCGGTGGCCGCGTTCATCAGCTTCGTGCCGAAGGTGCAGGGCTTCGTGACGCTGGCGCTCCTCCTCGGCACCGTGGGCTGGGGCGTCGACGGCACGGGTGCGCTGCCGTCCACCGTGACGGCGGTGCTCTGGATGATCGCGGTGCTGACCATGACGCTCGGCAACATCGGCGCGCTGCTGCAGCGCTCGGCCAAGCGCATGCTGGCGTACAGCTCAGTGGCGAACTCGGGCTACATGCTGGTCGGCATCCTCGCGGGGCCGAAGGTGGGGCTCGATGCCACGCTGCTCTACCTCCTGACCTACGGCGTCGCGAACCTGGCGACCTTCGGCGCGCTCGCCGCGATCGAGCGCAACGGCCACGAGGTCGACTCGCTGGACGACCTCGCCGGGCTGAGGGTGCGCGCGCCGCGCGTGGCGCTCGCGCTCGCCGTCGGCGCGCTCAGCCTGACGGGCATCCCCCCGCTGCTCGGGTTCTGGGGCAAGCTCGACCTCTTCGTCGCCAGCGCCGAGGGCGGCCAGAAGGCGCTCCTCGTGATCATGGCGCTCAACAGCGGCGTCGCGGCGTTCTACTACCTGCGCCTGGTGGCCCTGCCTTTCGTGCAGGACCCCACGCCGCGCACGCAGGGCGTGACGACGGTGGCCAGCCTGTGGCCGCGGGTCAGCGCGCTGGTGTTCGCGGTGGGGTGCATCGTGCTGCCGGCCTCTGTGAGCGCGCTCAAGACCGAGTCCGCGGGTGCCGCCATGTTCGGATTGCCCGCGGAACCCGCGGCGGATGCGGGAAGCACCGTTTCCCCGAACGCGGTATCATCTCTCCCCTTCCCGGCACCCCCTGCCGGAGGCACGCGACCGTAGCTCAACTGGATAGAGCATCGGTCTACGAAACCGAAGGTTGCTGGTTCGAGCCCAGCCGGTCGCGTTCATGATGCCCCTGGCCCCGCGCCGGGGGCATCGTGCATTCCGGGCGCCGTGTGTTCGGGGGGCGGGCGTCTGGGGGAGCGCCGTGCCTTCAGGGGGCGTCGTGGGCCTCAGGCAGGCTCAGGGCCATCATCGGCAGGAGCACGAGGCCCGCGCGCACGCCCACTGCGAATCCCGAGGTCATGCCAAGGGCGTCAAGCAGCAACGGCTCAAGCGTCACCCAGCACGCGAGTGCCGCCGCGCATCCAGCCCATGCGGCCACCTTCGGCCCGCGCCGCCCGGTTGCCGCCACCACGGCGCCCAGCGCAGCCACCAGCACGGGAATGACGAGCATCGGGCTCGCCGCCGGCACGGCGACCGACGCCGCGACGGCCACGGCCATCCACGGGGCCCACGCGCCGAGGAACGCCTCCCACGGCCCGACTCGGCGCGCGAGAAGCGCGGCCCGCACGCCGAGCACCGCCGCCAGCGCCCCGACCCAGGCGAGTGCGGCGAACGCCAGCATCCGCGCCCCGGAAGCCGGGGCAGCGAGGCCCGCGCGCGAGGCGATCGCGCCGAGGGCCCAGCCCACCGCACCGGACGCCGCAAGCGCCGCGAGCGCCGCCGCCACGGCGACCGCGGCACGCCTTCGCCGCGCGCCCGCGCGCCACGCGCCGGATGCCAGCAGCGCCGCCGCCGACCCGACCGCCATCGGCACGCACCACGCCTCGGGCCAGTGCACGAACGCAAGCCCGGCGACGTCGCCGTAGGCCGCACGGCCGGGCGGAACCGGCGAACCGTCCGCAGGGAGCTCGGCATCGATCCCGCGCACGAGTTCGAGCGCCGTCTGGGCCATGTGCCCGCGCGTGGCCGCCGACTGCCGCTCGAAGGTGTCCGCCGGCGCGTGGTACGCGGCCGCGTCGCCGATGAACGCCACGTTGAACCCCGTGACGCCATGGCCCAGGAACACCGTGAAGTCGGTGCCGTTGGGCATGCGCCGGTAGACCTCAGCCGCCAGCGACTGCGCGCGCGGCGCCGAGACGTGGCGTGCGATGACACCTGCGCACCACGCGGTCTCGGGGCCCGTCTCGAAGACGTTCGCGCTGCCCGCGGCGCCGCGCGCGTCGAGGTTGACCACCGCGCGCAGGTCGCCCGCCCACCGGTGCTGCGCCATGAACGCCTGCGCGCCCAGCAGCCCGCGCTCCTCGCCGTCGGTGACCACGAGCACCACGTCGTGCGCGGCCGGGCGCTCGCGCAACGCGCGCGCGACGGCGAGCACCGCGGCCACGCCGGCCCCGTCGTCCGAGGCGCCGGGCGAACCCGGTGCGCTGTCCGAGTGAGCAACCACGCCGATGGCGCCGACCGCGCCACGCGCGGGGCGTGCCTCGTCGCGCGCATGCCCCGCACCGCGCCCGGGCACTCGCGCGACGAGGTTCTCGAGTTCCACCACGCCCGCGCGCCGCTCGACGCGCACGGCGTGGCGCTCGACGGCAAGGCCGAGTTCCCTCAGACGCGCCGCGATGCGGTCGCGCCCCGCCGCCGCGGCCGGCGAACCGACCACGCGGGGCGCGCCGTCGCCCACCACCACGCGCACGTCCTCGGCAAGCGCCGAGGCGTCAATCGGTTCGGCCACACCCCAACGTCCGGAAACCCCGGGCGCCGCCTGCAGCCACCACGAAAATCCGAACGTCCCCGCCGCCAGCGCAACCCCTTGCCACGGCACGGGAACGGACTTCTGAACGATGTTTGAACGTCCGAGAAATGCCATTCTGCGTGAACCCGACGGCGGTTACGGGCGTTTCTGCAGTGCCGGGCTATTCTCGTTCCGGCCCCGCTTCGTGCACAGGCGGGCCACCCGTTATCACCAGACCAGGAGACTACACGATGCGCTTGATCGCCACGATGGGCACGGCTGCCCTCCTCATGACGGCCACGAGCATGGCCCAGGTTTCGATCACCGAGGTCCGCACCGGCTCGAACAACAACGAGTACATCGAGCTCAAGGGCACCCCGGGCGCCTCGCTCGGCGGGCTGACGCTCCTGATCATCGGCGACGGCGTCGGCGGATCCGGCACGGTCGAGTGGCGCTATCCGTTCGCGAAGTCCGACGTCTTCGGTTCCAACGGCTACCTCGTCCTGCGTAACCCTGGCGACACCACGAACCCCTTCGCGCTCACGGTCGACGCGGGCGCGACGGACCTCCCTTGGCCCGTTCCGGCCAGCGGCCTCCTCGCTGACTCGCAGATCGAGGCCGACGACAACCAGACCTACCTCCTGGTGTCCGGTTACAGCGGCACCGACACCTTCGTCACGCGCGCCCCGCAGAGCGGCGGCCAGGGCCAGGACCTCGACACCAACAACGACGGCACGCTCGACGTGACGCCGTGGACGGCGATCGTCGACAGCATGGTCATCAAGAAGTCGAACGGCTCGGCGCCGCCGGCCGGCGAGGAGTGGTGGTACGAGACGAACCCCGCGAAGCTGTGCGGGCCGTTCCAGTCGCGAAGCGTGCAGACGGTGACCACCGGCGG